>Ga0102938_10001338_pt1 | contig 18614 bp, 17 predicted proteins | sample SalPonR2_B_D2_MG_FD_84516 | JGI IMG/M metagenome (GOLD analysis project Ga0102938, IMG submission 84516) | Salt pond soil microbial communities from South San Francisco under conditions of wetland restoration - Salt Pond MetaG R2_B_D2_MG | ecosystem: Environmental > Aquatic > Marine >...
AGTCAGATCGAGTCTGATGATGTCATCGACAACTTTCTCGCTGAGCACACAGGTTTCACCCTGGAGCCCCTGACCTCAGCAATGCCGACTCAGTGGGCTCCCCTGTTTACCTCGGCCGGAACCCTGCGCACCTACCCCCACTGTCATGAGGGGATGGACGCCTTTTTTGCTGCGCTTTTGCGTCGTAAAGAGTGATATAGCAAGGATGTTACCATGATGAAAATTGCCCCTTCAATCCTGTCTGCTGACTTTTCCCGCCTGGGTGAAGAAATCCGCGCCATCGACCAGGCGGGAGCCGATTACGTTCATATCGATGTCATGGACGGTCATTTTGTTCCCAACATCACCATCGGCCCGCTGGTGGTTGATGCGGTACGGCGCGTTACTGACCTGCCCCTTGACGTTCATCTGATGATCGAACATCCGGATCGCTATGTTGGCGATTTTGCCAAGGCCGGTGCCGATCTGATTGTGGTTCACGTTGAGGCGACAACCCATCTCCATCGGACTATCCAATTGATCCGCTCATTGGGTAAAAAAGCCGGTGTCTCCCTGAATCCGGCGACCTCTCTGACCACCCTCGATATGATTCTGCCCGACCTTGATCTGGTCCTGCTGATGACGGTCAATCCCGGCTTTGGCGGCCAGTCGTTCATCGAAAGCTGTCTGCCGAAAATTGCCCAACTGCGTCAACGCATCAATCAGCTGGGTAAGCCCATCGAGTTGGAGGTTGACGGCGGCGTCAAGGTCGATAATATTGAGCATATTGCTGCCGCTGGCGCTGATGTTTTTGTTGCCGGCAGTGCGGTTTTCGGTACCGGCGATTACGCCGCAACGATCCAGCAGCTGCGTGATAACGCGCTGGCTGCTCGCGGCTGATTCAATCTGATGAATATCAATGGGAGACTCTCATGCGCCGCTTTTCACTGCTGCTACTCTTAGTCGCGGGTCTGCTGCTGTCCGGTTGTGCGACCCTGACCGGTGGCGAAACCGCCAACCTGCCACAGATCACTGAGCGTTTTACTGAATCCATGCGCTGGAAAGACTGGTACGGAGCCGCCAAGTTTGTCAAGGCAGAGCAGCGCCCGGCGTTCTTTGAGCAGTTCAAGGAGGATCCTGACCTGTTCGTTGTAGACAGCCGGATTCAGAATATCCATCCGGGTGCTGACGAGGGCACGGCTGAGGTTGTCTATCAGCTCGAGTATTACCGTCTTCCCTCCAGTCGCATTGAGCGCTGGACCTGGGAGCAGCAGTGGCAGAAACAACCGAGTCGTTTTGCTGCTGAAACGGTGTGGTTGATTAGCGAGCCACCACCACTGCTGCCGTGGAACCGGTAGATCTTCAACACGAATCCCAACAATGTGTTTTTGTTTGTCTTTGTGGTGGTTTCCCTGTGTTTTTCCGGGAAAATTGCCTTGATTTAAAACCCTGGTTTGTGTTATCTACCTGCATACTGTATACGATCCAGTGCGTTAAAAATCGCCAGAAAGTCTGGCTTTTCTCCCTATTTACGGGGTTCTCGACTTTCCTTATTCATGGGAAGTCGAAGCAGGTCAAAGGAGGCCGGTTTGTCGAAAGTTGCATTTTCCAGCTGGGGGAGACAGGTTGTTGATAATCGCCAGGGCGGCGATGCCGAAGTGCCGGTCGCCAAAAAGAAATTTCCGGTAACCTTTGATGGCCAGAAAGAAATTGCCGCCTTTATGGGCTGGGATGGCCTGATTGTCAATGACCCTGATGTTGATGTTGTCGCCATGGCGGCAGAGTATGCCCGCCGGGTTCAGGAAGATTTCTGCTGTGCCAAGTGCTCACCCGGTAAAAAAGGCACCCGCGTGATGCAGGATACCATGGCGCGGATCGTCTCAGGTGAAGGGCAGGAAAGTGATCTGGAAACCATCGAACAGATTGCTAAACTGTTGCAGCATTGCAAATGTACCCTGTGCCCGAGTTCAGCAGTTCCCATTGTTGATACGGTCAAGCACTTCCGCGATGATTATCTCGCCTACATCAATGGCTCCTCGCGCAAAGCAGCGGCGGTTGATTACAAGGTCAAGCTGACGGCCCCCTGTCAAGACAAATGTCCGGCTCACATTGATATTCCTGCCTATATTGAAGCTATTAAGGATCGCCAGTTCGGTGAGGCCCTTGAGGTGATTCGTGAGAGCATGCCGTTGCCTTCAGTGTGCGGTCGCGTTTGTCCCCACCCCTGTGAAACCGCCTGCCGCCGCGCTAATGTGGACAACCCGATCAGTATCATGGTGCTCAAGCGCACGGCATCTGATTATGAATGGAAGCATAATCACCAACCGCCGATGCAGCCTAAACCACGTAAAAGTAAAAAGGTTGCTATTGTCGGTGCCGGCCCGGCCGGTCTGGCTGCCGCCTACTATCTGGCCATGGAAGGCTATCCCTGCACTATTTATGAGTCCCTTCCCGAAGGTTTTGGTGGCGGCATGATCGCTGTCGGGATCCCCGCTTACCGGATGCCGCGCCATATCCTCCAGCGCGATATCGATATCATCTGCTCCCTGGGCGTAGAGATTCTCTACGATACCCATGTTGGTAAAGATATCAGCTTGATAGAACTCAAAGAAAAGTTCGACGCCGTACTGCTGGCTCCCGGTGCCCATAAATCGAAACCCATGGGTGTCGAAGGCGAAAAGGAAGACTATCAGGGCTCACTGGCTGGAGGTATCGAGTTCCTTCGGGATGCCTATATGAATAAGCCGACGGGCATGGGGAAAAAGGTCTGTGTTGTTGGTGGCGGTAACACCGCGATCGACTGCGTCCGCGTCGCTCTGCGTGAAGGGGCTGAGGATGCGATTCTGCTCTATCGTCGGACGCGCAATGAAATGCCCGCCGATTCCTGGGAAATTGATGGCGCCGAAGAAGAAGGGGTGCAGTTTGAGTTTCTGATCCTGCCGAAAAAAATTGTGGTTGATAAGCAGCGCAAGGTTACCGGTGTTGAATGCGTGCGGATGGAACTCGGAGAACCTGATGATTCTGGCCGCCGGCGCCCACAACCGATTGAAGGTAGTGAATTTGTGGTTGAGTGTGACACCCTGATCCCGGCCATCGGTCAGGATCCGGAGCTGTCTTTTATCACCGAGGATACCGGTATCGCTATCACCAAGTGGAATACTGTGGTGACCAAGTATGTGCCCCTCAAAAACGCTGATGGACGTGATTTGAACGATGCCATGGGAAATCCCCTGTCGCGGATTCTGATCACCGATATGGATGGTGTCTTTGCCTCCGGTGATGCGGAAATCGGACCTCTGACCGTTGTCGCCTGTGTCGGCAACGCTCACCGCGTTGCCCATGTGATTCAGCGTTGGCTCGAGGAAGGGGAAGCCTATCTGACCGACGAGGATTTCCATGATGATATCCTGTCGAACCTGGGTGTTTACGATAAAAATGAAAAAGTCTCCTGGCTGGATGCTGTTGATCGTTTCCATCAGGCTGAAGTTCATGGGCGTGAACGGGCATCGAAAGGAAACTACAGCGAAGTGGAGCTCGGTTATACCGACAGCGTGGCCGTACAGGAAGCTGAGCGGTGCCTGCGCTGCTACCGGGTCTCAATGATTGCAATTCAATAAAACACACGATGGCTGGGTGCGGTGGCGTCTGCAATGACGCGCCGGAATGACGTCCGCCAGTATTTGAGGTGAACACAATATGGTCAACCTGACGATAGACGGCAAGTCGACAAGCGTCCCCAAAAGCTCAACGATTCTTGAGGCTGCGCGCCAACTGAACATTCATATTCCAACGTTGTGCTGGCTGAAAAAAATCTCGACAACAGGTGCTTGTCGTATCTGTGCGGTAGAAATTGCCGGCGTCGATCGCCCCATGACCGCCTGTAATACCCCGGTCAAGGAAGGGATCGTCGTTACCACCCAGTCAGAAGCTCTGACTAAGGCACGCAAGCAGATCATGGAGTTGATTCTTCTCAACCATCCCCTTGACTGCCCGGTCTGTGATGCCGGCGGTGAGTGTGATCTGCAGGATAGCTGTTTTGAGCTCGGGGTTAATCGTCAGCATTTTCAGTCGGAAGATGTCAATCCGCCGACCATCGACCGTTGGCCGTTGATTCAGCAGGTTCCCTCGCGTTGTATCATGTGTGAGAAGTGCGTCAAGGTTTGCCATGAGCTGATGGGTGCAGATGCGCTGTTTGTCAATGACAAGGGGGATCGTGCCTATATCGACAAGCGCGTCGAAAATTGCATTTACTGTGGCAACTGCGTATCCGTCTGTCCGACCGGGACGATGATCTCCAAGCCGTTCAAGTTTAAGGCCCGCCCGTGGGAGCTGCGCAAGACCAGATCGATCTGCACCTTGTGCCCAAGCCAGTGCCAGATCGATATCCATGTCAAGAACAATGAAATCTACCGGATTACCGCTGATGATGAGACCACCAGCAATCAGGGAACCCTGTGTATCGGTGGTTTTTTTGGTTACGGCTATGTCAACAACGCCAAGCGTCTGACCGCCCCCCGGATCGGTGAAAAAACGGTTTCCTGGGATGAGGCTCTGGGCTATCTGACGAAAGAGATTGCGCGGATCAAAAAAGACCATGGCCCGGCTGCCATTGCCGGACTTTCTTCGCCGCGCCTGAGTAATGAAGAAAACTATCTGTTCCAGAAGATGTTTCGTACGGCTATCGGCAGTAACAATATCGATTCAGAGGCCCGTTTTGGTGCCCTGCGTTCCTTGCGCGCCCTGAACAAGGGAATCGGACTGCGTGGCGCCAGCAATCGCCTGGAGACGATTGGGCGTGCTGATGTGGTGCTGGTGTTCGGCGCTGATCCCAGTGCTGAAGCCCCCGCTGTCGACTGGCAGATTCAGGACGCAGTGCGTCGCGGTGATGGTCAGCTGATTATCGCCAATATGCGCCAGATCCATCTGACCCAGTTTGCCAACAACCAACTGACCTATCAACCCGGCAGTGACATTGAACTGGCCCAGGGCCTGGCCAAGTTGCTGATTGAGGGCGATCTGGTCGATCACGACGATCTCAAACAGACGGTGGAAAATCTTGATGAACTAAAAGCCGACCTGGCCGGGATAGATCTGGACCAAGTCGTCAGCACAACTGGTATCAGTCTGGAACAGCTGCAAGAAGCCGCCAGAATGATCGGTAATGCTACCAATGTAGCGGTAGTGTTCGGCGGTGATATCCACCGTTCCGTCAATGGCGTCGCCAAGGCAGCAGCAATCAGCAATCTGGCGATTGTCTGTGGTGCCCTGAATAATGAAGGTGGGCTCTTCCCGATCGACGAAAAGGGCAACAGCCAGGGCTTATTGGATATGGGCGTTTATCCCGAATCCCTGCCCGGCTATCAGCCCTACGGAAAAACAAAAGAAGCCTTTGAGAAAGCCTGGAGTTGCAAATTGCCAGAAGGTGGGCTCGATGCCGACGGTATGCTCAAGGAAATTGAGGCCGGCAATATCCGTTTCCTTTATCTCGCCGCCGTGAATCCCCTGTCTTTCCCCAATAGTACACGCTGGTTGAAAGCCTTGAAACAGGTGGAGGTACTTGTTGTTCAGGATATTTTCCCCTCGCTGATCAGCGGAATGGCCCAGGTCGTCCTGCCGGGCGCGACATTCGCGGAAAAAGATGGCAGTTTTACCTCTCTTGATCATTCGGTTCGTCCCGTTCACCAGGCACTGCATCCGCTGGGTGAGAGTCGCGCTGATGCCGTGATCTTTGCTGAACTGATCGGACGGCTGACGAATTCCAGTACCCTGTACAACCAGCATGGGGTCATTCAGGAAGTTCAGTCCTTGACCGATCTTTATCAGGATATTTGTTTTACCAGCAAAGACTGGCATTCAAGTCTGAAGCAAGCCTGGCAAGTCGCTGACAAGAGCCTGGTTTATCAGCCAATCAGCGCCAAGGATGAGGTTAAGGGGTTGCAGTTGCTGGTCAGTTCTTCCATGGCTCATTTTGGAACTACGTCGACCTTCGCTCCGGCGATTTGTGAAGTGGAACCGGAAGGCATGCTGAATATCAGTACTGAAGATGCCAAAGATGTTGCCGTGCGCGATGGTGAAAAAATAAAAATCACAGGTGCTACCGGTGTTGCAGTGGTGGCCCGGGCGCGGATCTCAGAGCAGGTTCCCAAAGGCTTAATCTATGCCAGTGCGAACTTCAGCACCGTTGGGATTACCGGCCTGGTGGCCGATGGCGATAACCGCACAGCGGTTCAAATAGAAAGGGCCTGATCACGGCTTCTGGTTATAATAACTACATAAAAGCCCCGGTCCTGCCGGGGTTTTTTTTGTTGTAAATGGGTGCAAATAGAGCTGAAACGCTCAGCGGCGATTACGAAGATACTTCTGCACTGCGTTATTGTGCTCGCGCAGGGTGCGGGAAAAATAATGGCTGCCATCGCCGCGAGAAACAAAATAATAGTAATCTGATTCCTCAGGAAAGACGGCGGCGAGAAGGGCTGCTCGCCCGGGACTGGCAATCGGTCCCGGCGGCAAACCATAGATAATGTAGGTGTTGTAGGGAGTGGGGGTGTTCAGGTGCCGGCGAGTGATGGAGCCCGAATAATCCTCGACCCCATAAATGACCGTCGGATCAGTCTGGAGGCGCATATTGAGGGCCAGGCGGTTATGAAAAACCGAAGAGATCAGTGGCATTTCTTCGACCACACCGGTTTCCTTTTCAATGAGGGAAGCCAGGGTGACGTGTTCGTGGAGTGAAAGGCCTAGTTGCCGAGCAGCTTCATGTTTTTGAGCACTCAGGTTGCGCTGTAACTCTTCGACCATCATGCGCAGCAGGGCCGCCTCTGTTGTCCCCGGGACAAAGCGATAGGTTTCCGGAAACAGGTAACCTTCCAGACTGTCGGCTTCAATGCCAAGACCGGCGATAAATTCCTGATCTCGCGCCAGTTGCCATAAACGCGATGCCTCACCGTACCCTGCGGCGTCAATCCGTTCAATAATCTGTTGCAGGGTATAGCCTTCAGGGATTGTCAGACTGACCCGGTCGACATCTCCCCGCACCAGTCGCTGCAGCACCTCGTTTGCGGTTGCCGGTGCAACAAAAGTGTAGCGGCCTGCCTGAACCTGCTGTTCTTGATCGTGCCACTTGGCTAACAGGCGCAGCAGTAAGGCATTGCTGATGACTCCTTGTTCTTCAAAATGACGTGCTACCCGCTGTAGGCTGCTACCGGGGGTCACCTCAAGAGAGATGGCCTCAGGTGGGCTAACCGGGGTAGTCAGCAGCCACCAACCGGCAGTTGCTAACCCACCGGTTAGCAGACAAATCAGGATGATGAGGATCAGTAAAAAACGATGCATATAGGACTAAAAGTTAAAGCGGTTTTCAGTGCCGCTACGCAGGCGTTCGATATTGCCCTTGTGGCGCCAGATGACAATCGTAGCAATCACCAGAGTAACACTAAAGATTGGCCACGAGGCGGTGGTCAGATAGACCGCCGGGGCAATAGCGCAAGCGGCGGCGATGGATGCCAGGGAGATATAGTGCCAGCGCCACAAAAACAGCACAAAAACCACCAGCACCGTCAGCACTGCCAGGGGCGATAGCACCAGAAAAATCCCCAGAGCGGTGGCAACCCCCTTCCCGCCTTTAAAGCCCAGATAGACCGGAAAACAGTGGCCGACAAACGCAGCCAGGGCGATTAGCGCCAATGAGGTTCCGGTCAGGGCAAGTGCCTGTTGGGCGAACAGCACTGGAATCACACCTTTAAGGCAATCACCAAGCAGGGTAACGATGCCGAGCTTGCGCCCAGCGACACGGTAAACGTTGGTGGCACCAATATTACCGCTGCCGACTTTGCGGATGTCATCCTTGCCAAACAGGCGTGTCAGGAGCAGCCCGGTGGGGATGGCACCAAACAGATAGGCACAGATGGCCAGAACAACCAGCATGTATTCATTCTCCCAACAAGGTGTGGTAGTTTCAGTTTGCGCTGCCTTGTTTTCCAGTGGCCATGACTTTGCGATATTCGCGGATCGCGCCGTGAAGCGCACCGGCCGCCATGTTGGAGCAGTGCATTTTCTCCGGAGGCAGGCCGTCAAGGGCATCGGCAATCTTCTGGTCGGTGATGTTTAGGACATCGTCGAGGGCAAGTCCCATGACCATTTCACTGGCAACGGATGCCGTGGCAATGGCTGCCCCGCAGCCGTAGATCTTGTATTTGACGTCGGCGATCCGTTCATTTTCGATTTTCAGCGACAACAGCAGGGAGTCGCCGCAGGAAGGTTCACCGACCTGCACCAGTACCGTCGGCTCGGCAATGATGCCGATGTTACGGGGATTGTTGAAATGCTCCATGACTTTTTCGGTATACACAGGTCGACTCGTTAGTTTGGAAGAAAAACATTCTCTTAAGACAAATGGGGATTCTATCCCTGAAGATGACAATGCCGCAACCAAAAGAATAAATTATCCCCAGTTGTTCTGATTTATCAGTTCGGACACAGCGCAAGCGCCTGTCTATGTGGTGCTGAACAGCCCGATGGCCAGATACAAAAAGCCGATAATCACACCAAACATGAAGGTCAGAAAGGCAAAGCGCGCCAACAGCTTGAGCCCGAACTCCCTGGTGGTCGGGGGCTTGTTGTTGTCCAGAACAAATGACCAGGCCAGGGCGAGAGCTGCCGCTGCCAATAGCCCGTACATGTAAACTTCAAGAATATCCATCAGTGGCATCCTTCTTGTTACGGTATCGCATAAGTGTCGGGGACGACCGACAAACCGACGTGCAATATAGCATTAACGGACAGCGGCAGACAAAGGATTCATGTGCTATGACACGTGCATTACTCAGAGGGTTATGATTTGCCCTAGCCCGTTCCCGCAATCCATGCTATAGCTTGGCAACACGAAGACCACAGGCCTCGCCTTAAGTGGTCTTTTTCTATTGGATATGTAAAGAGAGAAAAAAACAACGATGATTAGTGCTACAAACATCTGTCTGGCTTATGGTAAACGAGTTATTTTCAACAATGTTAATATCAAGTTCACCCCCGGTAACTGTTATGGACTGATTGGTGCCAACGGTGCCGGCAAGTCGACCTTTCTTAAAATCCTTGCCGGAGATTCGGAGCCTGATAAGGGCGAAGTCACGATCAACAAAGGATTGCGCCTGGCGGTATTGCGGCAGGATCAATTTGCCTTTGACGAAGAAACGGTCTTCAATACGGTCATCATGGGGCATAAAAAACTCTATGAGGTCATGATCGAACGTGAGGCAATTTACAGCAAAAAAGAATTCAGCGATGCCGATGGGGTGCGTTCCGGTGAGCTGGAAGCGGAATTTGCCGAATTAAACGGCTATGATGCGGAATCGGAGGCCGCCGTCCTGCTTAATGGTCTCGGTATTTCCGAAGCCCTGCGTCAGAAGAAGATGAAAGAGCTGGAAGGGGGCGACAAGGTACGGGTGCTGCTTGCCCAGGCCTTGTTCGGCAACCCTGATATACTGCTGCTCGATGAGCCGACCAATAACCTGGATCTGAAATCGATTCAATGGCTGGAGGAGTTTCTGAGCCGCTTCCAGAATACGGTCATTGTCGTTTCCCACGATCGCCACTTTCTTAACCAGGCCTGTACCCATATTGCCGATATCGATTTCGGTACTATCCGCACCTATGTCGGCAATTATGATTTCTGGTATGAGGCCAGCGAGATGGTCCTGAAACAGAAACAGGATGCCAACAAAAAAGCGAGCGACAAGGCCAACGAACTCAAGGAGTTTATCGCCCGCTTCAGCTCCAACGCCTCCAAAGCCAAACAGGCAACCTCACGAAAAAAACTCCTCGACAAGCTGGAGATTGATGATTTACCCACCTCATCGCGCAAATACCCCTTCATCATTTTCAAACCCGAGCGCCCCTGCGGCAATATCATCCTCGAAGTGACTGACCTGAGCAAAACCATCGACGGGGTCAAGGTTCTCGATCGCTTGAATCTGGTCGTCAAGAAAGGCGACAAGATTGCTTTTGTCGGGGGCAACAGTCTGGCCAAAACCACCCTGTTCCAGATTCTCTCAGGCGAACTTGAATCGGACAGTGGCAGTTACCGCTGGGGTGTCACCATCACCTCTGCCTATTTCCCCAAGGGAAACAGCAGCTACTTTGCCAAGCAGATGAGCTTGATTGACTGGTTGGGGCAGTTTGCTCCGACCGAAGGGGAGAGCTTTGCCCGCGGTTATCTGGGCCGCATGCTTTTTTCCGGCGATGAAGCGACCAAGGCAACCACGGTCTTAAGCGGTGGCGAAAAAGTCCGCTGTATGCTCGCACGGATGATGCTGACCAATGCCAACGCCCTGATCTTTGATGAGCCGACCAATCACCTGGATCTGGAATCGATCACCGCTCTGAACAACAGCCTGATCAGTTTTCCTGAGGTGATGATGTTCACCTCTCACGATCACAAGTTTGTCGCGACAACCGCCAACCGCATCGTCGAACTGACCCCGAATGGGGTCATCGACCGGGTCATGAGCTTTGACGAATACCTCGACAGCCCTGACATCACCGCCCTGCGGACCAAGCTCTGTCAGGGTGTTGCCGAGATGAAACTATAAGCTGGCTACCTACACCGCTCCAGAAACATAAGAAGCAGAGGGTCGGGATTCCTTCGGAAGGGTGTCTGTCGCCATGGAGGGCGACAGTCAAGCGGCCAGGGATGGCGAAAAGCGTCCATGGAGAAGGGATCCCGGCCCTCTGCCCGACGTTATTGACGTAACCTGAAACAATAAAAGGAAATCACACGTGGCCCTGCCCTGGAAAACCCTTGATCAATTTTTGACCGAGAATGGCGAGACCCTTGAACTGCGGCAGCGCGGCGCCGGGGACTTTCTTATCACCATCGGCACCCAGATCCTGATGAACAGCAAGGCTCAGCGCTCCGAAATTGCCCTGGGCAAGCTCGGCTGTCAGGGATTGCAGCAGCATCCGGCTCCGAAGGTTCTGGTCGGAGGGCTGGGGATGGCCATCACCCTGCGCGCCGTTCTCGATCAGCTCCCTGCCGCTGCCACAGTAGTTGTCGCTGAGATGAACCCCATCGTTCACAACTGGTGTCTCGGCCCGCTGGCAGAATTGACCGCTGCGGCCACCGCCGACCCGCGGGTTGAGGTTGTGATCGCCGATGTTACCGAGCTGATTCGCCAGTCACCGGGAGCATCCTTTGATGCCGTCATCCTCGACCTCTACCGAGGTCCCCACCCCCGCACTGACCATCGCAACGACCCCCTCTATGGCAGTTGCGCGATTGAACGCGCCCGCAACAGCTTAAAGTCGGGGGGAACCCTCGCCGTCTGGGGAGAAAACCCCGATACCGCCTTCGAGCAGCGCCTGGCCGCAGCCGGTTTTTCGGTGCGCGTTGAGCGGCCAGGCAAAGGCGGCTATCGCCATGCGGTCTGGGTGGCGCAGAAAAAAGGATAATAATGTGGAAATATTTGAGTTGACCGGACGACCCTTTGTCGAACTCTGTGACCTGCTCAAATTGACGGGAAGTTGTTCCAGTGGCGGCAGTGCCAAGCTGGCGATCGCCGCCGGGGAAGTGAAGGTTGATAATCAGGTGGAACTGCGCAAACGCTGTAAAATCCGCTCCGGCCAGATCGTTGAACACGGCACAGAGCGGTTTAAGGTTGTTTAGCTCAGGGAAAAATCCAGAAATTGTCCTCTAGTGGACCCTCGACTAAAGCATGCGGGGGGTGACGAACTAATGATCTGCGGGAAAAATAATGAATAGGTGACTCATCAGAACTTATTCTATTTCTGCGGCAACGCGGGCGACTTCGACGCGGTTGCGCCCATATTTTTTTGCCTGATAGAGAGCGTCGTCCGCTGCCTTGACCAGCGCATCGATACCTTTGCTCTGGTTGATGTCGCTCGCGGCGACGCCGAAGCTGATGGTCACTGCGAGACCGTTATCGGTGTTATCGATGGTGTCGGTACTGACTGCAAGCCTGAGCCTTTCCGCAAAAGAAGCCGCATATTCAGGGTTACAATCGGGCAGGACAACCAGAAACTCCTCACCGCCATAGCGCCCGATAAAGTCATAGGAGCGCATCAACGAGTGCATCTTGGTGGCGATGGTCCGCAGTACCATATCGCCGGCGAGGTGGCCATAGGTATCATTAATCTGTTTGAAGTTATCGATATCGGCCATGATCACGCCGACCTGCTTCCCTTCGCGTTCAGCCCGATCCAGCTCGTGCGCCAGATTGCGCAGGATTTCACCATGATTGAGCAGTCCGGTGAGGGGATCATGCAAGGCCTTGGTGCGAAAATCATTACGAGCCTGTCGCAGCTCGTCCTGCAGTTCGATGATGCGTTGTCCTGTTCGCAAGCGCAAGCGCAGCTCGTGTTGTTTGAATGGCTTGAACATGTAGTCATCGGCACCGGCTTCCAGGCCAGTCATCAGATCTTCATCCCGCTGCAGGCAGGTCAGCATCATAATATAGGTGTAGGAATCTTTTTCTTCTGCCCGAATGCGCTGACAGACCTCAACCCCCGTTAGCCCCGGCATCATCCAGTCAAGGAGAGCCATCCCCGGGGGGTTGTCAGATTGCAATACATCTAGTGCAGCATTGCCCTCGGCAACGGCAACAACATCATAACCCCAGTAGATCAGATTTTTTTTAAGAAGAGTGAGTAGCGCCGGATCATCTTCTGCAACAAGTACTCTCATAGTGTCTCCATGGTTAGCCAATCTTCAGCCCGCCAAATGGGTATGATAGCCCCTCCCGGAGCCATGTAGATTCGAAATAACAATCATAATGATCAAATTGATAGCGCTGACGAATATAATTCTAGATGAAAATTCTTGATTTGCAAGCGGGAGATCAGAAACTGTTCCTGTAGATAGTAATTAGGATGATACCAATTTATGTTGTTTGACAACTAGTGGGTCTTAGTGAGCATGATACAAGGGATGGCTGCCGCCTACAGTGGGTGAAAGGTCAGGGACGCTGAATTGATACAATGGCGTTTGAAGGTGGGCGCCGGACCATCATCAAAGACATGCCCCAGGTGTGACTCGCAGCGACTGCAGACCAGCTCGTTGCGGGTCATGAACAGGCGACGATCAACGCGCGTGGCAACATTTTCCGTTGCTACGGGCTGATAGTAGCTGGGCCAGCCGCTACCGGAATCGTACTTGTGATCGGAGTGGTAGAGGTCATTGCCGCAGCCGGCGCAGCGGTAGACACCGCGCTCCTTGTTGTCGAGCAGATTACCGGTAAAGGCCCGCTCTGTTCCCTCTGCACGCAGGACGTCATACTGCTGTGGAGTCAGCAGCTCGCGCCACTCGGTTTCACTGCGAACAATTTTATCCACTTCGAGGTAGGCGTCTTTTTCTACAGAAAACACACGGACGGTTGACTCGTTGTCAGTCATGGCTCTATCCTTATCAGCTTGTGTTGAGAATCCCCGTGTCGCCAGCCATAACATCCCCAGTTGCGATGCCAGCAACGTCAGTAACTGTCGTCTGGTAACAGAAGATTTTAACGTTTTCATTTCTCAAGTCCTTTAATAGTTGACCTTTGTGGTTTTATTATCATATGTTGACCCGCTGAAATGCAAGAGACCCAATAAAATTGACCCTTACCAATTTAATATTAAAAAGAATGACCCCTGTTGGTGGGTTGTGTTAATTATTGTTGAAACCCTATACGGCAAGGAGAATGGCCATGCCATCCAAATGTAAAGTGACACCCTGGTTAGCTACCGCCCTGTTGTTTTTGTTCACCCTGAGCTCAACCGCTTTTGCTGATGAGTTGTTGTCGTTCAAGGCCGGTTATCAGCTCCTGAGCCCTGAAGGTTCCATTGCCGGAACTGTCAACGGAGTCGGCCAGAAGATTGATGTAGGTCGCGACCTTGATCTCGATGACAGCGGCGGACTCACCGGCGAGGTGGCCCTGCAGCTGGGCAATTCCCGCCTCGCATTTAACTACCTGCCGATCAGTTTTTCCGGCACCGGCACCCTCAAAGTCAATGGTACATTCAACGGTCAGAGTTTCTCCGTTAATGATCGGGTAAAAAGTGAACTGGATATTGCCCTTTACGATATCGGTTACACGTATTTTTTGCTCAACCTGGATGATCTGCCGAGCCGTCTGCAGCTTGGCGTTGAGTTGGCGGTAAAAATAGCCGATGCTGAAGTCATGTTGAGGAATTTAGGCACCACAGGAAGTTTGATTTTTGAGGAAAAAGAATCAGCTTTGGTGCCCATCCCCACCATCGGTGTGCGTGGGCGTGTTGCCCTGGCTGATTTTATCGGTCTGGTAGGTCGGGTAGGTTATATGGAATACGATAATAACCAGTTTCTGGATGCCGAGGCTCAGGTGGAGTTTTCGCCGTTACCAACACTTGGCCTCTACGCCGGTTATCGCTATTTCGACCTGAAGATTGATGAGAGTGACCTGTTTGTGGAAACAGAGTTTTCCGGGCCCTTTGGCGGGTTGCTGGTGCGCTTCTGATCCAGCCTAATCTAGGTTTTTTTAATGTCATGCGGCCGCTTCAATTCATTTTGGGGTGGCCGTTTTGCATCTGCTGGCCATTATCCGTTATGCTGTAGCTGTTGTAATTTCACCGGATAGCCGCGCGCATTAAAAAAGGATCTTTACAGATGGCAGCCAAAGTGATTCCGATAAAAACATCGCAAAGCAAGATTGCACGCATTATTGACGAGGCGCTGGCGAAGCATCCCCCTGACCAGAGTCCGGAAGTCATGGATTGTTTGAAAACGGAGCTTGAAAAAATTATTGAAACATACTTTATTGATGATATCCCCGAAGTGTCCCTGAAACTACCGTCAGATTTAACCCAGGAGCAATTCGATGACATTAAAAATGGCCTTGGCCAGCTGTTTAGCAGTTACAATCAACAGATGCTCGAACGCTCCAGTCAAGTTTTTCGCGATCTCTATCAAGCCAAGCTGGAAATCTGCCGACTGCGACATCGGCATCAGGCCACGGACAACTAATGGCGGCTAACGACATATATCCCCTTGTCTTGTTAATGGAAAGAAAAAGATGCCCACTAATTTTGATCTGATTGTTCTTGGTGCCGGTACCACGGCATTTGCCGGTGCTCGTATTGCTGCTGCTGCAGGTAAAAAGGTTTTGATGCTTGAGCAGTCCCACTTGGGCGGTACGTGTGTCAACTGGGGATGTATTCCCAGTAAAACCCTGATTCACAAGGCGGAGATGTATCATGGCGCACGTAAAGGAGAAGGCTGGGGGCTGAATCTTCAGGCCGGAGCCCCGCATTGCGGAACCCTGATGCCGTTAAAGCAAAAGGCCGTGGTGACGGTACGTGAAACCCACTATCAACGTGAGGTCGATCACTCGCCGAATATTAAGGTCATCAAGGCGCGTGGACATTTTGTTTCTCCCCGTGAAATAGAGGCCGGCGGAACCCGCTACACGGCGCCGCAGATGTTGATTGCCACCGGCGGTGAGCCGCGCGTGGTGCCGATCCCCGGCCTTGATAAGGTTGATTTTCTGACCAGTTATAATTCCCTGCATCTTCCCTGCTTTCCGCAGTCGATTGTCATTCTCGGCGGCGGTGTTATTGCCCTGGAGATGGGCCAGATGTTTGCCCGCTTTGGTACCAAGATCACCATTCTCGAACGTGGACCCCGCCTGCTGGCTGAATTTGATCTGCGCCTGACCGAACAGTTCCGCATGATGCTTGAGCAGGAAGGAGTTGAAATCCTCTGCAATGTTGAGGCCCAGCGGGTCGAAAAGCACGGTGACAATACCTGCATATTTGCTTTGATCAATGGTGCTGAAGTCGGTTTCAGTGCCGAACGTCTGATGCTTGCCATCGGTACCTCGCCGGTAACGAAAAATCTTGGGTTAGAGGAGATCGGCGTGGAAACCGATGCTGGTGGATTTATCAAGGTTGATAGTCAGTTGCGTACCAACGTGCCGGGAATCTGGGCCGCCGGCGATGTGACCGGTGCGCCGCTGATCGCGCCGGCCGGCGCGCGGGAAGCCCAGATTGCGGTTAAGAATATGCTTGATCCGAGCGGCAATCATTCCATCGATCATCGATTTTCGCCGATGGCGGTCTTTGTCGACCCCGAGTTTGCTACCGTTGGTCTCACTAAAACCCAGGCCGAAGCGCAGGGCTATGCTGTTGTGAGCACCTATGTTGACCTCGAGCGGGTGCCCAAGGCCCATGTCATGGGGGAGATGCTCGGTGGTGTGCTGCTCACAGCTGAACAGGGAACCGGAAAAATTCTTGGGGTGCAGATGCTCTGTCCGCGCGCTGCCGATATCATTCATGAGGCAACCCTGGCGATCCGTTTTGGTCTGTCGGTGGTCGATTTAAGTACCACTGTTCATGTTTACCCGAGTATCAGTGATGGTCTGCGTCAGGCGGCGCGAGATAATGCCCAGGTGCAGGGGCTGCTCTGATTCGGCCCGATGCCACAAACATGATTTTATCACTTCCGCCTCGCTGATTCATTTAATCGGGTGTTTCAATCACCTGATCCTTCCTCCGTTTGCCAACTCATGTTATAAAGTCACAGATTTTGTTCGGAGATCCTGACTGACAATGAGGCGCCATGATCCGTCTATTTTCCCGCTTTCTCAACAAACTGAAAATTCGCTGGAAAATGCTGGTGATTATCCTGCCTCTGATCATCGTACCGATTTTCCTGCTCGGTGCGATTATCGGTTATGTTGCCACCCGTCAGGCCTACGAAGGCCTGACCGAAGTCAGCCGCGCCGACCTTGATCACATGGCCAGCTTTACCCTCGACCTGCTGGAAAATCACCACCGCCAGTTTGAGGTGTATCGTGATGACAAGAAAAAGATTGTCGAGCAGGAGATGAAAAGCCTGGTTGAGCTGGCCTTCGGCGTTATCAATGAACAGCAACGCCGTCAACGGATCGGTCAGATCGATCTTGAGTCGGCACAACAGGCAGTGGGTAACAGTTTCAAGGAAGTCAGTATTGGCACCAGTGGCTACCTGTTTGCCATGACCGGCAACGGCACCTTGACCGTACATCCCGCACGTGAAGGGGAGAATATCAGTGCTGCGCAGGATGAAAACGGCTGGTTTTTTATCCGCGAGATGAAACAGCGTGCCCTGGCGAGCGAACCGGGGGAAGTCCTCTACACCATCTATCCCTGGTACAATGAGCTACTCGGTGATCGCCGTCCACGCCGCAAGATTGTCGCCTTTCGTTATTGCCACACCTGGGACTGGATTGTTGCTGCCGGCGGTTACCTGGATGAAACCTATGACGACCCGGCTTTTGAGCAGAACGCCATGAACCTGTTGGGTGAACAGATTAAAAGTAAAAAGGTCGGCCAGACCGGATACATCTATACGATGACCGGTGACGGCACCCTGACCATTCATCCGGACGCTGAAGGTGAAAATCTGCTGCACGCTACCGATGTTGACGGGCGAGCATTTATCGCTGAAATGGCACAACAGCGCGATGGCTGGATTCGCTACCCGTGGCGTGGGGCGCAGGACAACAAAACCCGGATGAAAATCGTCCGCTATCGCTATTTTGAACCCTGGGACTGGATTGTCGCCGTTGGCAGTTATGAGGATGAATTTTACCAGACGGCTAACGATCTCAAGTGGCGCGTTGCCCTGTATGTATTGTTGTTACCGCTGATTATCGGTCTGGTGGCGACCGCCCTGCTCGCTCTGGCGGCGAAGGTGCTGACCGATCCGATCCAGCGCATGATCAGTGTTATCCGCAAGGTACGCCAGGGCCGGCTTGATGAGCAGATGCCGGTGGAAAGCCAGGACGAACTGGGGGAGTTGGCCATCGCTTTTAACCGCATGACGCGAATGTTGCGCAAGAACAAGGAGATGGAAGCAGCCCTGGCGCAACAGGGGAAAATGGCTTCACTCGGAGTGCTCTCATCCGGAGTGGCTCATGAGATCAATAATCCTCTGGGGGTGATTCTTGGCTATGCCGGCTACCTGGAAAAAAAGATTCCGGATGATGATCCTAACTACAGCTTTATTCATGAGATCAAGAGGGAGAGCAAGCGCTGCAAAAAAATTGTTCAGGATCTGCTCAGCTATTCCCGCACCCCTAAGCCGGCACTGGAGCCCACTGATATCAATCGTTTGCTGCGCCAGATTATTGATTTTGCCGGCAACCACATTGATATGAACCACGTTCAGATTGTGCAGAATTTTACTGACGATCTACCGATGATTGCCGCCGATGGTGACCAGTTACGCCAGGTCGCGATCAATCTGTTGCTTAATGCCGGAGCAGCGTCGCAGTCGGGCAAACAGATCAGCGTGACGACCAGTATCGAAGATGATCAGTATATCCGGATCGAGTTTGCTGATCAGGGCGAAGGGATCAGTGAGGACAATCTGGATAAGATTTTTGAACCCTTTTTTACCACCAAGGCGCGTGGCACCGGTTTAGGGCTGGCGATTACCAAGCAGATTATTGATATGCACCAGGGTCAGGTCGCCATCGATTCAGAAATTGGTAAAGGCACCCGGGTGATTATCCGGCTGCCGTTGGTGCGTGAGGAATATTGACAGATCAAGTTGATAACTGTTCAGCTTCGACCGGGCCCCGGGTCGGGGGTCCTATGCCAAAGGACGCTTTGCGCCGTCCATGGCG
>Ga0102938_10001339_pt1 | contig 18610 bp, 15 predicted proteins | sample SalPonR2_B_D2_MG_FD_84516 | JGI IMG/M metagenome (GOLD analysis project Ga0102938, IMG submission 84516) | Salt pond soil microbial communities from South San Francisco under conditions of wetland restoration - Salt Pond MetaG R2_B_D2_MG | ecosystem: Environmental > Aquatic > Marine >...
AGGATTATCGCATCAGCAGCGTGCGGTCCATCGCCACCTCGATGGTCGAACGACTTCGCGACGTTTCGCAAGACCTGGGGTGTCGATGCGAATTGGAATTCATCAACGAAATCGCGGCCGGCCCGAGTTGGGCAGATCGACAACGTGATATCTTTGCCGAAACGGGTGGGCCGAGGGAGATCGTCAAGCGGTTGAGTGGCTGAGTGACCTCGACACAAGCCCGGCCGATTTTGTTTCTCGTTGACTTGGTACCGATCACCGGTTTGAATCTTGCGAAAATCTCAACGGGCGGCCGTCATCGATCAGCGGCTTGCCGAACTTTATCCCGACCCGCCGATCCCCTTGGATCATCGCGATCCGTTCACGTTGTTGGTTGCGGTGTTGCTCAGCGCGCAGTGTACCGACAAGAAAGTCAACCAAGTCACGCCGGAGTTGTTTCGCGTCGCCGGAACGCCCGAGAAGATGTCTCGGTTGGGTGCCGAAAACATTCTGAACATCATTCGGCCGTTGGGGCTGTCGACGCAAAAGGCGAAGAACTTGGCGAAGTTGTCCGCGATGTTGATCGAACAAAACGATGGCCATGTCCCGGAATCCTTCGAAGCACTCGAATCGCTTCCCGGCGTCGGCCATAAGACGGCCGGCGTCGTCATGGCCCAGGCCTTTGGCGTTCCCGCGTTTCCCGTCGACACCCACATCCATCGCTTGGCCCAGCGGTGGGGGCTTTCCGGCGGCAAAAGCGTGCTGCAAACCGAGGCCGATTTAAAGAAGCTGTTTCCCCGGTCGCGGTGGAACAAACTGCACCTGCAAATCATTTATTATGGGCGGGAGCATTGCACCGCCCGCGGGTGCGACGGCACCGTCTGTCCGCTGTGCCGCGAGTTGTATCCTCGACGCAAAACACCGGTGGTCTGGAAAAAACCATGAGAAGCGAACGACGTCAGTTCCTGACATCCGCCTTGGCCGCCGGCGGTACCCTCTGGGGCGGCCGCCGGATCGCCGCCGATGAGATCGTGGCGAAAGCCGAATCGGAAAAGCTTTTCCGCAGCGTGTCGACCGAAAACCTGAAAGCCATCGCGGCGGCTCCGGTTCTGGACCTCGGCCGAGATCCCGGGGAAATCAAAATTCGATCGGTGGAAGTCTTGAAAAGCCCGCGAGACTATCTGGTCCGAGTCCGCGCGACCGACGGAACCGAGGGGATCGCGGCGGGCAGCGGTAATCGCCTGGACGATCTTTACCCGTTTTTGGTCAACCGCGTCGCTCCGTTCTTCGTCGGCAAGGACGCGGCCGCGCTCGAGTCGTTGCTTGTCGAACTCTACCGTCACGGCAGCAACTACAAGTATCAGGGATTGGCGTTGTGGTGCAGTGTCGCGGTCGTCGAGATGGCGATCCTGGATCTACTGGGCAAGGTCAGCGGTCGATCCTTCGGGCAGCTATTCGGCGGAATCGTCCGCACCGAAGTCCCCGTCTATCGTGCCAGCGGTAATCGTGGCAATCGCGCCGAAGAGGAAGTCGATTATCTGGCGTCCCTGTTGGACGAAACCGGCGGCGATGCCGTCAAGTTTCGGCTGGGCGGACGAATGAGCCAGAACGTGGATTCCCTGCCCGGACGCAGCGAAGCCTTGATCCGCCTGGCCCGAGAACGACTCGGCGACCGGGTCACGCTCTACGCCGACGCCAACAGTTCCTACGACGTGCCGAATTCGATACGCGTCGGCCGGCTGATGGAGGATTACGAGTACGAGTTCTTTGAAGAACCTTGTCCGTTCGACCACCTTTGGGAAACCAAGGAAGTCGCCGACGCGTTGGACATCCCGGTCGCGGGCGGCGAGCAAGAATTCAGCGAGCGAAGATTCATCTGGACGATTGCCAATCATGGTGTCGATGTCGTTCAACCGGATTTGCATTACTACGGCGGATTCATCCGCAGCATCAAGGTGGCCAGGATGGCCGAAGCGGCGAACTTGCCCTGCACACCACACATGTCCGGCGCGGGATTGGGTTATCTGTACGTCGTGCATTTCGCGTCGTGCGTAAAAGATCCCGGCGCGCATCAAGAATACAAAGGACGATCCGCCATCCCGATGACTTCGTCGACATCGTCGTTGGTCTGCGAAGAGGGAAAAATCACCGTGCCGACCGGCCCGGGTTTGGGCGTGGAGATCGATTCGGACTTCTTGAAAGGGTGCGAAGTCATCGGCTGATCGTCGGCGGCGGATCAGCCCACGGTTTGGCCCGCCACTTCGGCGGCCTTGTCCTTGATCGCTTTCAGATCCAACTTGCCGGTTCCCAGCATCGGAATCCCGTCGACTTCGACAAAAGCGTCTCGCGCCGGGATGAACAGGTTGGGAAGCCCGGCCGCGGTGAGTCCTTCACGAAGCGAATCGGCGTTGTGGTTTTCACCCAAGACGCCGGGCGAGCACAGCACGATCAAACGTTCGCCCTTCTTTTCGTCGGGCACGGCCGTCACGCACAACGGAATCGTTGCCGCGGTCTCGTCACCGTCCGCAGGGGCGGGTAACTGTTTCAAAAGTTCTTCCTCGACACGGACATGCGGGACCATCTCACCGCCGATCTTTGAAAAACGACTCAGTCGTCCGGTGATGTGCAGGAAACCTTCCTTGTCGACGTGCGCGATGTCACCGGTTTTGTACCAGCCGTCGCAGATGACTTCGGCCGTTAAATCGTCTTGTCCGGCGTAACCTTTCATCACGTTCGGGCCACAGATCATCAGCATTCCGTCTTCGCCGGCCGGTAACTCGTGGCCGTCGTCGGGCGAGACGATTCTGGCACCGATGCCCGGAAACGGACGGCCCACCGAACCTTCGATGCGATCGGCTTGATACTTGGCTGCCGATCGCGTCGGCGGGATGTTCACGGACACCAGCGGCGCGAGTTCGGTCGCCCCGTAGCCTTCGACCGGACGCACGCCGAATTTCTTCTCGAAAGCTTCGAACAAATCCGCCGGCATCTTTTCGGCACCGACCACCGCGACATCCAGGGTCGCGAATTGTTTCGGTTCGATCCGCCGCAGGTAGCCACGCAAAAACGTCGGGGTGCCGAGCAGGACGGTGGCCTTGTATCGCTCGGCCAGCTTACCGATCTGTCGCGCGTCCAACGGGTTGAAGTGATAGATGCCCGCCGGCCCCGATGTCATCGCCGCCCACAGCGTCACCGAGTATCCGAAGGAATGGAAGAACGGCAGCACGCCCAGCACGTTGTCCTCGCTATCCAGCTTGACGGTTCGCTGCACCGCGTCGACGTTGTGACTGATGTTCGCGTGGCTCAGCAAGACCCCTTTGGGCATTCCCGTCGAACCGCTGGTGAAGATGACCGTCAGCAAATCGTCGCTGTCGATTTTGTTCAAACCCAAGATCCGATCCAACAACCAAGCCGGCACCAAATTCGCTTGGACGAAGGCGATCACCTTGTCCGACGACGTGACTTTGTCTTTCAACTGTTCCAGCAACACGACTTCGGCGTCCAACTTGAAGTCGAACCGGCTGAGGAATTTTTCGCTGGTTAAAACGTGCCGGATGCCGACCGACCGCGTGCAGTGGTTCAGCACGTCGCTGGTCACGGTGTAGTTCAGATTGCCGCTGACGCGTCGATCCAAAGCCAGCGCGACGTTGACCGCGACGCCGCCGACGCTGGGCGGCAGCAGAACGCCGACGAAGTCTTCGTCGTCACGGAGGACCTCGCGGCGTAAGCAGCGGCGCAGTGCCAAGACGCGGACCAGCAGTTCTCTGCCGCCGACTTCAACGCCGGTGCTATCGGCGGCTTGCAATCGACGGCCTCGGCGGCGCCACACCCGCAGGACTTGACTCGCCAGGTTGGGGTATTCGCGACGGTGTTCGATGCTGGCCCTGGCGCCGAGTTCTTGGACCCGCGTCCGCATCATTTCCAGCGGCGTATCGCTTTTGATCGGCTTTCCGATGTAAAGCGTGATCCGGCGGCGGAATTTAGTGGGCCATTTGGTAAAGAAACGACCTCCCGAAAAACTGAACAGACTGCCCCACATGCCTTCGTGCCACATCGGGATCACCGGTGCATCGGCGTTCTTCAAAATCTTGGTCAGCCCGGGCTTGAAAGCCTGCAGCTGTCCGGTGCGGGTCAGCGTGCCTTCGGGGAAAATGCCGACGATGTCGCCGTCATCGATGGCTTGGCGGGCGGTCTTGAGTGCGCGACCGATCGACTTGGGACTGGACGTCATCAGAATCGTGTCAAACGCGTCCGAGATCCACTTGAACACCGGGTGACTGAAATTCGCTCCGTCCACGACGAAACGAACGTTCCGCGGCAGCATCCACAGGATCAAGATCCCGTCGATCCAAGAAACATGATTGCTGATCACGACGCAGCCGCCTTCCTTGGGCAAGTTCTCCAGACCCACCACGCGTTTGCGATACAGCACCGTCAGGATCGGACGCATCACGGTTCGCATGAACTTTCGTGAGGACACAAAGCCCAAGATGATCAATCCGATCAAAAGGACCAGCAAAATAAGGCCGACGATTTTCAGGAAGGTCACGGGTTTTTCGAAGTCGCGAGTGTGTGGACGGGGTTGGCACCAAGAAGATAGAGTCTGCCGGGTCGAAAGGACAGCGCGGCACAGACGGGTGGGTGAGGTTCCGTGGGATCGCCCGCCATCAAGTGCTGCGGCTTTCCGAACCGGAGAATCGCTGTAAATATTGGCCGAGTCTTAGTTTTCGACGGGCACTGTCGCTGGTCATGTACCGGATGCTGCCGAAGACGGGTCGTTTCGGTCCCCAGGCGCGATCGGTTCGCCCCAAAACCCACAGAATGCCGCAGTAGCTGTTCGGATCCCGCCCGTCCAATCCGTACTTGTTATTCAAGTGGATCATGATCTCAAGGGCTTCGGCGACACTCGCCGTCCAGTGCAGAATTTTCTTGCCCCACAGCATTCGCATGTAGTTGTGCATCACGCCGGTCCGGACGATTTCGCGTTGAGCCGCGTTCCACAACTCGTCATGCGTCTGCGCGTTCTCGAACTGGTCGAGCGTGTAGAGGTGGGGGCGATCGTCGTCGGCCGTTTCTCGAATGGTTTTTTGAGCCCAATCCGGCAACGATTGCAGCGTGTCGTAGGTTTTCGGGTTTCGAAACGTTTGATTGAAACCGATTTCGCGCCAGGTCAAGATTTGATCCAGGAAGGCTTCGGCCGGTTCGCTGGTGTTCCAGAAGCCGTGGTTTTTGCCGTTGACCGGTGACGCTTGGTCGGGCGTCCAGTTTTCGTGATCCAGAATCCGCTGGACGATTTCATGAGCCGAGATGTGGCCGAAATGCAGATGGGGGCTTAGCCCCGTCGTCGCTTTTTCGTCGGGGTGATTTCGGTCCTCGTTGTACACGGACAACGTTTCGCTGACGAAGGTCTCCAGCCGACTTTCCGCATCGACCGCGCCGCCGCGGATGACCGGGCTGGGGACGACGTCGTGATCGATCGGGATCTTCGAGAGGCCGTCGCCGTCGATCAGGTCGGTTAAATCAGCGGCCTTCCATTTTCGCAAGACTTTCGGGTCGATCAATTCCTCAGGCGACTTTGACTTGATCTTCAGTTTCCCCAGGGGTTCGGCTTGAGGCATCGCGACCAAAGAATCCAAGATGTTCTTTTGCATCCAGCGACGATAACTGTGAGCGACGGTAAACGTTCGATCGGGAAGCCTCAGGGGGATCAGGCCGTTGCTGTCGATGACTTCCAATCTCGCCGGGATCTTATCTTTGACCGCTTCGATCAGGTGCGGAAGAAAGAAACAGGGGTATTCGTCGGTAACAACCGTGCAGGCCTTTTCGGCCAATCGATGCAGCAAGGGGGTCCCGACGCCCGGTCGCGGTTCGACGTAAGGAAAATAGGCGACGCCGGCCGCGGCGCAGGCGGCCGCGTTGTCCGCCATGCCTTCGATGATGAATCGGTGGATTCGATCGCTGGCCCAGCGATATCGAGTGCGAAGCGGTTCGAAAATCAGCAGCGGCTTGCCGCATCGATTGGCGCGATCGACGGCATGCTGGAGCGCGAAATTGAACCGCGTGCGACGAAAAGCGATCATCCAGTACAGCACGTAGTCGCCGTCCGGGCGAACCGAATGTTCGTTCGCGTCGTGATGACGGAGTTTGGGGATCGGCATGAAGGATCGGGCGGTGATGCGAAGTACCGGAAAACGTACAATCGGGGGCGGCAATACAGTTTACGCGTTGGCCCCTCGGGGCGTGACCGGGCGATTAAACTCGACACGGCTTCCTTTCGCATCCGCACGGCATTTTCTTTGGCAACACGACGCAGACGATTTCGCTTTTCGCGTTTTCCTTGGATGTTCTGGGCCGCCGTTTCGGGCTTGATCCTTTTGGCGTTCGCTTACGTCGTCGGCATGGCGGCGTGGCAATCCGCCAAGTACCCGCTGTACGGTTTTCAGGATTTGCTGATGCCGTACACGATCGACGTGGTGATCGTCGGCTGGTTGGCTTGGATCGGATCGTCGATCGGCAGTTTCCTGAACGTCGTGGCGTGGCGGATGCCCCGGGGAAAAAGCGTCGGCGGCAGGTCGCATTGCCCCCGGTGCGGGTCCCAGCTGTTGGCGCGGGACCAATTTCCCGTCCTGGGATGGTTGGAGGTCCGGATGTGATGTCGAGCCTGTCGCCTGCCGATTTCGATCCGATACCCCATCGTCGAAGCCTCGGTGGGGATGACGCTGACTTTGCTCGGAATCGCCGAACTTTACCGATTCAGCCTGCCCGGCGATGTGGCCACGCACGTTCACGGACCGATTCGCAGCCCGATGATCGGTCCGACTTTGCTGTCCATTTTGATTTACCACGTGGTCGCCGTGTCGGTAGCGTGGGCGATCGGACTGATCCTTTACGATCGTCAAAGAGTGCCGGCAAAATTGATCGGCTTTGCCGCCGTGGCGATCGCTTTGGTCCCCTTGGCCTGGCCGCATCTGTTGGTCGTGACTTGGATGCAGTTGCCCGCCGTCGTCAGCCCGTCTCCTGCGGACGTCGGCGTCGGACCGACTTGGCGGGACGGCGCCACGACGATTGACGCGATCATCCGCGTGATCACGGCGCTTGCCGCCGCGGGCTTGGCGGGACGTTCGTTGGCGCGAGGTTTCTGCCCGACGGCTGATCTGAAACTCAACCCGTTGGGTTCCGGCAGCAAGCGATTGATCGATTTGATCGTGATGATTTCGGTCCCTGCGATCGTCGTCGGATGGCAAGCCTTGTCGGCGGTCTTGTTGATCGCCAGTCTTGCCGCGGTCGCCGTCGGGGGCTTGTTCAATCGGACCGATGCGTTGGGCCGATTCGGCCTGATGATGCCGGTGGCATTGACGGTCCAGTTGGTCTCGTGGAGACCGGCCGACCAAATTCGGTTTTGGCCGAGCGAAACGAGCGATCCCTGGACGATCTTGGTCGCGGCCGCCGCCGTCCTGTGCATCCCGATGTGGTTAAGCGAACGGCCGGCCCCGGTGGATCAAGAAACGCCGCAACCGAGTGACGTCGATGATGGCAGCGACGATCACGAGTTGCCAGACAAAGAGGCACCGCCGGATAGTCCTGAACCGAGCGAAACAGAGCCACGCGGCGTCACGGACGACGATAACGAAATCGGCATCGTGGCACCGGATGCCGATCTGACGGGACGATAACACGTTGCCCCGTTGACTCGTTGACTGGTCAAGACGTGCGAAAGATTGGAAAGGACCTCGCTACAGCCGACAAACAGATAGCCCTCGCCCGTGAGACGGCCCGACATGTTTTCGAAAATACGGTTCCGATCTTCGACGGTGAAATAGATCGCGACGTTGCGACACAAAATCAAGTCGTATTGTTGGCAGCCGGGATTGGGCGCGAGAAGATTGTCGACGCGAAACCGCACCATCTTTCGCAAGTTTTCGTTGATCCGCCAACGAGCGTTGTTTGGCGTGAAGTGTCGCATTCGTCGATGAAGACTCAAGCCCCGCGATATTTCGTGGTCCAAATACTCGCCGGCGATGGCTTGCTTGATCGAACCGGCCGAGACGTCGGTGGCGTCGATGCTGACGTCCCAGCCGGCCAGATCCGGAAGCGTTTCGACGAGCGCCATCGCGAGGCTGTAGGGCTCTTGGCCCGTGCTGCAGGCGGCCGACCAGATTCGCAGACGAGGACGCCCGGTTCCGGCCGCTTTCCGGATCGCCGGCAAAATCTGACCCGTGATCGCATCGAACGGCGTGCTGTCGCGAAAGAATAGCGTTTCGTGGGTCGTCAGGACGTCCACGATGCGATCGCGAACGGCCGAGTTGCCGGCGCCTCGCGTCAGGGCGATCAACTGCGACAGCCCGTCGATTTTTAGTTCGACCAGCAGTTCACTCAAGCGATTACGCATCAAGTAGTTCTTGGAGTCATCCAAATGGACGCCGCACCATTGCCGCATCAATTCCCGCAGACGATCCAAGTCGGCCTGTTCGGTCGGCGAAACCACCGGTTTGTCGAGAAAATTCACGATCGCGACGCCAAGGTTTGCACCACAGGACGTCGGTAACTCGCGTTCGCCAGTTTCGAGGCGATCTTTCCCAAGGGGATCACTTCATCGGCCAACCCGTTTTCGACGATCTGGCGTGGCATCCCGTAGACCGTGCAAGAGGCTTCGTCTTGTGCCCAGATCGCGGCGCCCGCGGCCTGTAAACCTCGGCATCCGTCCAGACCGTCATCGCCCATTCCTGTCATGATCAATCCCAAAACGTTTCCGCCCAACACTCGGATTGCCGATTTGAACAGATAATCGACACTCGGTTTGCAGTTCCGCTGTGCCGGATCGTCGTTCACGTCCGCGCGCAGATCATAGGGGGCGCCGGACAGCCCGAGCTGCTTTCCTCCCGGCGCGATGTAAATGGTGCCCGTACGGATCGGCATCGCATCGGCCGCTTCCACGACGTTCAACGGAGCCGCTTTGTCGATGTCGCGCGCCATCGAAGCGGTGAACATCGGCGGCATGTGTTGCACAACGATGACGGGCACCGGGAAATCCGCAGGAAGTTGTGTCAACATCCCCCGTAGCGCTTGCGGTCCGCCGGTCGAGATGCCGATCAAGACGACTTCGGGAAGTTCTCGTTTGCCGAGGTTCGGCTGGAAAACGGCGGAAGATTTCGCCGGCTTGACCGCCTTGAAAAGGTTGGACTCCGGCCGCGACGGCAGCAAAGCGACAGGCCGGACGGCGATTCGAGAGATCTCTCGGACACGTACCGATAGCTGCTGCTGAAGTTCGCTCAAATTCCTCTTTGCGTCCCCCCCGTTGGGCTTCAAGATGAAATCAAAAGCTCCCAGCGATAATGCTTCGGTCGTCGCCGACGCTCCCCGCTGGGTCAGCGAGCTGATCATGATGATTTTGGTTGACAGCTGATCTTTTTGCAGCTGTTTCAGCACCTGCAAGCCGTCCATGTCTGGCATTTCGACATCCAGGGTGACCAAGTCCGGCTTGAGCTGGCGGATCTTTTCGACCGCCACCAAGCCGTTTCCGGCCACTCCCACGACGCGAACGCCGCCGACGGCTTCCAAACTGTCGCGGACGGCTTTTCGAAAAATGATCGAATCGTCGACCACAACGGCGGAAAGTGTCATGAGGAGAAAACCTTGGGAGTCAGAGAAAACAGCTTGTTGTCGAAGTTATTGGCGATGATGTTATCGCTGCACGGAAGCCACAGGAGAATCGTCGATCTTGAATTGATCGACGAGTGTTCGCATCTCACCGGCCAATCGCAACAGGTCTTCGCCCGACGCGTTGCTCGTGCCGGCGTTGTCGGCCGTTTCTTGCAACACGGCATCGACATGAGAGATATTTTCGGTGATTTCTCGACTGGCGTTCGCCGACTCCGCGACACCCCTCGCGACGGTGCCGGCCAATTCGGCCGTGGTCCCGACGTGTTCGGCAATTTGCTGCGTGGTGATGCTCTGTTCTTCGACTGCCGAAGCGATGGTCCGGCTCAATTCGTTCACGCGGCGAATCACGTCACCGATTTGCGTGATCGAATCGACCGTTTCGCCGGTGCTCCGCTGCATCGTTTCGATTCGCCGGCGAATGTCATCGGTGGCGTCGGCGGTCTGTTTCGCGAGTTGCTTGACTTCCGTCGCGACGACCGCGAAACCTTTGCCCGCGTCGCCCGCACGGGCGGCTTCGATCGTCGCATTCAAGGCCAGCAAGTTGGTCTGCTCGGCGATGTCTTGAATCACGCTGATTACCATGCCGATTTCGTTGGCGGCGTTGCCCATGTCGTTGACCTTCTGGTTCGAAATGTCCGCGGCCCCGGCGGCTTGGGAAGCGACTTCGGCCGATTGCTCGGCGTTCACGGCGATCTCGGCGATCGTCTGCTTCATTTCGCTGACGGCCTTGGCGACGTGATCGATTCCCGAGGACATCTCCTCGGTGCTGCCGGCCATGCTTTGCATGTTGATGGACAATTCCTCGGCGGCACTGCTGACGGTTGCCGATTGTGTCTTGCTTTGCAAGGCTCCGGCACTCAAACGGCCCGCCGATTCGCTGAGGGCCTGGCTGGCTTGTGTCAGCGTGCAGGCATTGCCCGAGATCGATCCGACCAAATCTTGAAGACGTGTGATGAACCGGTTGAAGTTCTTGGCCAACTCGGCCAACTCACCCACTTGATTCTCATCCAATCGCCGTGTCAGATCGCCTTCTCCCTCGGCGATGTCATGCAGGGTTTCCACCGTGGCCCGGATCGGGCGAACCAGCGATCTGGCCACCAGCCAAGCCACAAAGACGATTACAAAAGTCGCGACCAAACAGACACCGATCGAGATCATCATCATATGGTGTTGGGCGTCCGCGTTGACTTGGGCGATCGTCGCGATCGATGCCAACGCGTCATCTTTGGTGACTTCGGTCACGATGGCCCAGCTGACTCCCAACAAGGGAACCGGTGCGTAGGCGCTCAGCACGGTCTCGCCCAAGTAGTTTTCGGTGACTTGGATCCCGGACTGACCGAGAATCGCTTTTTCAACCGAATCGCTGTCGATCCGTTTGGATGAATTACGAAACGCTTCGGTCAACGAGTGGTTGGACGGATCGCGGGTCGAATCGCAACGCTGGCGTCCGTCAGCGGCGATCAAAATGGTTTCGCCGGTTTCGCCAAGCCCCGCGTCACGTTTCATCAAGTCGTTGATACGGTCGATCGGCATTTGGAAGATCAAGACGCCGATGGCTTTTCCGTCTTCAAAAATCGGGCTGGCGATGAAACTGGCGGGGGCCTCATAGCTGGGCCAATAGCATTCGAAGTCCACCATCACGAAATCGTTACTGCTAGGCAATTCGACCGCTTTTTGAAAAACGCGGCCAATATTCGAACTGCTGTAAGGTCCGTCGCGGAGGCTGGTCGAAAAATCCAATTCCTTGTAGACGCTGTAGACGATGTTTCCCGATCGAGCATCGACAAGAAAAATGTCGTAATATCCGAATCGATCCAGGTAGTTTCGAATGGTAGGATGGTATTCCGAGTGAAGCTTGTCGTACTTCGATCCCGTCCCCGCGTCATCAAGCAGATGCTTGCTGCCCAACGGATGACCGTTGTCGGCGAGGTAGGCGTGCTGCAGGGCTAGCGAATACGCGGGAAGTTGGCTGAGACGAGAATACGCGGACGGATCTGTTCCGTCATTCTCGGCTCGGTATTTCGCGCCGAATTCGTTCTCATAATAGTGTCGCAGGTCACCATGCATGTTCACCAAATCGGTCTTGGCGAGTCCTCGATCCTCGACGATATCGTTGAATGCCGCGGTAAATCCCTGCATCGCCCGGACGATTCCGCGGTCGGAACTCATCGTGATGACTTGATCGCGAATGCCGCCGAAATAATCGGTGATCTCGGCCTTTTTCAGATCGCGAACCGCGACCAGCTGGTGCTCCGTCTTTTGACGCAAATCGTCGGATGCCTGACCGGCCACTTCGGTACTGCCTTGACGGGCCGAACGGTAGTTCAAGGCGGCAATCGTCAGCATCGGGATCAAGCCGCAAGCGACGAATGACGCGATCAAACGTCCACGTAAATTCAGTGAACGAAAACGAAAGACACTAAGCATAAAAAGACACATCGGATTCGGGGCAAAAATTTCAGTTCGAAAAGTCTGAGGCTACGCGCCGGCGAGGGCAAGTTCGGGCGACTGATCGATGGCGTTGATCAAGCTGTCGGCACACAGAATGATGATGACGCCCGCGTCGCTCAGGTAGACCGAATCGATGAACCGTCGGTCGACCGAACGAACATTCGACGGTCGCGGAGACAGTTCGGATCGCTGAATCGTCAAAATGTCAGCCACCTGATCCACCATGACTCCGATTCGTTCGCCACCGGCCCGCAGGACCAGGTTTCGGCGTGAATCCGAAGTGCCGCTCGATCGAACGTCAAAGATCGTGTGGGGGTCCAGCACGGTGACGACTTCGCCGCGTAGATTGACGACGCCGTGAATCATCCGACTGGCGCCGGGCACGCGGGTAACATCCAGCAGGCGGTTGATCTCTTGGACGTGTTCGATATCGATGCCCAAGACGATGTCGCCGACTTTGAAAGTCACCAATTGCACTTGGCCTTCTTGGTTGTGTTCATGATTCGGGTGGTCGTGGCTCATTGTGTCAACACTTTCTGTAGGTTTGAATGGATACTTGCCAACAAGTCGGGTTTGTTCATCTTGATTTGATAGTCATCGACGCCCGCCTCGATTCCTCGTTTGGTCGATTCGTCGTCGGCCAGACTCGTGAGCGCGATCACCGGAAGATCACGGAGCTGTTCGTGTTTCCGGATGCGACGCGTCAGTTCGATCCCGTCCAGTTCAGGCATTTCCACGTCGGTGACCAACAGGTCAAACTTGCCGGGCGATTGTGTCAGCGCGATCCAGCCTTCTTCGCCGTCTTCGCACGACGTGACCCGGTAACCTTCCTCTTCCAAAATGCGAATCAAGAAGTTTCGAAAGAAGGCACTGTCTTCACAGACCAACAGTTGCGGTTCGTGGTCGTACGCCAAATCGGCTTTGGATTCGAACCAGTCCGGACGCGCGATCTCGGTCAGACCGTACAGATCCAAGAGGCGTGTCGATTTCCCGTCGATGACGGTGATGGCCGCAACGCCGGGACCACGACCGCGATCGCTGGTCATGTTGAGTTGGCAGTCGCGAATGTCGTTCAAGTACGGTGCGATCAATCCGGCTTCGTGACCGTAAACCTTGTAGACCACGACGTGAACGTGTTCAGGTTGTTCGACTTCGCTCACCCGGACGACGTCTTCGATCGCGATCAAGGGAAGGGTTCCGCCGCGATATTTCAGGAATTTTTGATCGCCCAAGACGTCGATGTTCGTGGCCGGTACCCGCTCGATGCGGCTGACGATGTCCATCGGCAACGCGAAATGGTCGCTCGAACTGACCGACATCAGCACCAAGCGGTTGATATCCGAAAGCGGAGCATCGTCGGGGTCACCCGCTTCCTCGGTCCTCATGGACTCCGGATCGTTGGCCAGTTGAACGCCGCTGGCGATTCCCGACGCGTCCAAGATCATGGCGACGCGTCCATCGCCCAAAATGGTCGAACCGGCCAACAGCGGCAGGTTCGCCAGGTGTCGACCGAGAGGTTTGACGACGATTTCTTCGCTGTCCAGCACTCGATCGACGACCAGAGCGAAGCGCAGCCGACCCGACTCGACGACGACCAACTGGTTGCCTGACGATTCGTCACCGGCTGCCTCCGGGTCGACGGCCGACTCCAAACCGAGGATGTCACGCAGCCGAACCAAAGGTATCAGCGAGCCTCGCAAGTGCAGGACTTCCGCGTTGCCGACTCGGTCGATTCGTTTCGCTTTTCCGTCGGTTTGAACCAACTCGAGAATGTTCGTCTGTGGCAGGGCGTAGCGTCGATCCTCGATCGACACGATCATCGACGGGACGATGGCCAGGGTCAGCGGCAGGGTGATCCGAATCACGCTTCCGCGTCCGAGTTCCGATTCGACTTCGACGCTGCCGCCGATCTGTTCGATGTTGGTACGGACGACGTCCATTCCGACGCCACGTCCGCTGACGGCGGTGACCTCTTTCGCCGTGGAGAATCCCGGCGCGAAAATCAGGTTCACGACATCACGGTCGCTCATTTGCGAAGCGGCCTCGGCGGTCAAAACGCCTTTTTCAACCGCCTTGTTTCGTAAAACGTCGGCGTCCATACCCGCCCCGTCGTCACGGATCTCGATCATCACCTTGCCGGCTTGATGAAACGCGCGAAGCAGCACGGTTCCCGCCGCCGGTTTACCGGCGGCTTCTCGGACGGCCGGTACTTCGATCCCGTGATCGCAAGAGTTGCGCACCAAGTGGGTCAACGGATCGGCGATGGCCTCGACAATGGTCTTGTCCGTTTCGACCTCGACACCTTCCAGTTGCAGATCGATTTGTTTGCCCAACGAGGAAGCCAAGTCGCGAACGACACGCGGAAACTTGTTGAACACGTTTCCGATCGGCTGCATGCGAGTCTGCATGATCGTTTCTTGCAGTTCCGTCGTGACCTGATCCAGGCCGCCGGCGATGGAATCGAGATTTCCGCGATCGGGGGTCGGCTGGCTGAGCACTCGTAACAACTGGTTGCGACTGAGCACCAGTTCGCCGGCCAAGTTCATCAGCCGGTCCAAAACGCGGACACCGACGCGAATGCTGGCTTCGGGACTACTGGTATGATGCGACTTGGTCTCGGCCGTGGCGTTCGGCGGTGTCGAGACGACCGGCTTTTGAGTTTTCACCGGGGCATCGGGGCTGATCGGGACCGAGTCCTGGGCGGCCAGGACACCGACGTCGGCTGCTTTCAACATGTCCCGAGCGCCGGTCGCCGCGTCACGTGAATCGACGGTTTCGGCGGTCGACGGCGAAGACACCCGTGTCGACGGTTTCGACGGGGCGGTGGCGGGTCGGGCATCGGCGTCGAGCAACTCGTCCAGTTTTTCGCACAAGGCCGCGTTGTCGGTTTCGTTGCTGTGATCGATGTCCTCGATCAATTTCGAAAGTCGGTCGGCCGCTTTCAACATGACATCGACGTTATAGGGATCAGGGATCAGCTGGTGGTCCCGGACGCGTCCGAGAATGTTTTCCAGGCGATGCGCGACATTGTTGATTTGTGTCAGCCCCAGGAAACCGGCCGCACCTTTGACGCTATGAATGGCGCGAAAGACCGTGTTGACCAAATCGTCATTGATGTTGGCACCGTGCACCTCAATCTCCAACAACTGCATCTCCACGTTGCTGAGATGGTCTCTTGCTTCTTCGACAAATTCGGCTAGCAGTTCGCTGTCGTCCATTTTCACAACTCCACACGAGGTTCGCCTGGCAGATGCCAGGTTGGTGGACTACGGTCGCGAAGGAATCAACAGCCGCCGACGCGATCGATTCACGTCGAAATTTCGTTCGGCCGGCCCGGCTCCCGCAGTACTTGGCGGTCGGCAAGATCGCAATTCTGGCGGGACCGATGCTTTCGCATCTCGAAATCACCGCGGCCCTGAACGCAAATCGCCTAGGAAGATGTACCCGCAAGAATCGTTACATGCGGGGCCTTTTGCTTAAAAGTGCATCGTTTTTTGATCGGTCAGCTGTGCCGAAACGAACGAGAAGGCACAAGCCGCAGAATCGAAATCCTCGGCACCAAAACGTCGCCGAAACAAACACAATAAGTCCAAGAAAGAGAAAGACTCCATTGAAACATATTTTTTACTTACTCGGTGAACCCGCGTGCTAAGGTTCAACGAATACACTCGTTAAGTCGGCTCGCTCGGGCCGATTTTGAATCGGAGGTGTGTATCAGTAACTGCATGTGGGATGACTTTGATGAAGGTTTTGATCGTTGACGATTCCGGTGTGATGCGAAAAATCATTGCCCGCGGTCTGCATTCGCTATGGATCGACGAAGTCGTCGAAGCCGCCGATGGCGTCGAAGGCTTGCAAGCGTTCGGCGACGGAAGCAGCATCGATTTGATCTTGACCGATTGGAACATGCCGAACATGAACGGCTTGGAGCTGGTTCAGAAGATTCGCGGTGCCGGCCACAAGCACCCGATCGTCATGGTGACCACGGAATCCGAAAAGACGCAAGTCGTCAAAGCGATCCAAGCCGGGGTCAATGACTACTTGGTCAAACCGTTCGATCAAGAAATGTTGCAAATGAAACTGCAACGCGTCCTTCCGAATCCTCAAACGGCTTGAATCGAATGACTACCGTTCTCGATAGGGATCTGTCCCAAGCCGTTGCTGATGCGGTGGACGAATCGATCGACGAAGTATTCGGCATGATGGCGGGGCACCCCGCCGAGCAGGTCAGTCTGCATCTCCTGCCGGCCACCGAAAAACACATGGCGGACAAGCATCCCTTGACCGTGACCCTCAGTCTGAGCGGCGACCTGCAAGGCATCATCGGACTTTGTCTTTCCGGCGAAGCGGCCCGGCAGTGGACCGCCGACATCATCGGCGAGGCGGCCGACGACATCAACCAAGACGTCATCGACGCGGCCGGTGAACTCGGAAACCTGATCGTCGGCGGTGCCAAGCGTCGCCTGGCCCCCCACGACCTGAAGATGGGGTTGCCGAGCGTCATCCTGGCCGGGCGGGAAGCCTTTGTGTTTCCCAGACGCGTGCATCCGATCTACGTCTCGTACCGGTACGCGGAGACTTCGTTCGACGTGATCATCGCCCTGGCTCCACAGGGTTGATCAACGCGGATAGTGATGGACAATGTGAAATACATCACAGGTCTTTCCACTGCTGCGACGGTCAATGAGCGATCCCCTTCCCGAATACGATTCGTTTTTATTAGTGTCCTTCGGCGGCCCCGAGGGGCCTGACGACGTGATGCCCTTCTTGGAGAACGTTCTTCGCGGGAAGAACGTCCCGCGAGAAAGAATGCTGGAGGTCAGCGAGCATTACAAGCAATTCGGCGGCGTCAGCCCGATCAACGAACAGAATCGCCGCCTGATCAAGGCGATCCGAGCGGAGTTCGATGCCAAGGGCGTTGATCTGCCCATCTACTGGGCCAATCGGAACTGGACGCCTTACTTTGCCGAAACGTTGGCCCAGATGCGTGATGACGGTCGCAAACGTGCCTTGGCGTTCTTTACCAGCATGTTCAGCTGCTACAGCGGATGTCGTCAGTACCGCGAGAACATCATTCGGGCCAGGGAAGAAGTCGGCGAGGACGCGCCGATCGTGGAAAAAGTGCGGATGGGATTCAACCACCCGTTGTTCATCGAATCGATGGCCGACAGCGTCAGAAGCGCCGCGGCCGAGTTGTCCCACGACGATGACGACGTCACGTTGATGTTCACCGCCCACAGCATCCCCAATTCAATGTCCGACAACTGCGACTATGAGAAACAGTTGCGTGAGGCCAGTCGATTGGTGGCCGAAGCGGCGGGTTTTCGGAACTGGACGTTGGTGTTCCAAAGCCGCAGCGGTCCGCCGCAACAACCCTGGTTGGAACCCGACGTCTGCGACCAAATCGCCGCTTTGGACGATGCGGGAAAGCTGAAAGCGTTGATCCTGTTGCCGATCGGCTTCGTCAGCGACCACATGGAAGTCATGTTCGACTTGGACGAAGAGGCCGCCGACTTGTGCAAGTCTCGTGGCATTCCGATGGCGCGGGCGGCGACCGCGGGAACGGATCCGAAATTCGTCGCCATGATTCGTGAACTGGTGCAAGAACGCCTCGGGCAGATCGATCAGCGCCGCGCCGCGGGGGACCTCGGTCCCTGGCACGATGTGTGTCCGCAAGACTGTTGTCTGTACACGCCCAAGCGGCCCGCGACGGCTGCCGGCTGAACCGAAATCCGGATCGTCGAACGATTCGCCGCCCGAATCGGACGTCCCATTCACGGGTGCGAGGGGCACTGGACCTCGCCCCGGACGTAACGATAGTTTTCTTCGCTGTTCGGGCAGACCGGTATCGAAGCGCCGGCGTACTCGGGCGTGCGGAGGTCTCGGAGGTCCGTGCTTGGGGACCGGCCGGTCAAATCCGTGTATCGGTCCGCCTGGTCTTGCAGGATTTCTCGACGGAGGTCACAGGCGTTCGACTGCGCCGCTTGTCCCGGATTTCTCAGCGACAGGATGGTCATGACGGCAACGGCGGCCGAAAGCGAGATCGCGAAGATGACTTCGATCAACGTGAATCCGTTTCTCATTCCAGCACCTCAAACATATGAAACATGGGGGTGTAGATCGAAAGCACGATGCCACCGATCAGGCAGGCCAATCCGATCGTCAGCGTCGGTTCCAACAATCCGACGGTCGCGTCGATGCGAGTCTCCAAGCGTTCACGCAAGTGATCGCTGCTGCCTCGCAAAGCCTTGGCGAACTCGCCGGACTGTTCACCGACGGCAACCAACTGACACAACGTGGCCGGAAAGTACCGATCATGTTTGGCCAATTGTGTGCTCAATTGTTCGCCCCGTTGGACGCTGCGTCGGACGTCTTCGACGGAAGCACGAATGGCACGATTTCGTACACAGGTCGCCGACATCTCGACGGCTTCGACGGGCGTGTAGCCGCATTCGATCATCGACGACGTGGCTTCGACGAACTGTAGGACCGCCGCGTCGCGTAGCCACGGCCCGACGAT
>Ga0102938_10001340_pt1 | contig 18609 bp, 18 predicted proteins | sample SalPonR2_B_D2_MG_FD_84516 | JGI IMG/M metagenome (GOLD analysis project Ga0102938, IMG submission 84516) | Salt pond soil microbial communities from South San Francisco under conditions of wetland restoration - Salt Pond MetaG R2_B_D2_MG | ecosystem: Environmental > Aquatic > Marine >...
CCCACTCTGCCCCATCCCCTTCGCCTTCCGAAACATCTCGCGAGCGTTGCGCTCACCGTGACGTCGGCGCGCCATTTCGGAGAGATGAGGGAGCAGGTGCTACTTGCTTGTGAACGCAACTATCTTTCGATAGATTGCAGCCATGACCGGAGCCCTCTTGCAGACGTTCCCGCTCGGCACCCAGTGGCCGACGATCGACCCCTTTTTGTTCTGTGCGCACCATCGCGACGACTATCCACAGGGCACCGAGCAGCTCGGCCCGGACGCGCCCCTCGTCGGACGCGAGATCGGCCAGGACTTCGCCGGCGTCGACGGTTGGAACATGTACCACGGCGCGACCGTCCCCGGTTTCCCGCAGCACCCACACCGCGGATTCGAGACGGTCACCTACGTTCGCACCGGGTTCTGCGACCACAGCGACTCGCTCGGTGCAACTGCGCGCTTCGGGCGCGGCGACACACAGTGGATGACCGCCGGCAAGGGCATCGTGCACTGCGAGATGTTCCCACTGCTCTCGTTCGACGAGCCGAACCCACTCGAGCTGTTCCAGATCTGGCTCAACCTGCCCGCCGCCGACAAGATGGTCGAGCCGTACTTCACGATGCTGTGGAGCCACGAGACACCGACCGTGGTCGTGCCGTCGGGCGCCGGCGACGCGCTCGTCGACATCACGGTGATCGCCGGGTCGATCGACAACGCCGAGGCTCCCAGTCCTCCCCCGAACTCGTGGGCCTCGAAGGCAGAGGCGGACATCGCCATCTGGCACCTGCGGTTCGATCCGGGTGCCCGCTGGACCATGCCCGCTGCCGGGCGCGAGTCGCACCGCTTGTTGTATGCGTTCTCCGGTTCGTGGCTCACCATCGACGGAGAGCGACTCGACGCCGGTAACGGCGCGGCGATCGACCCCGGTCGCCCGCTCGAACTCGTCGCCGGCGATGAGGGCGTCGAGTGCATGGTGTTGCAAGGCCGCCCGATCGGCGAGCAGGTCGCCCAGTACGGGCCGTTCGTGATGAACACCCACGCCGAGATCCAGCAGGCGTTCGAGGACTATCGCCGCACGCAGTTCGGTGGCTGGCCCTGGGGCTCCGACGACCCGAACCACGGCCCGACGGCCCGACGCTTCGCGAAGCACGCCGACGGCCGCGTCGAGCAATTCGACGTCGAACCCGTCACCAGCATCTGAACCGACGTTTGCGCTGCATTCTCGGTGGGACGGCCCACCCGTTCTGTCACACGAACGTGGGGATCGGGCGCGAGACTGATGGGATGGACAGCACCCAGTGGGATGAGCGGTATTCGACGAGTGAACTGATCTGGACCGGACGGGCGAACCAGTTCGTGGAGGCCAACCTCGCCGACCTCGAACCGGGGACCGCGATCGATCTCGGAGCCGGCGAGGGACGCAACGCCGTCTGGTTGGCCAGCCGCGGTTGGACCGTGACCGCCGTGGACTTCTCGCAGGTCGGCCTCGACAAGGCGCAGCAACTCGCCGCCGAGCACGGTGCGACGATCACCACCGTGCAGGCGGATGCAACGACCTGGGAACCGGACGCGCCGGTCGACCTCGTGGTGCTGTCGTACCTGCAGTTGCCATCCGACCAGCAACGCATCGTGCTCGAGCACGCAGCAACCTGGCTCGCGCCGGGAGGCACGTTGTTGGTGATCGCCCACGACCGATCGAACGTCGAATACGGCCACGGGGGACCGCCGTCCGCGGATGTCTGCTACACCGTCGACGACACGGTGGCAGCGCTCGACGGGCTCGACATCAGCACCGCCGAGGTCGCCGAACGCCGAGTCGACACGGCTGACGGCACGAAGACCGCGCTCGACACGCTGGTCATCGCGCGGCAGCCGCTCTGAGTTCCAGCGCCCGCGCCGCCGCTGCAGTGGTCCCGGGAGCGACCACGGTGAGGTGGCCCATCTTCCGGCCGGGCCGAGCCTCTGACTTGCCGTAGAGATGCAGCTTGGCGTGCGGATCGTCGAGCACGACGGCCCAGTCCGGCCGACCGCCCGCCCAGAGGTCTCCGAGCAGGTTGACCATAGCGATCGCCGGGGCGGTCATCGCCGTCGAGCCGAGGCCCAACCCGCACACGGCTCGCACCTGCTGCTCGTACTGACTGGTGGTGCTGGCATCGAGTGTCCAGTGACCACTGTTGTGCGGACGTGGCGCGAGCTCGTTGACCAGCAACTCGCCGTCGACCACGAACAACTCCACGGCCAGCACCCCGACGTAATCGAGGGCATCGGCGATCGCCATGGCCAGACCGACGGCCCTGTCTTCCATTGGGGTCGGCACCGCTGCGGGCACCACCGACAGGTCGAGAATGCCGTTGACATGGGTGTTCTCGGCCACCGGCCAGGCCTCGACATCACCAGACGGGGTGCGGCCGACGATCACGCTCAGCTCGGTGTCGAGCACGAGGCATTGCTCGACCACACAGCCCACACCACCGAGGTCAGCCCATGCGGCAACGGTCTCTGCGACACCGGCAACGGTCCGTTGACCCTTGCCGTCGTAGCCGAGGCGGGCAGTCTTGATGATGGCGCCGGCATCGACCAGCGATGCGTCGACCACCGGGTCGTCGTCGTCGAGCACCTGGTAGCGACCGACCGGGAAGCCGTTCTCGACGAGGAACGCCTTCTCGGCGACGCGGTCCTGCGCGATGCGTACCGCGGCCGGCGAGGGGGCGACGACGACCGTGGCGGCCAGGTCGTCGAGAGCATCGGCCGGAGGGTTCTCGAACTCGGTCGTGACCGCATCACAGTCGAACGCAAGCCGCCGCAGCGCATCGGGGTCGTCGTAGGCGGCCACGAGATGCTCGTGGGCGAGCAACCCGGCAGGGGCCGACGGATCGGGGTCGAGCACGATCGTGCGGTAGCCCATCGACGCCGCCGCCATCACCGCATACCGTCCGAGCTGACCGCCCCCGAGGATGCCGAGCGTCGCCGGGGGAACGATCGGTGCACTGGTCATGACGGTGGGAGCTGCGACGATGCTGCGACGTCTCGACGCTCCGCCCGGTACGCGTCGAGCGCATCCGCCAGCGACGGATCGTCGAGTGCCAGGAGTGACACCGCGAACAACGCTGCATTGGTCGCTCCGGCCTCGCCGATTGCGAACGTCGCCACCGGCACGCCCGCAGGCATCTGCACGATCGAGTAGAGCGAGTCCTGCCCCGACAGATGGCGCGACGCCACCGGCACCCCGAGCACGGGCACGGTCGTCTTGGCCGCGAGCATCCCCGGTAGATGCGCTGCGCCACCAGCGCCCGCGATGATCGCCCGCACTCCTCGGCCGACAGCCGCCTCGGCGTAGGCGAACATGTCGTCGGGCATCCGGTGGGCGCTGACCACCTTGGCCTCGTGGGGCACCCCGAACGACTCGAGGATCTCGACCGCCCTCGACATCGTCGGCCAATCGCTCGACGAGCCCATGACGACACCGACGACGGGAGCAGCTGCGGTCACGTGGGAAGCGTAGGCGATGGGCTCGGTCAGACCAGTTGGCGACGCTCGCTGACCCGGAGGCTGACGTAGCCGGGAATCGTCGGGAACCAGTAGTTGATCAACCGGAACAACAGCACCGCCGCCCACGCCGTGGCGTCGTCGACGCCGGCCCCTGTGAGCGAGAACACCAACGCCGCCTCGATCGCGCCGACGCCACCGGGCGTCGGTACTGCGGAGGCAACGGTATTGGCCACCATGTACAGCGCGCCGATCTGGACGAACGACAGGTCGATGTCGAAGGCACGACACGCCAGCGCGAACGCGACGATCGTCGTGAGCTTTGCGAGACCTTGACCGCCGAAGAGCAGCGCCAGTTTGGTGGGTCGGCGTGCGAGCTCGCCGAAGTCGTGTTTGATCTTGGCGAACGTCGACTGCACGAAGCCGACGATCCACTGACGGAGCTTCGGCGCGGCAGCGATCACGATGGCCGCCACCACGATGGCGCCGACGAACACTGCGATGATCGAGGCGTCGGGGCCCCCGCCCTCGTTCAGGTCGAGACCCCCGGTCGGGTCCGAGTTCGTCCAGAGCAGAAAGAACACGAAGAACAGCACCTGCATTACGCCGCTGGCCGCAGAGGTGAGACCGATCGCTGCAGTGGCCACAGTGGCGTCGGTACCGCCCTTCTGGAGGTAACGGATCCGCATCGCCATGCCGCCGGCGTTCATCGGGGTGAACCGGTTGAGGAACGACTGCCCGAACATCACGATCGTCGCTTCGCCGAGCGCGATCGGGCGGATCACCGAGCCCGACAGCGACATCGCTCCACCGACCGTGCCGAGGAGGGTGACGATCACGATCGGCACGATCCACCACGGGTTGAGCCCCGACATCGCATCGACGATGTCGGACCAGTTGCTGACCAGCGTCAGGAGAAAGAAGGCAAGGACGGCGAAGCCGAGCCAACTGACCATCTTCGCGATGCTGATGCGCTCGAGTTCGGCGAGTTCGACCGCTTCGACACCGAGCCGTTCCTGCAAGCCGGCTCGCAGATCGTCGACGAAGTGCTTCGGCTTCTTCGCGACGCGTCGTGCGTGAGCCGGAAGCGCCGGCAGCTGCACGAACGGCAGTGTCGCTACGAGTTCGTCGGCCGATGCTCCACGAACTGCGGCATCGAGCGCCCGATCGACCCCGACGACCAGCGCCGTCGACACGATGAGCTCCGACCGATCGACGGCGCGCGATTCGGGGCTCGAGGCGAGCAGGGCCGTGTCGAGCCCGACGATCGTGACGGTGTCGCCGTCGATCACCAGGTGTTCGCGACTCAGCGACCGGTGGGCGATGTGTGCATCGTGGAGCAGCTCGACCTGACGCCAGACGTCGTCGAGCGCAGCGTCGCTGACGTCATCGATGCCCAGTTCGTCGAGGGACCGACCCGGAGGCGACTCGGTGACGATGATCGAGCTGTCGCCTTCGGTCGGCGCCACCGACAGCACAGCGGGAACACGCACTCCGGCACGCTCGGCCATCGAGGTGCTCAGAGCCAGCTGGGCCGCACGCACGCGGGGCTTCACCGAGAGACGCTGCTCGTCGACGTCGCGCACGAGGATCGAGCGCATCACCCGCGAGAACAGCTCGACATCGCGGTCGTCCTGGTCGAGGTAGGTCACCTCGATGGCACGCCCATCGGCGGCCCCCTGATACGTGCGCACGTCACGAACCCGCTGCTCGTCGCCCAACTCGTCGACCTCGAACGCTGCCGCTGCGAGCCCAGCGCGCAGGGTGGCCGACCCGGGTCGGCGCTGCGGCGAACCGAACGCGACCAGCACTGCCGATCCGATCGCGCTGCCCAACACCAGGGTGACCACGAGGCTGACCGGGGCCTGCGTGGCCGTGATCACCCGCACCAAGGCGGTGATCCCGACGGCGATCCACGCCGCCTTCCGCCACGAGGCCGCCATCATCGGCGATGCAGCCGTTGCACCCGCCACCAGCGCGGCGAGGTAGGCCGTCGACGGGAAGTCGCTGGCGATGAACGAACTCGACGGGAGGTCGATCACCGGTGTCGGCGGCGCCGCCCGGTCGAGCCAGTCCGTCAGCAGCACCATCACGATGCCGCCGGCGAGACCTGCACCGATCACGAGCAGCGTGGCGGGGCGCGTCCGGCGCACCAGGAGCCACCCGATCACGACCAGCGGCACCACCAGGATGGCGAGCTGGGAGACCCCGACGAGTGCGTAACGCAGCGGACGTGGCATCCGCCCGAACAGCTCGATCACGTCGACCGACACGCTCGTGAGCGCGCTCGGGAACACCGCGGTCAGCGCGAGCACCACGACGAGCAGCGTCACGCGCATCGCCAACCGAGCAACGTCGACGGGGTGGCGTTGCCACTCACGGCGATCACCCTCGTGGAATGACGTCGCAACGTCCGAACTCACTGCGACAGCATGGCGCACGCCAGACCGTCCGACGAGGATCGTGTGCTGTCGCCGTCGGGCTTCAGCGGAGCGCCTCACCGAGTGCGGTCACCGCTCGTTCGACATCGTCAGGGGATGTGTAGTGCACGAACGACAACCGCACCACGCCCCGGTCGGGATCGACACCGAGACCGTCGAGCACGCGGGCCGCGTAGTAATGGCCGGAACTGGTCTGCACACCACGCTCGACCAAGGCGTGTGCGACGTGCTCGGGATCGTGGGCGAGCGGACTGAAGGCGACGGTCGGGCAGCGGTGACCCGCGGCTGCGTCGAGCGAGGCGGGACCCAGCAGCCGGACGTCGTCACGATCGGCGAGTGCCGCCAACAGTTGCGGCGTGAGCGAGTCTTCGTGGGCCCGCCAGAGCATCGAGGCATGCGCCACGGCGGTGCGCAGGTCGTCGGTGACCGATCCTCCGTGGTGCTGGTGGAGCGCTTCGACGTAGTCGAGCACCGCGCCGGCGGAGGCCACCTGCGCATGGTCGGGCCCAGCTGGATTGAGGCGCTTGTCGGCGACGCTGTCGTTGAAGAAGTGGCTCTGGTTGGGGAGTTCGGCCATCAGCCCCGCACGCACCACCATCAGCCCTTGATGGACCGAGTAGGTCTTGTAGAGGCTGAACAGGTAGACGTCGGCGCCGATCGCTCCGACGTCGGGCAGCGAATGCGGCGCGAACGACACCCCGTCGACGATCACCCGAGCGCCGACGGCGTGGGCGAGGTGGGTGATGCGGGTGACGTCGTTCTCCGACCCGATGATGTTCGATGCGTGCGGCACGGTGACGAGCCCCGTGCGTTCGCTGAGCAGGGCCTCGAAGTCGGCGACGTCGAGCAGACCGGTGTCGGGATCGATCCGCCACTCCTTCACCTCGCAGCCGACCCGCTCCGCGGCGCGACGGATTGCCCCGGTGTTGGCCTCGTGATCCTGGTTGGTGACGATCACCTCATGGCCGGGCCCGAGCACGTCGGCAAATGCGTGGGCGAGCACGTACGTGTTCGCCGTGGTCGACGGACCGAACACGACTTCGCGGGCGTCCACGCCGAGCGCCTCCGCCCAACGCTCACGTGATCGATCCATCAACTCGCCGCCACGACGCGATGACTCGAACTCACCGTATGGCTGCACCTTGAGGTCGGTGTAGTACTCGGTGAGCGCATCGATCGTCTGGCGGCACGCGAACGATCCGCCGGCGTTCTCGAAGAACGACTGCCCGTCGTTGATCGGACTGGAGAAGGCCGGGAAGTTCGAGCGGACGAAATCAAGATCGAGCTGCACGCGTTCACGCTAACCCCACCCCGAAAAATCCCGCCGGCGTTGCGCTGAGCGCAACAACCACGCGCCATTTCGGTCAAACGGGCATGATGAGTTGATGAGCGCCGATCCGTCGACCACATCCGATCTCGTCACTCCGGCACTGCTGGTCGACATCTCGACGTTCGATCGCAACCTGACGGCGATGGACGCCGTGCTGCCGGGCGACAAACTGCGTCCGCACGTGAAGGCCTTCAAGTCGACCGACATGGCCAAGCGCCTCCACGCCGACGGCCATCACGGATTCTGTGCGGCGACCCCGCGAGAGATCGAAGGGTTGGTGGCTGCCGGTCTCACCGACGACTTGCTGCTCGCGAACGAGACACTCGATGCAGGCCGTCTCGGGGCGCTCGCCGACCAGGCGAACATCACCGTCGCGATCGACTCCGACGAGACGCTCGATGCCGCAGTGGCCGGTGGTGTGCGCTCGGTACTGGTCGACATCGACGTCGGACTCCCCCGCTGCGGCTGCGACGTGGAGGATGCAGCCCGCCTCGCCGACCGGGCCCGCGCGGCCGGGCTCGAGGTCCGCGGCGTGATGGGCTACGAGGGCCACCTCATGATGGTGCACGATCGCGACAAGAAGCGCGAGAAGGTCGAAGCGGCGATGGCAATCCTGTTGCAGGCGCATGAGCAGGTCGGCGGCGACATCGTGTCGGGTGGCGGCACCGGCACCTGGGATCTCAACGACTGGTGCACCGAGATCCAGGCCGGGTCGTACACGCTGATGGACACCCAGTACGACGAACTCGAGGTGCCGTTCGAGAAGGCGCTGTCCGTACTCGCCACCGTGATCTCGATCAGCCCGAAGGGCTGGATCATCGCCGACTGCGGACTGAAGGCGCTCGGGATGGACCACGGCAACCCGTCATGGGACGAGGGCGACGTGTTCTTCTGCTCCGACGAACACATCACACTCGCGCCCAGCGAGCCGAGCGACTGGAAGGTCGGTGACCGGGTGCGGATCTGGCCCTCGCACGTCGACCCGACGGTGGCCCGCCACGAACAGTTCTGGCTCGTCGACGGCGACACGGTCCGGGACCGCTGGCCGATCGACCTGCGCCACTGGTGACGATCACGCCTGGGGTCTGACCCCTGGCGTGATCTACATCGAGCGGGCGGCGTTGTCGAATCTCGTGTACTGGCCGAGGAACACCAGGCGTTTCGTGCCGATCGGGCCGGAACGGTGCTTCGACACGATCACCTCGGCCGAACCCTTGTCGGGCGACTCGGGGTTGTACACCTCGTCGCGGTACAGGAACATCACCACGTCGGCGTCCTGCTCGAGCGAACCTGATTCGCGCAGGTCGGCCAGCATCGGCCGCTTGTCCGACCGGGCTTCGAGGTTGCGGCTGAGCTGGCTGAGCGCCACGATCGGCACCTCCAACTCGCGGGCCAACACCTTGAGATTTCGGCTGATCTCGCTGACCTCGAGCTGACGGTTCTCGGACGCACCACTGCCGCTCATCAGCTGCAGGTAGTCGATGAGGATCAACGACAGGCCGCCGTGTTGCGCCTTGATGCGTCGAGCCTTGGCCCGGATCTCCATCACGGTGACCTGCGGGTTGTCGTCGAGGAACAGCGGCACTTCGAGACGTCCGACGGCAAGGCCGATCTTCGACCAGTCGCTCTCGCTCAGCTTGCCGGTGCGCAGCTTCGTCGAGTCGACCTTGGCCTCGCTGGACAAGATGCGCTGTGTCAGCTCGGAGTGTCCCATCTCGAGCGAGAACACCAGCACCGGCTTCGCCGCATGCTTGGCGATGTGTGTCGCCATCCCCAACCCGAAGGCCGTCTTTCCCATCGCCGGGCGGGCACCGACGATGTTGAGCGTGCTGGGCTGCAGACCCGACAACAGTTCGTCGAGGTCGTCGTATCCGGTGGCAGCACCGGTGATCGTGTCGCCGCGCTCGTAGTTCTCCTCCAGCTGGTCCATCGCGATGTTGAGGAGTTCACCGATCGGCCGGGTCGAATCGACCACACGGTCCTCGGCCACTTCGAACATCTTCGACTCGGCGAGATCGACGGCCTTGGTGACGTCGTCCGGCTCGGAGAATGCGAGGTCGGTGATCTCACCGGCGGTGTGGATCAGGCGTCGCAGCAGCGCCGTGTCCATCACGATGCGGGCATAGTGCTCGGCACCCGACACCGACGGTGTGGCGTTCTGCAGATCGTTCAGCCGTTCGATCCCGCCGACCTCGTCGAGCAGGCCGTGGCGGCGCAGTTCGTCCGAGACGGTGACCACGTCGACCGGTCCCGACGACGAATACAACGACCGGACCGAGTCGAAGATGTGCTGGTGTGCCGGGCTGTAGAAGTCGCGCACGTTCAGCCCCGCTTCACCCACCACGCCGATCGCATCACGACTCAGCAGCAGCGCACCGAGGACCGACTCCTCGGCTTGGAGGTTGTGGGGAGGGACTCGTCCGCTGCGGTTCGGCCCAGCGTTGGCCCGTTGGTTGCGGCTGGTTGCGAATTGTTCGTCGATCGACATGGGGACCCCACTCTTCCAGGGAGTTCCTGTGTGATGGAAGAGGAACAACCCTGGGTCTTGGCTGTTGACCAGCTGTGGACAACGGCGGATACCTGTGGATCAGCCCCCTGTGGACACACCTGTGGACAGGCGCGTTCGGTCAGTGGGACTGCCCTTGGTTTCGAAGCGCACACCGGACCGCCGATCGGCGGCAAGGTGCAGGACGTCAGTCGGCGGCGACGACGTCGATCGTGATCGGGAACGACACCTCGCTGTGCAGCGACGCCGTCACCGTGTGCTGGCCAGTCGTCTTGATGACGTCGACCTCGAGCCGCCGACGATCGATCTCGATGTCGGTCTGCTCCTGGACAGCAGCAGCGACGTCGGCAGCGGTGACCGACCCGAAGAGTTTGCCCTCGGGGCCGGCCTTGCTGGTGACCGTGATCACCTTGGGCACGAGGGTGCTGGCGATCTGGGTGGCGGCTTCGCGTGCGCTGGTGTCACGCTGATCGCGGGCCTGACGCATACGACCGGCCTGCTCGATGGCGCCCTCCGAGGCGGCCATCGCGTGGCCCTTCGGGAGCAGGAAGTTGCGAGCGTGACCGTCGGCCACGTCGACGATGTCGCCGCGCTTGCCCAAACCGTCGAGATCGGAGCGGAGAATGACCTTCATTGCTCAGACCTCCTCGGTCTCGTCGACGCCGGTGGTGTCGACGCCCTCGGCACCCTCGGTGGTCTCGTCGACCACGGTGTCGTTGACGTCGTCGTTCAGGCTGGCGTCGCGATCGCGACCGCCCTCGCGGCCACCGTCACGGCCGCCGCCATCGCGGCCACGGCCACCGGTGCGGGTGGAGGCGACGCGCTTTGCGTACGGCAACAGCGCCATCTCGCGGGCGACCTTGACCGCGTTCGCGATCTCGCGCTGCTGCTGCAGCGTGTTACCGGCGACCCGACGGTTCTTGATCTTCGCCCGGTCGCTCATGAAGCGCTGCAGCAGGTCGACGTCTTTGTAGTCGATGTACTCGACCTTCTCGATGACGAGGACGCTGGTCTTCTTCTTGAACTTACGGGGGTTGAGATCACGGGCGCTACGCGCCTTGTTCTTCTTGCTTGCCATTGGTGGTTCCTTACGACTGGAAAATCAGATCTTCGATGAATCGAGCGGGGCTCAGAACGGCTCTTCGTCGCCGTACACGGGATCGGGGGCGCTGCGGCCACCACCACCACCGCCACCGCCGGCGGCCGCGTCACGGCTGATGCGCTCGACCTGTGCCTGCGCCCAACGCAGACTCGGGCCGAGTTCGTCGGCGATGACCTCGGTGACGTTGCGCTTCTCGCCCTCCTTGGTCTCGTAGGAGCGCTGCTCCAACCGACCGGTGACGATCACACGGTTGCCCTTGTTCAGGCTGGCCGCGGCGTTCTCACCCAGGTCGGCCCAGGCCACGATGTTGAAGAACGAGACCTGCTCTTGCCATTCACCGTTGACCTGGTAGCGGCGGTTCACTGCCAGACCGAAGCTGGCGACGCCACGACCACCGGTCGTGTAGCGCAACTCAGGATCCTTGGTGAGATTGCCCACCAGGGTGACGCTGTTCTCGGATGCCATGTTGTTCCCCTTTGCTGGACCGCTGCGCTCAGGCGGCGGACACTGCCATACCGCGGCGCTCGGCCTCGGGCTCGGGCAGACGGATGAGCTTGTGACGGACGACGTCGTCCGCGAGACGGAGCGTGCGCTCGAGTTCGTCGAGAGCGCCGGCGGGGGCCACGATCTCGGCGACCATGTAGTAACCCGACGGCTTCTTGTTGATCGGGTACGCGAACTGGCGCTTGCCCCACCAGTCGATCTTGCCGTGGAGTTCGCCTCCGGCGGTGGCGACACCGTCGGTCACCACCTTCATCCAGGACTGCGCCTTGGGGTCATCGACGTCGCCGTCGATGATGATCATCATTTCGTATGCACGCATCATGCGTGTTTCCTCCCTTCGGATCCCCCACGAGTGCCTGATGACAGCCTCGTGGCAGGAGCCCCGGTGTGGGGCAGGGCCAATATGGACCAACCCACCCTATCGGTGCGCTCTGGTGTCGCGTCCGGTGACATGGCGCCCACCCTAGAGAGGGGGTGTCACGCAGTTGCGGGGCAGCGCGCTGCTTCGGAGTCGGCGATCAGTTCGACCCGCGATCCCGCCACCAGACCCAACGGTTCGAGGCCACCGTCGAACACCTCGATGGCGAGGTCGTACTCGGACTCCGGTGAGTACAGGGGGCAATCGCCCGCGGGCGTGTCGAGACACGGTTCCATGTCGGCTGCTCCGACATGGAAGCCGTCCGGTCCGAACCAGGCGATCGAGAGCGGGCTCGGCGTCTGGAACATGTAGAACGAGCCGAGGGTCGGTTCGTCGAAGCGGAACACCATGCCGACAGCCTCGCCGAGATCGGTGACTCCCATCAGACCCCGGCCGCGTTCGCCGGCGTCGTCGGCCAGCCACAGGCACACCTCGCAGGTCTCGCCGCTCGGATCGGTGATCCGGGCCTGGACGGTTGTGAAGCCCTCCGGCTGTGTTCCGGAGGCGTCGGTGCTCGGCGTCGACGACTCGGGCGGGACACGCTCCGCACCATCCTCCACACCACCCTCGGCACCATCCTCCACACCACGCTCGGCTCCGGCGTCCGGTGCGACGGTGTCGACGGACGCCTCGTCGGTGCAGCCGACCCCGGCCAGCACCGCCGCGCACACCACGGCGCCGAGCACTCGGCGCGAGCGCGTCGAGCTGCGGGTCATCGAGAGGCGCGACTCGCAGCGCGTCGACCGCCCACCGGGATCACCCGGAGCAGGTGGTTCCAGCGGCACTCGACACAGGCTTCGACGACGTATGCGCTGAGTTCCTCGGCGCGGTCGTTCAGCTGACGCATCTCCTTGGCGGTCGACACGCAGCGACCCTGCGCCGACAGCCGCGGGCCGAACACGTAGGTGACCAGCTTGAGGTCGGCCTCCTCACAGATCGGACAGCACGTCGAGGTCTGGGTGCCGACGTTGCGGGCGGCACGGATGAGCTCGGGATGAGCGTCGCAGACCTGATCGAGAGGAACTCGCCCCTTCTTCACCTGGCTGATCAGCATCCGACGCGCCAGACGGTGATCGATCAGACCGCGCGAACCGTCGGATCCGCGGAGTGCGCCGACGGTGAACGCCATGGGCGCCGACACTACCGGCTCGGGCGGCGGGAAGGTCCACACGGCCGATCCCCGTCTGCGCCCGGCGCAGCGGGCACACTGGATGACGTGGTCGCCGACATCAACTACGGGCCCGGGACACCGGGCGACGACGAACTCCGACTGTGCGGGGAGGTCAGCGACGGCAGACGTGCGGTCGAACTCGGCATCTCGCCCTGGAGCAACTCGATCGCGTTCGCGCGTGCGGGCGCCAAAGCGATCGCCGTCGACACCGACGGCGACCGCATCGCCGACATCCGCCGCCTGGCGACCGAGGCCGAGGTACAGGTCCAATGCCTCGAGACCGACCTCGCAGATCTCGGTGACGTCGCGTCAGCCTCGTGCGAGGTGGTCCTCGCCGCCCACACGATCGATCGGGTCGACGACCTCGGCCGGCTGCTGCGCCAGGTGCACCGCATCTTGAAGCCGAGCATGCCGCTCGTGATGTCGATGACACATCCCTACACCGACATCTCACCCGAGCGGCCCTACGGCACCGGTGCCCGCACGATCGGCGAATGGTTCACCGCGCTCACCCGGGCCAACTTCCGCGTCGACCAACTTCTCGAACTGGGGGCCTCCGCACAGACCCCCGCGCCCAGCAGCCTGATCCTGCGTGCTCGCAAGGAAGGCTCCTGACGCGGCAGCGGGTGGGCGTCAGGCGTCGGCGCGCTCGGCGGCGGTGATGCCGGCGGGACGCGGTCGGCCGAACAGGTAGCCCTGGCCCCGATCGCAGCCCAGGTCGCGCAGACGGTTCAGCTGCAGTGGCGTCTCGACACCCTCGGCGACCACCGACAACCCGAGGGAATGGCCGAGTCGGACCACCGCTTCGACGATCGAGGTGTCGTCGGCCTCCAGGCCGAGCCCGGTGACGAACGAGCGGTCGACCTTGATCGCCTCGACCGGGAACCGCTTCAGATAGGTCAACGACGAATAGCCGGTGCCGAAGTCGTCGACCGAGAGATGCACACCGAGCCCGCGCAGGTCGCGCAGCGCACGACCTGCTGCGCTCGTGTCGGCCATCAGGGCGGTCTCGGTGATCTCCAACCAGAGCGAATCGGCGTCGATCCCGGTCTCGCCGAGCGCATCGTGCACGATGGCGAGGAACCGACCGTCGACGAGCTGCTGCGTCGCCACGTTGACCGACAACGAGCACGACGCGAACCGGAGGCCACCGGCGCGCCAGTGCGCGAGTTGTGCGAGCGAATCGCGCAGCACCCGCGACCCGAGTTCGACGATCAACCCCGACTCCTCCGCCATCGGCAGGAACTGGGCCGGAACGAGCAGTCCACGTTCGGGGTGCAACCAGCGAGCCAGCACCTCGAAGCCGACCACGTGCCCGCCGTCGAGGTCGACGATCGGCTGGAAGTACGGCACGACCTCGCCGCGCTCGAGGCCGTGGCGCAATTCGCTCGACGTCTGCAGCGCGGCCACCGAGGCAGCCCGCGTCGCCTCGGTGAACGCCTCGACCCGATCACGGCCGGCGGCCTTGGCCCGATACATCGCGGCGTCGGCGTCGCGCAGCAGTTCGTCCGCGGTGAGATCGTCGCCGGCGTTGACGGCGAAGCCGATGCTGGCGGTCACGACGAGTTCGTGCTCGCCGACGAACACCGGCTGCTGGACGGCGCGCCGCAGCCGTTCTGCGACCACCGCAGGATCGACGCCACCGTCCACGAACACCACGAACTCGTCGCCGCCGAATCGGGCGAGTCGGTCGGTGTCGCGCATCACGTGGCGCAGACGACCGGCCACCTGACGGAGCAGTTCGTCGCCGACGCCATGGCCGAGGCTGTCGTTGACCACCTTGAAGTTGTCGAGATCGATGAACAACACCGACACCTGCCCGACCTCGGCCCCGGCCAGCAGCTCGTCGAGGCGTTCGACGAGCGCCGCCCGGTTGGGCAGTTCGGTCAGCCCGTCGTGGGTGGCGGCGTGCGTCAGGCGTTCGGCGGCCATGCGCTGGTCGGTGACGTCCTCGATGTGGGTGATCGCCAATGCGACGCCTTCGTCCTCGGTGACCGACACCCTGGTGCGAGCCCATACGAAGTTGCCGTCGCTGCGCAGGTATCGCTGCTCGAGCAGATACGTGTCGGCGATGCCGAGTTCGAGTCGGGCCCGGTGGGTGGCTGCCGCGCGCAGGTCGTCGGGGTGCGTGATCTCGCGGATGCCGACCCCGATCAGCGATGCCAACGACCGGCCGAGCATGTCGGCGAGTGACTGGTTGGCGTCGACGATGCGACTGTCGTCCAACCGGACCAGCGCCATCCCGGTCGGTGCGGAGTGGAACGCCTGCTGGAATCGTCTCCGGGCCTGCTCGAGCGCCACGGTGGTGCGCGCCCGGTCGGTGACGTCTCGCAGGAGCACCACGAGTCCGCCGCCGCTGCCGTCGGACATCGCCGGTCGATGCAGCGATGCTTCGACGAGGTGCCCGTCGCCGTCCGCATCGACCAGTTCGAACAGGACATGGTTCCCGATCGGTCCGGTGACGTCGGCTGCGTCGACGAGGGTCGCCGAGGGATCGGAGCTCGCCTGGTCGAAGTGCCAACGCTCGGTGACCGACTCACGATCGTCGTCGCCGATCATCTCGAGGAAGGCCCGACCGACCAGTTCGTCGACCGTGCGCCCGGTGAGCAGTGCGGCGCGCCCGTTGGCCGACTCGATCACGCCGCGGTCGTTCAACCCCATCACGGCATCGGGCAGATCGTCGAGCAACCGCCGGATCTCGGATTGCGTTCGCGACAGCTCGTCGATGGTGTGTCGGAACCGGTTGCGGATGCGCCGGGACTCGAGCACCGTCGCCACGATCGCGACGAGCGCCAGCACGGCGATGCCCGCGACCACACCGATCGTGCCCGGGCTCGGGTCGGTGCCGGCGCGTGCACCGGCCAGGATCACCAGCGCACCGGAGACCGCCACGATCGGCAGGATCAGCCACGAGGCTCGGTATTGCCCGCCGACCAACGCCGTTGCGTTCGCGCGATCAGGGTCGACGACAAGGTCGAGGTCGTCGATGTCGCTCGGCCCGGAGATCACCGTCGAAGGCTAGAGCGGCCCAGGGCGGCAACCTGGGCATTCGTGCTGCGCTGCGACGGCCACCGTCGGAGCGCAGCACATCATGCCGACTCAGGTCGTGGTGCGGGTCGACCACCAGGCGTCGAGACGCCGGCGGATCTCGGCGTCGCCGAGCAGACCTTCGTCGAGACGGACGTCCATCAGGAACCGCATCGCCTCACCGACCTCGCGACCCGGTCCGATCCCGAGGTGTTCCATCACCGTGTTGCCGTCGAGTTCGGGGCGCAGCGCGGCGAGTTGCTCGGCAGCCTCGAGCTCGTCGATGCGTTCCTCCAACTCGTCCATCCGCTTCGACAGGCGCGCTGCCTTCTTCTCGTTGCGCGTCGTGCAGTCGCACCGCGTGAGTACGTTGAGTTCGGCGAGCAGCTCGCCGGCGTCCCGCACGTACCGCCGCACGGCCGAGTCGGACCACCCCATCGAATAGGTGTGGAACCGCAGGTGCAATGCGACCAACTCGGTCACTGCGGCGACGTCGTCGTTCGAGTACCGCAGCGCGTTCATCCGCTTGCGGGTCATGCGCGCGCCCACGGCGTCGTGGTGGTGGAACGTGGTGCCCTTGCCCTGGAGGTACCCGCGGGTGCGCGGCTTGCCGACATCGTGGAACAGCGCGGCGAGCCGGGTACGCCGGAAGTCGAACGTCGGCCGGTCGCCGGCGACGATCGCAGGGTGCTCGTGGGGTGGGCGCACGTTCTCGACCACGGCGATCGAATGCGTGAGCACGTCCTTGTGGCGGTGGATCGGATCGTGCTCCAGTCGCATCGCGGGCAGCTCGGGGAGGAACTGGTCGGCCAGTCCGGTGTCGACGAGGAACCACAGCCCGGCGGCCGGATGGTCGACCACGAGCAGCTTGTCGAGTTCGTCGCGGATGCGTTCGGCCGACACGATCTCGAGGCGTGGCGCCATCTCGCGGACTGCCTCGACCAACTCGGGTGTCGGCGCCAGCTGGTAGCCGGCGATGAAGCGCGCTGCTCGCAGCATCCGCAACGGGTCGTCGCTGAAGCTCACCTCGGGCCCGATCGGCGTGCGCAGGACGCGGGTGGCGAGGTCGGCGGCGCCGTCGAACGGGTCGATCAGCTCGGGGGTGTCGCCGTCGCCGGTCAACTCGAGCGCCATTGCGTTCACCGTGAAGTCGCGGCGTGACAGGTCGGCGTCGATCTCGTCGGCGAACACGACGTGCGGTTTGCGCGACTCGTCGGTGTACGCCTCGGCGCGGAACGTGGTGATCTCGTAGATGCGTTCGTGTCCAGTCGCCGTGTCGCGAACCTGGGCGCCGATCGTGCCGAACTTCTCGCCCTGGGTCCAGATCGCGTCGGCCCACCCCTCGAGACACCGCTTGATCTCCGGCGGCCGGGCATCGGTGGTGAGGTCGAGGTCGAAATCGTGGCGGCCCGAACCCACGAACAGATCACGCACGGTGCCACCCACCAGGTAGAGGCGATGTCCGGCGTCGCTGAAGCGCTGGGCGAGCGGCGCCAACTCGTGCAGCACGGGGAGCAGCCGTTCGGGAACCACGCCGCCAGGCTAGGCGGGCAGTGCCGCGTCGTGACGGTGAGGCCATGGTCGCGCCCGAGTACCTTCGGGAACTGTGAGCAGTCTGGCGGCCGCACGCCCCGCACGGGCCCGACTGGGTCGCTGGCCGTACGACGACCGAGTCGCGCAGCTGGTGCTGCTCGACCACCACATGGTGCCGACCGACACCGATGTCGCCGGTTGGATGGACGACGCCGACCAGCAGGGTGCCCGCATCGTGCGCACCGGCGCCCTGTTCCCCAACGCCGCACCCGCCTTTCTCGCCGCCGGTTTCCAGGTCGCCGACACCCTCACGCTGCTCTCGCGACGCCTCGAGGCCGACGCGAGCCCTCCTCGCCGCCCCCGGGTGCCGCCCGGGGTCCGGCTCCGTCGACTGCGCCCCCCGATGTTGGCCGACGCTGCGGCGATCGACCGCCGCTCGTTCGCACCGCCGTGGGCGAACGACTCCGCAGCACTCGTCGACATCATGAACGCCACCCCCCACCACCGATCACGCAGCGTGCATCTCGACGGTCGCATGGTGGGGTTCTCGATCAGCGGACGCGCCGACCGGGCCGGCTACGTCCAGCGCCTCGCCGTCGACCCGAGTTCGCGCCGTCGGGGCATCGCCGGGCTGCTGCTCGACGATGCCGTCGAGTGGATGCGACGTCGCCACGTGCACCAGGCAATGGTCAACACCGCCGCCGACAACCGGCCCGCTCTCGCGCTGTACGAGTCGACCGGATTCGCGCGCGAGGCCGGCTCGTTGTTGATCCTCGAACGCGGCCTGCGATGACCGCCGATCGCCGTCTCGGCAGGCGTGCCGGACGCGGTGGTGGTCGCACTCGTCGGGGTTGGGTGACCGGCATCGCCATCGTCGTACTCGTCGCGTCGCCGGCGGCGGCCCGACCGACGACGACACCGGCCGAGGCCCAGCCCGCCGCCCGGCACACCGTCCGGCCCGCGCAACCGGCTGACGGCGCCGCGCTCGAACTCGTCGAGCAGCGTCTGGCGATCGACCCGAACGGCACGATCGAGCTCCGCTACCTCCTCACCGGTCTCAGCGGCGACCCACTGCAACTCGTCCCACCGCCCCCACCACCGCCGACGAC
>Ga0102938_10001342_pt1 | contig 18600 bp, 16 predicted proteins | sample SalPonR2_B_D2_MG_FD_84516 | JGI IMG/M metagenome (GOLD analysis project Ga0102938, IMG submission 84516) | Salt pond soil microbial communities from South San Francisco under conditions of wetland restoration - Salt Pond MetaG R2_B_D2_MG | ecosystem: Environmental > Aquatic > Marine >...
AGTGACGAGGAATCTTGATTGTTAAAGATTTCTCGCTACCGCTCGAAATGACAATGCGGACGCTTTTCAGAGTTACTTTCTGCAAAAATGGTGCGCCAGCGCAATAAATCGCTTTTTACGAGACTGTCAACTTTAGAATATTTTTCTTTGTGGCGGGACGAGCCCGTTTTCATCCTTTAATTATCACCGGGATCCCGGCCACCATCCAAATTACCCGGTCCGCGCATCCGGCCATACGCTGATTGGTAAAACCGGCCAGATCCCGGAATCGGCGGGCCAGTTGGTTTTCAGGGACAATGCCGGCGCCCACCTCGTTTGACACGATAAACACCGGGCACCCGGCTCTCTCAAGCGAGGCCTTCAGCTTTTCCGCCCGAGCATACACCTCTTTATCCGTCTGCCCCTCCATAATCAGGTTGTTCATCCACAGGGTCAGACAGTCGACGACGATCACATCCGCGGCATCGCTCTGCCGGTCGATGGCTTCCGGCAAGTCAAGCGGGGCCTCCACGCTTTGCCATTTAGCCCCCCGCTCCTCCTGATGGCGCCGGATACGCTCCTTCATTTCTTCATCATAGGCGACGCAGGTAGCGAGAAAATAGTTCGCCGAACCCCGGCGATCCTCCGCAAGGGCCAAGGCATGGCGACTCTTGCCGCTCCGACACCCCCCAAGCACGAATATCGTCTCCCCCATCAAAAAATCTCCTTGCAAGCGATTGTGAAAGGCTCAAATTCGTCGGATTGCGTTTGAGAATGGTTAACTTTCGATGCCGATCCGGGCCAACACCCCGTTCTCATAATAATGCTTGACGGGCTTCATTTCCGTGACCAGATCCGCCTTGGCCATCACCGTCTCGGACACCCGGCGGCCGGTGATGACCAGTTCCACGGTATCGGGCTTAACGGCAATAATATCCAAAACATCCCGGGCCTCAATCAGCTTGAAAAATTCCGCCACCCCGGCCTCGTCCATAATGACGATATCATATGCACCCGATTCCACGGCCGCCTTGATCGCCTCCAGACAACGCCGGGCGGCCGAAATATCCTCCGCCGTCGGTTCGCCACGGATGTAGCCGCCGGCGCCGAATTGTTCAATGGTGATCAGATCCGAGAAACGCTCCAGCGCCTTGATTTCACTGTAGCACGACTTTTTAATAAACTGGGCGATATAAACCCGCAGACCCGCACCAACGGCCCGCAAAGCAAGGCCCAATGCGGCCGTGGTCTTGCCCTTGCCGTCGCCGGTGTATACCTGGACATAGCCCTTCTCCATTTTTTACCCCTTTGACTGTTTCTCCAACCGTTCCAACGCTCCCTACCCACCCATATTTGAAGCGGTACCCTGTTTTCAATAAAAAAATGTTGACGCAAAATATACCGATCGGTATATTCATGGCATGAATAAAGCCGAGCGCACCAGAAGCTATATCATCGAAAAATCCGCGCCGATTTTTAATAAAAAAGGCATCAGCGGCACCTCCCTGTCCGATCTCACCCGCGCCACCGGCCTCACCAAGGGAGGCATTTACGGCAACTTCAATAGCAAAGACGAGCTTGCCATCGCCGTATTCAAATACAATGTGGACAACCTGACCCGCTTTTTCATCCGCGGCATAAACAACGCGGAAACCTTTATAAATAAACTCCTTGCCTATCCAACGGCCTATCGAAAGCTCTATAAAACCATGCTGGCTTTTGGCGGCTGCCCGATTCTAAACACCGCCACCGAGGCCGATGACACCCATCAAATGCTTTGCCGCTTGACGGCCGAGGCCATTGAGGGGTGGCGTAAAAAAATTATTGAATTGATCGAAAACGGGAGGCAGGCCGGCGAGATCCGTCAGGATACGGATGCGGACAGGGTGGCGGGCATTATGATTGCCCTGTTCGAAGGCGGCGGGATCCTCTCCAAGGTCACCGGCAGGGACAATTATATGATGGACGCGATCGACCACGTGGAATACGTGATCCATTCGACTGCCAACGCCGTTGAAAAAACCCATCCCATCAGAAAGGAGTCAGAATGAATGGCTGGCATAAAACCACATGCGTGCTATGCGCACAGAATTGCGGCCTCGAAGTTTTGGTGAAAAACGGACGAATGGTCAAAGTCCGGCCGGACAAGGACAATCCGAGGAGCAGGGGCTATGTCTGCCGCAAGGGGCTGAATATCCTTTACCACCAGTACCCCAAGGATCGGCTGACCCAACCATTGAAACGCGTCGGCGACCGGTTTGAACCCATCGCCTGGGAACAGGCGATTGATGAGATTGCAGAAAAAATGAGCGAACTGGCCGAAAAACACGGCCCGCGGTCCCTGGCCTATATGGGCGCCAGTTCCCAGGGCGGCCACTTTGAGGCGGCATTCGGCCTGGCTATTCTGCGGGCTTTTGGGTCCCAGAATTTTTATTCCTCGGCGGGCCAGGAGTTTGCCGGCCACTGGTGGGTTTTTGGCCGCATGCTGGGCCGCCAATACAACGTCACCAATCCGGACGAGCACCAGTGCGACATGCTGGTTGCCTGGGGCTGGAACGGCATGGTTAGCCACCAGACCCCGCGGGCGCCCATCCTGTTGAAAGATATAGCCAAAGATCCGGATAAACTATTGATTTCAATAGACCCCCGCCGCAGCGAAACCGCCCGCATGGCCAACATCCATCTGCCGATACGGCCGGGAACGGACGCTTTGCTGATGAAGGCCATGATCGCCATCATTCTGGCGCAGGGCTGGGAAAAAACCGACTATCTGTCCCGATACGTGGCGGGGTGGGATACCATCCGCCCCTGGTTTGAAAATTTCGATGCCCGGACCGCCATCGCCGTCTGTGAACTGGACTTTGATCAGGTATTTGATCTGTGCCGCCTGATGGCGGAAAGGAAATGGGCCGTTCATCCGGACCTGGGGGTTTTCATGGGCCGTCATTCCACGCTCAACTCCTATCTGCTGATGATACTTCAGCTGGTTTGCGGCCGTCTGCTGGTGCCGGGCGGCAATATCGTACCCGGCATGGTCATGCCCATGGGCTATCACGCCGACGAACGGGACGAAAAGACCTGGCGCACCGTCGCCACCCACATGCCGCCGGCCGCCGCCGGGGCCTTTCCGCCGGCCGTGTTGCCCGAGGAAATCCTGGTGGATCATCCCGACCGGGTTCGCGCCGTATATGTCAGTGCGTGCAACCCTTTACGGTCGTATCCGGACACCGCCGCCTATGAGGCGGCCTTTGAAAAGCTCGATCTTTTGGTGGTCAATGAAATCGCCATGAGCGAAACCGCCCGTCTGGCCCATTACGTCCTGCCCTGCCGCTCCTATTACGAATCCTGGGACGGGACGTTCTTTCCCTTTACCTACCCGGAGGTCTTTTTTCAGATGCGCCAGCCCGTTGTCCCGCCTCCCGGCGACTGTTTGGAGGCGGCCCAGATTTTTACCCGGCTGGCGGACCGGCTGGGATTGATCCCGGAGATTCCCGAAGAACTTCATAAGGCGGCAAGCGGCGACCGTCTGGCCTTCGGCGCAAAGCTCATGGAATGGGCCGGCACTGAGCCAAAGGCCCTTTCCGCCATGCCGTTTGTCCTGGCCAAAACTCTGGGCCAAAAATGGGACAGCGCCAACCTGGCGGCTTTATGGGGGCTGCTCATGACCGCGCCCAAGTCATTTCGAAAAAATGCGGCCCGGGCCGGTTTTGAAACCGGCATGGACCAGGGCGAACGCATTTTTCAGGCCATACTGGATACACCCCAGGGCCTGTGGGTCGGAAAGGTGGACGCGGATACCCCCATGGCCGTACTAAAAACCGGCTCCGGTAAAATCGAAGCCCATATCCCTGAACTGGAAGCCGGGATCCGGGCGCTGGATGCAGACGCCGAAGCCGAGTCCCTTCAGATGCCCGCAGATTTCCCTCTGGTGCTAAACGCCGGGCGCCACATGCCCTACAACATCAATACCATGATGCGCAACCCGGAATGGAACCGGGGAAAGCGGGACTGTACCGTGGCCCTCAGTCCGAACGACGCGGACGGCCTGGGCCTGGCAGACGGACAGATGGTCCGTGTGACTACTGCGGCCGGCTGCGAAACCGGTGAGCTCGAAATCAGCAGTCACGTCCGTCCGGGCATGGTCCTGATTCCCCATGGATTCGGGCTGATCTACGACGGCCAGATCCATGGCTTTAATGTCAACTACCTGACCAAAAACACGCACCGCGATTTGATCGGCACCCCGATCCACCGGTTTGTGCCTTGCCGCGTGGAGGCGGCCTGAATTCGCAACCAGTTTTTTTCTTGACACTTGTTGCCCATTGGAGGATTTTCCAAATTCAACATTGACAATCTCGTAAAAAGTCGATTTTAGGATGGCAAAGTAAAAAGTTCAAGATCAAGGCGCGCAAATCCCGAGGAATGCAGCGTACTTAGCCGTACGTGAAATTCCGAGGGATGCAGCGCAACACAGATATTGGACTTTTTACGAAGCCATCAACATTAAAATCAAAATAGAGGGGGATACCATGCAGGATCCATTGTTTGAACCGATCACCATCAACCGGTTAGATGTCAAAAACCGGATTTACATGCCGGCCATGCATCTGAATATGGCCGACAACTTTGAGGTCACCGACCAGATTACCGCCTTTTATGAGCGCCGCGCCAAAGGGGGCGCCGGCATGATCTGCGCGGGATTCGCCACCGTGGATGAAATGTCCGGCAACACGTTAAATATCGGTGCGCATAAGGATGACTTCATTCCCGGCTTAAAACGCCTGGCGGCGGCCATCAAAGATAACGGGGCCCGCGCCTGCGTTCAGTTAAACCACTCCGGCCGGTACAATTTTTCATTCTTTCTAGACGGCAAGCCGTCGGTGGCCCCCTCCCCCGTCGCCTCGAGGCTCACCAAGGAGACCCCCCGGGAGTTGTCCGTGGATGAAATCCACGACATCATCGAAAGCTTCGCCAAAGCGGCGGGTCGCGTTAAATCCGCCGGGTTCGACGCGGTCGAGGTGTTGAGCGGCACCGGCTATCTGATCAGCGAATTCCTCTCGCCCCTGACCAATAAACGGGAGGATGAATACGGGGGAGCATTTGAAAACCGCATCCGATTCGGCATCGAGGTCATGCAGGCCATCAGAGGAGCCGTAGGCGAGGACTTCCCGCTGATCGTCCGAATGAACGGCAACGATTTCATGGAAGGCGGACAGGGCCGGGAGGAGCTTCGGGAATATGCAAAGGCCCTCGTGTCAACGGCAGGCGTTGACGCATTATGCATCAACGTGGGCTGGCATGAGGCCCGGGTCCCCCAGATCACGACTTCCGTGCCCCGCGGCGCATTCGCCTATCTCTCCCGCGGCATCAAGGATGCGGTGGATGTGCCGGTCATCGCCAGCCATCGGATCAATGCCCCGGAAACAGCCCGGGAACTGATTGCCGATAGCATGTGCGATATGGCGGCCATGGGCAGAAGCCTGATCGCCGATCCGGATTTGCCGGAGAAGTGCCGCAGCGGACGGGAAAAAGAGATCATCCATTGCGTGGCCTGTGCGCAAGGGTGCTTTGACAACCTGTTCAAGCTAAAGCATGTGGAGTGCCTATGCAATCCGCTGGCCGGCCATGAGTGCGACATCACCTGCGAGGCGGCCGAGAAGCCAAAGCACGTCATGGTCATCGGCGGCGGGGCAGCCGGTATGAACGCGGCCATTGCCGCATCCGACAGGGGCCATTCGGTCACCCTGTATGAAAAAAGCGATCACCTGGGCGGTCAGCTCTACCTGGCCGCCGCCCCCCCGGGACGCGAAGAGTTTGCCCAGCTGGCCCGGGACCTCGAGAACCAGATCGCCGTCAGAAGCATCAGTGTCTGCCTGAACACCCCGGTCGACGAGGCCCTGATCGACCGGGAGAAGCCGGATCATATCATCCTGACGACGGGTGCGGCCCCGATGACACCGCCGGTTCCGGGCATCGAGCTGCCGCACGTGGTCCAATCCTGGGATGTGCTGTCCGGCAAGGTCTATACCGGGAAAAACGTCGTGGTCGTTGGCGGCGGGGCGGTTGGCGTCGAGACGGCCCTTTTTCTGGCGGAAAAAGGCACCCTAAGCGCTGAAGCCCTGAGATTTTTGTTTGTCAATCGGGCCGAAGACCCGGAGGTCCTTTACGAAATGGCCACAACGGGGACCAAACAGGTGACGGTCCTCGAGATGATGGAAAAAATCGGGAAGGACTTCGGTAAAACGACACGCTGGTGCATGCTTCAGGATGTCTCCAGATACGGCATCGCAACCCGGGTCGCGGCTAAAGCCCTTGAAATTACAAAAAAAGGCATCAAAATCGAGGCCGAAAACGGCCCGGAGGAAATCCCTGCGGATACGGTGGTGCTCTCCATAGGCGCCAAATCGAACAACGGGCTTCGGCAGTGCATTGAATCCAAGGGCATCGCCTGCACCGTGGCCGGGGATGCCGAAAATGTGGGCATGGCCTTTGATGCCGTGCATCAGGGGTTTAATGCAGGGTTGAACGTATAGGATAAGGACTGGATCGATGCTGGACACCTACTTGGCGCACAAGGCGGAGCGCGAGGCCATGGGCATACCGCCAAAGCCCTTGAATAAGGAGCAGGTCGAGGCGCTGACAAGCCTGCTGATAACACCGGAAGGCCATGATACCGCCCTTTTGGTGGAATTAATTAAAAGCCGCGTACCGGCCGGCGTGGATCCGGCCGCAAAGGTAAAGGCGGACTTTCTTTTTAAAATCGCCCGCCATGAGATCAAGTCCCCCTTGATTTCCCCCCCAACCGCCGTTTTCTGGCTGGGCACCATGGGCGGCGGCTACAATATCGACCCGCTGATCAAACTCCTGGAAGATGACAAGCTCGCCCCGGACGCGGCCAAAGCGCTTTCCGAGACCATTCTCATATTTGACGCGTTTGACGAGGTTTATGCCAAGGCCGATGCCAATCCCCATGCCCGACAGGTTATTGAGGCCTGGTCAGAGGCGCTCTGGTTTACGAACAAACCGAACGTGCCGGAATCCATCACCCTTACCGTATTCAAGGTGGCCGGCGAGATTAACACCGACGATTTCTCGCCTGCCAGTGAAGCCTGGAGCCGCCCGGATATCCCGCTTCATGCATTAAGCATGCTCCAGCATCGCATGGAGCAACCGATGGAGACGATCCGGCAGTTAAAACAAAAGGGCCATCCCCTCGCATTCGCAGGCGATGTGGTGGGCACCGGCTCATCCAGAAAATCCGCAGCCAATTCCCTGATCTGGCATATCGGCGAGGATATCCCCCATACGCCCAACAAGCGGCGCGGCGGCGTGGTGCTGGGCGGAAAAATCGCGCCCATCTTCTATAACTCCCTGGAAGACGCCGGTGCAATGCCCATTGAATGCGACACTGCCCGCCTTAATACCGGTGATACTATTGAAATCCAGCCTTATACGGGCAGAATCCTGAGCAGGGAAACCGGCGCCGAGCTTGCCCGGTTTCAGTTTAAAACCAGCCTCCTTTTGGACGAGGTCCGGGCCGGCGGCCGGATTCCGCTGATTATCGGCCGCACCCTGACCAATAGGACGCGTAAAACAATGGGGCTTAAGGCCTCGGATGTCTTCAAGCGGCCCGTTGAGCCAAAGGATACGGGCAAAGGCTACACGCTTGCCCAAAAAATCGTGGGCCGGGCGTGCGGCCTGCCCGGTATTCGCCCCGGCGCCTACTGTGAGCCGGAAATCGCCACAGTAGGCTCCCAGGACACCACCGGCCCCATGACGCGGGACGAGTTATCCGAACTGGCCTGTCTGAAATTCAATGCAGACCTGGTGATGCAGTCTTTCTGCCATACGGCGGCCTATCCCAAACGGGTGGATGTAAAAATGCAGGAGCGCCTGCATGAGTTCATCAAAAGCCGGGGCGGCGTCGCATTATACCCGGGCGACGGGATTATCCATTCATGGTTAAACCGCATGGTCCTTCCGGATACGGTGGGTACCGGCGGGGATTCGCATACCCGTTTCCCCGTCGGCATCAGTTTTCCGGCAGGCTCCGGTCTTGTGGCGTTTGCCGCCGCCCTTGGCATCATGCCGCTGGACATGCCGGAATCCGTGCGGGTTTTTTTTACCGGAAGCCTTCGGAAAGGCATCACCGTTCGGGATGCGGTCAACGCGGTCCCCTATGCGGCCATCGACCAGGGAATGCTGACAGTCGAAAAAGCAGGCAAAAAAAATGTCTTTTCCGGACGGATTATCGAATTCGAGGGATTTTCCGGCTTAAGCGCTGCCAGCGCCTATGAGCTGGCCAACTCATCAGCGGAACGCTCGGCAGCCGCCGCTACCATTGCACTCGATATAGGCGCCGTAAAAGCCTTCCTAAAAGAAAATACCGCCCTTTTACAACGACTGGCGCATGATAATTACGGCGATGCGCAAACCCTGGAGCACCGCATCCGCCGGATGGAAAAATGGCTGGAGGCCCCGCAGCTGATGGAACGCGATGCGGACGCGGAGTTTGCGGCGGAGCTCGGGGTTAACCTATCGGACATTACCGAGCCGCTGCTGGCCTGCCCCAATGACCCGGATGATGTAAGGCGTTTAAGCGATGTGGCCGGCACCCCGGTCCAGGAGGTGTTTATCGGCTCCTGCATGACCCATATCGATCATTACCGAACCGCGGCCGCCATCCTCGACGGCCATAAAAATCTGCCCACAAGGCTCTGGATCGCCCCCGCCACCCGCATGGACGCCCGCAAATTAAAAGAAAACGGGGATTACAGTATCTTCGGTGCCGCCGGCGCCCGAATCGAGACCCCGGGCTGCTCCCTGTGCATGGGCAATCAGGCAAGGGTGGCGGATAACACCACCGTGGTTTCCACCTCGACCCGCAATTTTCCGAACCGACTCGGAGACAACACCTCGGTCTATCTGGGATCCACCCCGTTGGCGGCGGTCTGCGCCATTCTCGGCCGGATACCCGAAAAAAATGAATACATGGATCTGGTAAAAGAAAAAATCTCTTGAAAAATCCATTCAACCAGTATATTTAGCCGGCTTCAATCATTTTTCGACCTAAATTAAGCGCCTTTATTAACCGCTGTTTGACAGACATACCTCTGCCACTTTGCCGATAATCCGCATCGAGGCCTGTATTGACGTCAACTGATTTATTAGGGGATACGGCCTCATGCAGACTTCTGCGGCCTCTGCCACATCCGAATTCATCCGGCAAACGCTTCCGGGGTTACGGGACCGCTACGTCATCACCTACCTGGCGGAAGGCGACTGCATTGAATATTTCCTGACCGATCGGGCGACGGGGGAAGAAATTTCTCAAAACCTGGTCATCTCCCTGAATCGATTCGCCCGCCGGATCGAAATCATCCGCTTTTATCCGGAACTCCATAGGCAGCCGGACACAAAGTTCTTCTCCGCCACCTGCTTCTACCTGCTCGTCCATCACTTCGCCCAATATTTCGGGATCCCCCCCAACCATAAGGTATTTGTCCGAACCCAGCCGGAGGTTTTTACCCGATTTTACCAATCCCTGCGTGATTTCGATTTTTCCCCGCAATCCCAAATCGCCAACACCATTGACCTGCTCTCGGACTTTACGCATACGGATGTGGATACCTCGATGATCAAAGAAAAGTCTGCCGATCCCAGAGAAATGCAGTTCATGATCGCATAGGCCGCGCGCCCCCGCGTTTTCACCGGTTTTACCGATGGCCATGTCTTCATCCAAAACTGAAATGGCTTGACAAATTGGAGTAACACTGTTACTGTAACAGTGTTTCAAAATTTTGAAAGGCCAACCCGATAATGCCGAAAGCGCAGCGAAAACCGGAGGAAATCGAGGCGGTCCGTGGGGATATTCTGGATCAGGCCCTCGAGCTTATCGCCGATGCCGGATACAAGGGCTTCAGTATGCGCAAGCTGGGGACCCGCCTGGGCATTGCCGCCAAGACCATCTATAATTATTACCACAACAAGGATGAGATATACCTGGCCATCCTGACCAGGGGGTTCGAGGCCCTCTATAACCTGTGTACGGCCGACATGCGCGCCCATAATGACCCGGCAGACCGGATAGCGGCCATGTGCCGTACCTATCTCGATTTCGGCCTGACCTATCCCAATCTATACAACCTGATGTTTACCTGGCATGTCCCCAAATTCCGTGATTATATCGGCACCGACATGGAGCCGGTGGCGCAGACGGAGCTTGAGACCGCGCTCAAGGTATCCCAACTGTTTATTGATACCATCAGGGCCTGCGCAGATGATAAACGGCAAATGGGTGAAGACGAGGCCCGTTTTCTGATGATTCAGTTCTGGACACAGGCCCACGGCTATATCGCCGGCATCAACAACGAACTGCTCGACTATATGCATGAGAGCCCGCTTGGACTCAAAGACCGGCTGATTCAAACCATGCTTGAAAATTTTAGGGCAGCCGTTGGCCTCTATAAAAGGAGCCCCAATTGAAACAGCCGCTGATTCTGGAAATCAAAGGCAATGCCCTGGATGATGGCCCGGGCATCCGCTCAGTGGTATTTTTCAAGGGCTGTCCGCTGTCCTGTATGTGGTGCCATAATCCGGAGAGCAAACGTATCGGTGCGGAAATCGGATTCGAAGCCAAAACATGCGTGGCATGCGATACCTGTATGGACGTCTGCCCGGAGGGGGCCTTGTCCCGGGACAATCCGTTTTTTATTGACCGCTCGCTATGCACGTTGTGTTTTAAGTGTGCGGATGCCTGTCCCTCGGGCGCCTTATCGCGCATCGGGACGCCGATGCGTGTGGATGAAATCCTGGCCCGGGTGATTCGGGACAAGCCCTTTTATGATACCTCAGGCGGCGGGGTGACGCTTTCGGGAGGCGAGCCCACGATGTTCATGGATTTTACGGGCGAGCTGTTGCAGCGGCTCAAGGCAAACGGCATCCATACGCTGATTGAAACCTGCGGCCTGTTCGATATAGACCGGTTTTATGAAATTGTCTATCCCTGGCTAGATGCCATCTATTATGACATCAAGCTCATAAATTCCGATGACCACGCCCGGTATTGCGGCGTTCCCAACGAAACCATTCTCTCTAACTTCAAATCACTGTATGCCCGCTACCAGGATGGCGGCGTGCCGATTATGCCCCGGACGCCTTTGATTCCAGGGATTACCGATACCCCGGAAAACATTCAGGCCATTGTGCATTTTCTTTCCACCTGCGGCGTTCATGAGGCCCGCCTACTGCCCTACCATCCGTTATGGCAGGAAAAAAATCTTAAAATCGGCGTCGCTTTGGGTGGGCATGCCGCTGAAATGGATCAATGGCTGGACAACCAGGTGCTTGACAGGTGCCGCACCGTTTTTGCAACGGCCGGCATAAGCATTTAATTCAACAATCTAACCTATTATGTGGGGGTCCCCATGCTTCTAGAAGCCGAGCCCGCCGAACCGATAACCACTCATACCAAAACCGGCAAAACCCTGACCCATCTGCTCCTTAAAGCCCTGCTGCGTACCGTGGCCGCCAATTTTAATCTACGGCCGGGCTTGAGAAGATACCTGAAAGCCGAAGCGGGGTGGTTTGATTTTACCGTCGGCATCCGTACCGAGAGCCGGTCTGTGGAAACGGCCATCCGTTTTCGTAACGGCCGGGTAAGGGTGCTCAAAGCCCTGCCGGATGACTGCGGGGTCACCCTGATTTTTGCGTCCGATAAAGCGGTTCGCATGCTGCTCAGCGCCACGCCCACCGAACAGATTTTCATGCTCATGAAAAGTAAAATGCGGACCAAGGGCAACCAGGCCTATATGATGCTTTTCCTGTTTTACCTGTCCCTGCTGATTCACAAGAAGCAGAAAAAACAGATAGTTCAAGAAAGAGACGAATCGCAAAAAGCGCTGCACAAGGATTCGCCGACGGCAAAAACCGAGCTAAGCGATGAGCTCAGGCAGCGCCGGGCTTATCGCATGCGGGCCGACAGCAACGATCCGGGCGTTAAATATTTGGCGGAGCCGTTTTTGTCCGACTACAGCCTTGAGGACTTTCCGCGGATAAAGGATTTCATCGAAATTCATTTCAACACCACGGCGGAGGTTTGCCCGGAGCGGCCCAGGCTGGTAACCGAATGGTTCAAGACGCACGGTTTCGAAACCAACGCCGATGGCAGTCCCTGGATTCCGGAGCTGCGGCAGGGCTATGCCTTTAAATACCTGATGGAGAACCGAGAGCCCATTATCCGGAAAAACGATCTGATCGCCGGAACGACCACCACCAAGGAAATCGGCGTGGTGGTCTATCCGGACAGCCACGGCACCATGATCTGGAGTGAACTGCTGACCGTTCCCCATCGATCGCTGAACCCCTATGGTATCTCCCGGGAGACGGTGGAGCTTTTGCATAAAGAGGTATTTCCCTTCTGGATACATCGGAATTTCAGGGAATGGGTCCGGGAGAAGTATGACAGCCCCCTTTGCCAGGCCATTGATGAGCGGTTTGCCGTGTACTTCATATGGAAACAGGCCGCCTTGTCCCACACCATCCCGGATTTCCCCAAAATCCTGCGCCTTGGCGCCACGGGGGTGATCGATGAAATCAAGCAGGAATTGGCTGCGGGCGATAAAACCGAGGCACAGACAGCCACTCTGGAGGCCATGATCCTTTGCCTTGAGGCAATGATCGCCTATGGCACAAACCTGGCCGCGCAGGCTGAATCGGATGCCGAAGCAGAAGCGGATCCGAAGCGGCGGGCGGAGCTCGCGCATCTGGCCGAAATCTGCCGTCAGGTCCCGGCCCATCCGGCCCGCAGTCTGGATGAGGCGGTAAACGCCATGTGGATTACCTGGGTAGGGCTTCACATGGAAAACACCAATGCCGGGCTTTCCCTGGGGCGCCTGGATCAGTGGCTCCAGCCCTATTTTGAGGCGGATATGGCCGCACTGGAAACAGATGGGCAGCGCCGGGACTATATCCGGCATGCCATCGAGATGGTGGCCTGTTTTTTCATGCGCTGCACCGATCATCTGCCATTGACCCCGGATTTGGCCAACTGGTATTTCGGCGGCAGCTCCTCGGACCAGGCCATTACCCTGGGCGGCGTCACACCGGACGGCAGGGACGCGGTCTGCGATATGACCTATATTTTCCTCAAGGTCACCGAAATGCTCTCGATCCGGGATCCAAACGTCAATGCCCGGTTCCATCCCGGCATCAACAGCGACACCTATCTCAAGCGCCTCTGCGAGGTCAACCTCATTACCGCGGCTACCCCTTCCATGCACAATGATGCGGCGGTGATGACATCGCTCGAGGAGTTCGATTATGCCCCGGAGGACCTGCGCAACTGGTCGGCCACCGGCTGCGTGGAGCCCACCCTGTCCGGCCGGCACATCGGGCATACCAACTTCCAAATGATGAACATGGTGGCTGCCCTGGAAATGGCATTAAACAACGGCCGCCATCCCTTGATGAACTGGAAGCTCGGGCCGGATACGGGGGTTGTGGAAAACGATGGCTTCAAAACATTCGACCAGTTCCTCGAGGCGTTTTTTGCCCAGTTCCGTTTCCTGATCGAACAGTCCATTGAATATAACAATATGCTCGGAAAAGCCCATCAAGCGATTCGCCCCACCCCGTTTCTTTCCTCTCTGATAGAGGACTGCATCCCCTCAGGAACGGATGTTACCCACGGGGGGGCGCGCTATAATAGTTCAGGGGCGGCCTGCATCGGGCTTGCCGATGTCACCGACTCGCTTATGGTCATAAAAAAACTGGTGTTTGACGAAAAGCGGATCGGTTTCAAGGCGCTTAAAAAGGCAGTAGACGAGAATTTTGAAAACGCCCCGGACCTCTACGCCCTGGCGACGAAAAAAGTGCCGTTGTTTGGCTCGGATAATGATGAGGCCGTAGAAATGGCCAGTCGGATTACCCGGTTCACCCATGACACCTACGGAAGCCACACCAATTATCGCGGCGGAAGCTATACGGCGGGATTCTGGTCCATGTCCAACCATGTCATCTATGGCACATTGAGCTGTGCGCTTCCCTCGGGAAAGCTCACAGGCAAACCATTTACGCCGGGGCTCACCCCGGAGCCCCATGCCTCCACCAATCTGCTCGATAATATTCGGGATGTGGCGCGGCTCGACCCGCATCATATGAACAATAACATCGCTTTTAACGTTAAGGTGGTACCGGGCGGCGGCGACAGGCGCGAAAACATCATTGACCGGATGTTTTCCTATGTGAAGACCTATTTTGATCTGGGCGGCATGCAGATGCAGATGAACGTGGTAACCTCCGAGACCCTGAAGGATGCCATGGCCCACCCGGAAAACTACAGGAATCTTCTGGTCCGGATTTCCGGTTACAACGCCTATTTCGTAACCTTGAACAGCGATCTGCAGAAGGAGTTGATCGAGCGGGCGGAATACGGGCTATAAAGAAAGACGGCAATCAAATAGCGCTTTACCCTTCCCCCTGAAGCGGTCGAAACTTGGGAATGCTGAACGCTTCGCTTACGTCATCCCATACGATTTCGACCGCCATTTCACAGTAGACTCCGCCCGGATCGCACCCAACAATGTTGGTTATCATGCGAGGCCCCTCGTCAAGATCGACGAGGGCGACGACATAAGGCAGTTCATCCTGAAATCCGGGCTGATAGGCGCTATGATAGACCGCAAAGCTGTATACGCGGCCCCTTCCTTTGGCGACGACCCATTCAACCTCTGACGAGAGGCACGCCGAACAAATAAAAGCCGGTGGCCAGCGAAGCAACCCACAGTTTTTACATTTCTGGATTTTTAGGAGATGCTGCCGGCATCCCTGCCAGAACGGACGGGTGTCGGCGTTAACCTGCGGCAGCGGTTTTGCGTATCCCATTTCCCTATAACCTCCTCAATATGCAGCATGCATGGGTTTGAAGGATTCCACCGTTGTCGCTGCATAGCATAATTTCGGGCGTTTTTGTGTTCGTCTCAGGACCCAGCTGCCTCGGACCGCATCGGCCCATGAGCTGCATTACCCCCTCGGTCAACGGCGTCAAACCCATATGATAGGCCTCTGAAAGCAGTCCTCCGGACGTATTAACAGGCATTCGGCCGCCCGGTTCAATCGCGCCGCCCATGAACCAGTCTTTTCCCCCGCCCGGCTCGAAATAGCCGTAATCCTGAAGTGTTATTTCCACTGTATAGGTGAAGCAGTCATAGATCTGACAGGCATCAACCGCCTCCCGGCTGATCCCCGCCATTGAAAACGCGGCCTCACCGGCTATCTTCGCCCCTGTCGGGCCGGCAAGATAATCCGCCTTCTGCAGGTCGCCGGAGGGGTTATGCTGTCCCAGGCCCATTATTGTTACCAGCGGATGCTTGAGATCCCGGGCCCTTTCCACGGAAGTCAGGATACAGGCCCTCCCGCCGTCGCTGACCAGGCAGTTGTCAAACAACCGAAAGGGCTCGATCAGCCACTTGGCAGCCCTATAGTCGTCGTCTGTCAATCTGCGATCATACATCATTGCCCGTGGATTCAGGTTTGCCCAGGCCCGCTGGCCAACGGCAATATGTTTCCATGTATCCGGGCCGGTATTGAACTCATGCATCGCCCTTTGTGCGGCCAAAGCATAGCCCCCTGCAGCGCCGAAATGGCCGTAGATGGCTTCATCGCCCGTCATATCCGAAAGCATTCGCAGCATACTGTCCCCGGAACGGGCACTGTGTCCGTAGGAGATCAGGACGTATTTGCATGTCCCTGATTCGAGCGCGCCAACTGCGTGCAGCAAATGGCTTCGCGATCAGTTAGCGTCCTGAAACATATAGGCGGGTGATAGGCCCAAATGTTGGGCTACCAGGTAGGGGGTGGCATCCTGCTCCCCCGTTGACGGTGGGAAATGGCGGTAACAGATAAGGCCATCGATATCCTCGCGGCTTAGACCGGCGTCTTCAATGGCATTGGCACACGCCTCCAGGTGAAAACCCAATGTCGTTCGCTCAGGGATCTTCCCCTGCGGCGTATAACCCACCCCCACAATCGCGTATTTATCCTTCACATTCATCCATCAACCCCTTCGATTATCGTTAAATCCAATTAGCCCCATCCTTTATACCCGAAGTTACTTAGAATTCAATGCCATTAACTTAAGCACCTTAGACCCTGCGTAGGTTGGGTTGAGCTTGCGAAACCCAACAATAGACGCCAATGTTGGGTTTCGTTCCTCAACCCAACCTACAATTGGCTGAGACGATTCATCCAATTTTGTCATTTCGAGCGGCAGCGAGTTTTGTCATTTCGAGCGGCAGCGAGAAATCTTGAACAATCAAGATTCCTCGTCACTTTCGCTCCTCGGAATGACAGAGAGTTAAGCCTCTGGAATATTAATATATATTTTCAAATTACTTAGAAGTACCCCCCCCCGGGCCGCGGCCCCGGGCCGAACCTAAAAGCCATTTCTTCTGCGGTTATTCCAGGGCGAAAAAGAGAAGATACACCTCCCAGGTAATGGCAATCCCGAATGCACAGACCAGAAAGCTAAATAGCAGCCCGACCATTCGATTCCTCTCCTGCCCCATATGGATCGCGCCAAAAAGCATGATAAGCACGCAAAATACGGTGATTCCGTATTTAGCGATCATGAAAACGCCCGGGCCGAAAGAAAGAAAAAAGGCCATTACCGGATTGGTCTCCGCCGCCCCGAGGTATAAGAGGTACAGCGTAAAAAACGCATCCAGACAGCTCAGGAGCAGAACAACCAGGATATATAGCAGCAGCCGGGCGGAATATCGGCGGCTTAACAGGCTGCAGAGGGCGCATGTATCAGTTCTCACGCCAGGCGCCCCTCGGATTTGCCATGAAATCCCTATAGAGCTTGTAATGATCCGTCTCTTCGTAATCCATTGCGGTTATCGGCACCTGATCAAAGCTATAGATGGTGGCCGCGGGACAGGCGAGCAGTATGGGCGAATGGGTGGCAATAATAAACTGGGCATGGCCGGCGCGGCCCATTTTGATCAACAGATCGACCAGGTCAATCTGCGTCCTTGGCGAAAGGGCGGTCTCGGGCTCATCCATTAGATAAAGGCCGGTTCTTGAGTAACGGGCCCGGAAAAACGACATGATGGACTGGCCGTGGGACTGGGCGACCAGGGATTTGCCGCCGAAGTAGGTGAGCTGGCCGGGATCTGCCACCGCCCACTCATCCAGTAAACGGGCAAAATCCTGAAAAACCGAGGAGCCGAAAAAAGAGCCCGGAACCCGGCCGTTTTTCCAGTCAACCGAAATAAAATCGCACAAACTGGATTCATAAGGATTGTATTCATATCGCTGCCGCTTCGGCCCCTGCCAGATATGAATCCCGCACCGACCGGCAATCGCCTCCAGAAGCGTGGATTTGCCCGTCCCGTTCTCCCCGACGAACAGCGTAACCGGTGTCCTAAACAAAAGCTCCCGGATCTTCCGGAATATTTCCAGACTGAATGGATAATGATCATCCGTGGGATAATTTTCCGGATAAAATTCAATACGTTCTAAATGCATCGGGCCTCTTTTCCGATAAAATTGTGCGGCATCAACCGGCATCTGTTAAACCTAAATTGAGCGTTTCAATTTTTATTTTATTTATAGGATATTGAATCATTTTTTAATCAAAAAATTTGAAACCCTCCGGGATTTCCAATTTAGGTTAAAATAACCGCTTAATTCGGGAATAAATCCTTGATCGTTAAGCTATTCGTATTATAATATAAATTTATTTGATTGGCCACAGGAATCCCATATTTTTAAACCTAATCCGATTATCAAGACATACGGGGTCAAGCCATGAGATATTTTGCCGGCCTGCTAATTATTGCCATACTTTTTTCCACCTCGGGCTGTCAGCTCATCGAGGTGCCCATTTTTACCGCCTATACGATTAGAGAGGCTCTGGAGGCCGGCACATCGGCGCTGCCTTATTATGCCTATTCGGATATGAGCCTTGAAGAGCTGAACCGGCACATGCAAAAAGCCGGAACCCGGGTGACCATCGAAGAGACCTATGAGTTCGCCTATGGGAAGCTATTCAGCCGGGTACCGCCGGACGGCGATACCGGCCAGCTTATTGACGACATCGACGTGGCCACTGAATACTTTCAGCGGATTCTGGCCGGGAATAACGTAAAAGATGCCGATCACTATTATCTTACCCGCATACTTGATCCGAAAAATGAGGAATACACCCTTTTTGCCGCCGTATACCGGCCATACGCATATATCCGAGTATATGACAAGCGCAACCCGTCTGAAGCCGTTACCCTCACCCAGTCGGATCCGGAATTCTATATTCCCTACAAAAAGGACGTGGACGGGGAAACGCTGGATACAGTGTATGAATGGTTCGCCATTTCGACCCAGTGCTACGCCAAGCAGCGCAACCAAGCCATTTTATTTACACTCGCGGCCAACGAGGTGCTCAAGAAAACACCCCGCCCCGGATATTGGGAGGCTGAAAAAAAATGGCTTTCCGGTGACTATATGGACGTTCTGGTTGCCCAGGATAAAGAGGTCTGCCGGGCTGTGGGCGTTGAACCCGGATTTACCATACGTTGATCAGCGCGCCGCTTCTTTATGAAAACCCATACTGCTGCAAAT
>Ga0102938_10001344_pt1 | contig 18596 bp, 17 predicted proteins | sample SalPonR2_B_D2_MG_FD_84516 | JGI IMG/M metagenome (GOLD analysis project Ga0102938, IMG submission 84516) | Salt pond soil microbial communities from South San Francisco under conditions of wetland restoration - Salt Pond MetaG R2_B_D2_MG | ecosystem: Environmental > Aquatic > Marine >...
ATTAAAACAAAAAAGCACATCTAATAGGTAGATGTGCTAGATAACTTTAGTGCCAAGTTATCTGTAATATGGCCGGTCTTGACTCCCTTTGCTTAATATTTATTTTTTGACCAGCTTTTACTGTAGATTTGCCCTCAACACAGTAAAACCCGTTGATATAAGGAGTTGACCCTTTTAGTAATTGAATAGTGCCGTTTTTTTGAGCCTTTAGAGTGTATTTACCGGGCAAGAGCATAAAGATTTCTATGAGTTTATTACCGACCTGGCATCTTAAAGAGCGAATAGTCCCTTGTTGTCTACTGCTGTGGGTAAAGACCTCCGTACTTATAATTTGTTGATGTTGAATATTCCCATCAATCACAATAGTAGCTTTTTATTATAACAATTGCAAAAGGCAGAAGTAATGTGCGTATATATATTATTTTTTATTAAAAATGGAAGACCACAAAAGTAAAGGTCAACGAGTATAGATAACAAGTAACGATTTCATTATTTTAAATAAAAAAGCTGTTGTTGAAATATTTTTATGGGATTTAATAATAAAAAAAATTGTTGCCCTTGTTTTAAAAAAGCGAATATTGTAAGATGGTTTTGCTATAAAGTAAAAAAGGGGGATAACTATGAAGGAAACTTTTGTACTTTTGGTAAATGGCAAGCCGGCGACAGGCAAAACAACCATTGCCAAAAAAATAGCAGGCAAATTGAGTGTTCCTTGCCTTTGCCGTGATGAGTTAAAAGAATTACTGTTTGATGATCTTGGCACAGGGGATAGAGAATGGTTCAGAAAACTGGGAAAAGCTTCATTTGATTTGATGTATTTTATTGTTGAAAGTTTACTACGGGGGAAACAATCCTTTGTTGTGGAAACGGCTTTTTCCGTTAAACTGGCCAATGAAAAGTGGCGATTTTTGCTGGCAAAATATCCATTCAACTTATTGCAGGTTTTTTGCGAAACGCGCGAGGATATTCGGCAAAAAAGATTTATTAGCAGGAATAAAAGCGGTGAAAGACATCTGGGGCATGTGGATCATCTTAATTATAAAATCTCTTTTTCAGATGTAAGCCCGATTGATTGCAGTGATAAGTTGATCCGAGTCAATACGGATGATTTTGACAAGGTAAAGATCAACAAAATCATTGACAACTTATTTGCTTGAAATAAGGAAGGAAAAACAAAGGTAAAAGCACCCACTTCAACAAGGGGTGCTTTTTTGTTTAATAAGTTCGGTTTTCATGAGGGGTAAGGGGGATTTTAAAACAAAAAAATCACTAAATTAAATAAATTAGTGATTTTTTATGGAGCGGGTAACGGGAATCGAACCCGTATCTTCAGCTTGGAAGGCTGACATAATAAGCCGTTATACTATACCCGCCTATGTTGCTTCTCAACTTCGGCGGGTAAACCCGCCATAGGCAAATAGTTTTAAATAAATCTTTTGCTTGCAAATGCGCGACCTGATCATGATTTTAAATATTGTTCAAAATTGATAGATTTTTGTTTATCTTCAAAACTGCAGTAAAAGATAATTTTCCATGGTTTGAATTTTGTAGTATGTTTTGATAATCCAAGATTATGTTTAATTAATCTTTCATAAGATTAACTGTATAACCTTTATAAAATTCATCTTTTTTAGATAAACTTTATGCAATGTAAACAAAATGTTTTATGTTTTTTGACATATATTTACCGATTATCACAAAACCTTCAATCTGACAGACTGTACTGTTATAACAGTCGAAGCCTTGGAAAAGGCTGGTGGGGCCACTGGGATTCGAACCCAGGACGCCCAGCTTAAAAGGCTGGCGCTCTAACCAACTGAGCTATGGCCCCATAAGATATTATGAAAAATATTAAATTGTATAAAGCGTTGGCGCTCCCTGCCTGCCGGCAGGTAGGTAACCAACTGAGCTAAGGACCCTTAAAAATAAAATTTAAAATACTAAACTTTAGAGTTTAATGAATTTTAAATAGATGGTTTTTGGAAAAATTTGATTTATTATCAAACCGATTGGCCAGGTAATAAACCAAACAGGGAAAAACCATTTTAATTTTGTTTTGAAAAGATCTTTTTTGAAAAGCAGATAAAAGCTTTCCAGAAAAAAACTGTTTGGATTAGACAATTCTCCTTGCTGATTTATTATTTCAGCTTTTTTCTTAAAAAGGAAATAGAGTTTTAAATTGTCTATTCCACGCAACTTTTTTCTTTTTATCAATTTGAAATTATTTTTTAGCCTTTTTTCTAGTTCGTTTCGCTTGAAAATCCTTTGATGGTGAATTTCTTGATGATAACTTGGTCTGATTTTCAGCAAAAACTTTTCGGATTTCCAAAAAGGTATTTCCGCGACAAGGTGTCCTCCTTTTTTTAAAACTTTAGTAATTTGTTCTAAGGTTTTATCTACATTATCAACATGTTCCAAAACATCAAAGCAGTATACTTTATCAAAGGTGTTTTTGTCAAAGGGCAACTTTTCCGCATTGGCGGAAAGGAAATTTAAGTTTGGAAATTTTTTCTTTGCTTGATCAGTATTCAAATCAACACCAATCACCTTGCCTTTTTTTGATAGAAAAAATGTTGTTAATCCGTCACCACAGCCAAGATCTAGAATTTTTTTCTGTTCAGTCATATGAAAATATTATTGGCTTGTCCTTTGTCTCCTTGGTAAAGGCTGGTCGGGGCGGAGGGACTCGAACCCTCGACTTCATGCTCCCAAAGCACGCGCGCTAGCCAACTGCGCCACGCCCCGTTAATATCTATTCTTTGCTGGAAGTTTGTGTAGAATGGTGCCGAGGGGCGGATTTGAACCGCCGACACGAGGATTTTCAGTCCACTGCTCTACCCCTGAGCTACCTCGGCGTAATATTTATTTAGAATCTCCTTTTTTGTTAAATATCCTTTTGGTGATTTTAGAAAGTTTTCTCTTTGTAGTGCTTGTTTCTTGGTTTGATGTTTTTCGGTGTAGATTATTTCAAGTGGCCTTTTGCTTTTGGTGCTTTTTACCGAGCCTTTATCATGTTGTTTTTTGCGTTTGTTGATATCAGCACAACTTCCGACATAGTGCCAGTTTTCTATTTTCAAACTTTTTAATATGTAAACAAAATGCATATTGGCACGAGGATTTTTCCCAAAGGGACCACTTCGTGGCAGTCCACTGCTCTATAATTTTATGGAACTTATTTTGTTTAATTTGGTAGATACAAAGAAAATAGTATCCCTCATGAAAAACCACAATCCGGGTATTTTGATTTTTCATGAAGTCATGACAAAGTCATGTACTTCATGGTGGGCATAGGTGGATTTGAACCACCGACCTCAGCTTTATCAGAGCTGCGCTCTAACCAACTGAGCTATATGCCCCAAATGGTGGGTGGCGAAGGATTCGAACCCTCGACCCCTTCGGTGTAAACGAAGTGCTCTAACCAGCTGAGCTAGCCACCCAATATTTTAAAACTATTTATTTTTTGCGTGCCTATACCATAGCAAATATAAATTTTTTTTTCAAGAGCCTGACAAACAGACATATAATAGCTTATTTATTTCATTTTAGCAAGAATTATTTTTTATTCAGGTTTAAGAGGGTACAGTTAAAACAGGGAAGAATATATAAAACTTGCTTTATTTGTTTTTATTGTAAGGAATTCGGAGATCCGGTTAGAGACCAGGTGCTTTTTTATCTCAATTATTTGTTTATAAAGAGGAGGCTTATTGAGCCTGAAAGATTTTTAGGATATTGACAGAAATTAAGAAATTTGTTAAATTTAATTGTTGAATAGTTTTGTTCTTTGTTAATTAGCAAAAGTCAAAGGAGGAAAAATGAAAAAAGTTTACCTATGTCTTACTGAACCCGAAAAGATAATGCTTGATTTTATCTACAAAAAAGCCAAACAGGTACAGGTAAAGATTGAGCATAGTGGCTGTTTTTCGAGCTATAAGTTGCCTGAAGCTGAAAAAAGGTTTGCCTTTACCCCCCAAAGTCAGTCAGAGTTGTTTGTTCGTCTTGGTAAAGTTGTTTTTTTTGGTCAGGATGTGCTGGAACCGGAAGATGAAGAGAGGATAGAGGCTTTTATCACGGATTGTCTGGACAAGCTGATTACAGCCGGTCTTTTGAGTGAAAGAAATGGTAAGCCTGAAAAAATTGCTCGCTTTAAGCTCAATTATGAATATTCAGAATTGTTGATCAAGAAGATAAAAGCAAGATCGGTTCAAACGGTTTATTCTGAATTGTATGATTTTATTTCTTGGTCAGAAAAGTGGGATTCAGGAGCAATAAGGAATCTGTCCGAATCGGTTGAGGGTTTTTTTGGCTCAGGGCTGAAAAAATCTTTTAAAGAGGCAGTACGCAAAATGGTAGTTGACCGACTGGGAATTTTTGCACATGTTGAATCTGAAACTAAGGGGTACTGGCTCAGAGTTAAAAAGGAATTTGAGCCTTGTACGCTTTCAGTAAAAGAGGAAGAGTGGATATTGTATCAAAACAAGTTGCAAAAAAACAGGGAGGTTAATATGAAAGACACAAAACACGAAATGATGGAAACCTTGAAAAGCAGAGTGACCTTTTGGCTCAAAAGGGAAAAGGAAGTCCATGAAGAGCTGGTTCGTTTGGATCAGGAAATCAAGAGTTTTTCCGAGTATTTTTCGGAACATCTGAGTCAGGCCAAGCCTTTGCTTTCCCGGGAAGTTTCTGAATACAATGATTTGTTGGAAAGGCGTGATGAACTTGAAAATCAAAGCGATCCGGTGGAGATGATTCAGGCCTATAAGCAGGTGATGGCCGATGTAGAGGCTTATTTGCGGGAGCTTGAAAAAAAACATCAACAGGAAATAAAGCAAAAACAAGTTGATTCACCGGCGGATACGCAAGAAAGCAAGTTGGATGGTTTGCCTAAGGGACTGTCTGAATTGAACAATGAGGAAAAGGTTGTCTGGTGCCTTGGGCGCTGGTTTTCTTATACTAGTTGGGTTTCTTCCAAACAGGTAGGTGAGAGGCTGAGGAGGCTTATGGGAATGCAACAGGTTTGGAATGCTTTTTATGGACTAAAGAGCAAAACTCATTTTTTGAAGTCAAAAATGACTGAAAAAAGTGGGCAGTTTGTGTATCAATTGACCGATGAAGGCAAGGCCAAATATTTGGAATTGGCCAAAAGACTTTAAAAATGACTAATCCTCGTTGTTAACTAACGGCGGGGATTTTTTTTACACAAAAAAGCAGCATATAAACGCTGCTTTTTAAATTAACAATAACTAGGTGATAGGAAACAATAACTTTGATTGATAAATCAATCAAATCGACTAAATAAATAGAAATAGTTTCCTATTTTATTCTCCCTAGAAAGGAGTTGTTTCCATCCACAGCTTCCGCTACGGATGCCTTGTTACGACTTCGCCCCTATTATCGATCCTACCTTCTGCCGTTCTACAACGACATTCGGGCATTACCGACTCTCTTGACGTGACGGGCGGTGTGTACAAGACTCGAGAACGTATTCACCGTAACGTTCTGATTTACGGTTACTAGCGATTCCATCTTCATGAGGTCGAATTGCAGACCTCAATCCGAACTGAGATCAGTTTTGATGGGATTAGCTTCACCTTTCGGCTTCGCGACCCTTTGTACTGACCATTGTATCATGTGTGTAGCCCAAGGCGTAAGAGCCATGCTGATTTGACGTCGTCCCCACCTTCCTCCTCGTTATACGAGGCAGTTTCCTAATAAAGTATAAATTAGGATAAGGGTTGCGCTCGTTTCCGGACTTAACCGTACACCTCACGGCACGAGCTGACGGCAACCATGCAGCACCTGTGATGCACCCTCGAAGGCGGCCCTGATTTCTCAGGGCTTGCAGCATCATGTCAAGCCTTGGTGAGGTTCTTCGCTTATTGTCGAATTAAACCACATGATCCACCGCTTGTGCGAGTCCCCGTCAATTCCTTTGAGTTTTAAGCTTGCGCTCGTACTCCCCAGGCGGTGCACTTAACGCGTTAGCTTTTTGCGGCGACACTGAGAGGGTCGATACTCCCAATGTCTAGTGCACATCGTTTACGGCGTGGACTACGCGGGTATCTAATCCGCTTCGCTCCCCACGCTTTCGTGTATTAGTGTCAGGACTGTCCCAGCTAGCTGCTTTCGCATTGAGTGTTCTTGCCGATATTAACGGATTTGACCCCTACACCGGCAATTCCACTAGCCTCTTCCAGCCTCTAGTCTGATAGTTTCAGTGGCCTCTCTCCAGTTGAGCTGGAGTTTTTAACCATTGACTTATCAAACCACCTGCACACGCTTTACGCCCAATAAATCCGGGTAACGCTCGAGGCACTCGTATTACCGCTGCTGCTGGCACGAGTTTAGCAGCCTCTTATTCCTCAGGTACCGTCATTAGTTCGTCCCTGAGAAAAGTTTTTTACACCCCGAAGGGCTTCTTCAAACACGCAGCGTCGCTCCTTCACACTTTCGTGCATTGAGGAAGATTCTCGACTGCAGCCTCCCGTAGGAGTCTGGGCAGTGTCTCAGTCCCAGTGAGACGGGTCGTGCTCTCACACCCGCTACTCGTCATAGCCTTGGTAAGCCTTTACCTTACCAACAAGCTGATGAGACATAGGCCCCTCTTAAAGCGCCGAAGCTTTACTGATGATAATTAATAAAATCAGCACATCGGGTATTAGCCCAAGTTTCCTCGAGTTATTCCCGTCTTTAAGGTAGGTTACCAATGTGTTACTCTCCCGTTTGCCACTATCATCAAATCCGAAGAAATGATGACCGTACGACTTGCATGCCTTAGACACGCTGCCAGCGTTCACCCTGAGCCAGGATCAAACTCTCAATAAAAATCCATTTAAAGGCACCTGTGGTTAAACCAGCAGGTTTGGACCTTGCCTAAAAAATTTATAAGAGTTTCCTATCACTTAGCTATTGTTAATATGTTTGGGTTTCTCGCATAATTTGTGTGGATTTGAGTTGTAATGTTCTCGTGCTGATAAGTATAGTTTATTTTTAAAAATATGTCAAGAGAATTTCGCACTTGGTGTTTTAAAAGGAAAGGGAGCGTAATTTAGCGTAAAATTAAACAGAAAAAGGATTGAATAACAGTTTTGAATTTTATGAAAAATAAAGTTTAAAATATTTTGGTTTAATCAATTGTTTTCAAGATGCCGGCTGTGTTTTTGACGCCAGCTTTTTATTTTTTCATGATGACCGGAAAGCAGAACGGAAGGAACTCTTAATTCTTTGGTAATAAATTTATTGTTTTTTTTCCTTTTGTAAGAAAAAACTTCCGGCCGAGTATATTGCGGGTATTCTTTATAGCCCGGAGTAGAGTGGGATTCCTCGGCTAAGGATTTTTTTTGTCCCAAAACACCGGGGATTAACCTGGTAACCGAATCAATAATAACTGCGGCGCCCAGTTCGCCTCCGGTTAAAACATAATCACCAATGGAAATTTCTTCATCAACAAATTGTTTTATTCTTTCATCATGACCTTCATATCTCGGGCAAACAAAAATTAAGCGATCGTATTTGGAAAGTTTTTCCGCCTGTTTTTGATCCCAATTTCTTCCTTTGGCTGAAAGTAAGATTGTTTTTGTTTTGGCTTTACTGGTTTTTCTTTTTGGATTTATTTTTTTTAAAGCACGGTAAACCGGTTCAACCATTAAAACCTGACCCGGCCCGCCACCGTAAGGTTTGTCATCAACCGTGCCGTGTTTGTCAACGGCAAAATCTCTTAAATCGTGATTTTTTATTTTTATCAGTTTTTTTTCTTGAGCTAAACGCATCATGCCGTGCTGAAAATAAGAGTCCAGGATTTCGGGAAAAATAGTTAAGATATCAAACTTCATATTTTTGTGAGTTATTTTCTTTAATTATAACCATATTGATTATTTGAGTAAAATTTAAAATAAAGAAAAACCACATAAGCTGTGGTTTTTCTTTTATTGAAATTTCTAAGGTTTTTAGATTTTCAAATCGTCGACTACATCAGTGTCAACATTTTCAGATTCAGATTCTTCTCTCCGATTCTGAGATCTTCGTGAACCTTCAGGTTCATTGATTTTTAGGTTGACACGGGCATTGTTTTTTGCACCGACAATCTTCAAAAGAGTTCTGATTGATTTGGCGGTTTGTCCTTGTTTTCCAATAACATAACCCATATCTTCAGGGTTAATGTCCAAGGTCAAAAGTACGCCTCTTTCATCAATGTCTCTTTTAACTTTGACATCGTCTGGATGTCCGACAATTGCTTTTACAACGAATTCTAAGAATTCTTGGTCAAATTCCTTTGCCATAAATTTCTTTCTGTTATTTATTTAATTAACAAATTAGATTAGATAAATCATTATAGATAATTTATCTTAATCTGCTGATATTGTATCAAAGAAAAATTAATTTGTCAAGGCTATTAGGGTGAAGAATCCTAATTTTCGCTAAAACCCGGTTATTTTTTTTCTTCGTTTTTTTGTTCTTCTTTTTTGTCTTCACCGTCTTTTTCTTTAGGTTCTTCTTTAGTGTCTTTTTTATCCGCTTTAGCTTTTTCTTCTTTGGCTTCTTGTTCAGCTTGTTGCTTGTTTTTTTCTTCCTTTTTCTTTTCCTCCAATTTTTTCTTTCTTTTGTTACTGATTGTGGTGACCGAAACTTTTTTATCTTTAAGTAATCCTTGGCTTACTAAAAGATTATGAACTGTTTTGGAGCATTGAGCTCCTTTGTCAAGCCAGTATTTTACTCTTTCTTCGGACAAATTCACTTCTTTGGTTCTTGGATTTAAAGTTCCCAAATTTTCCAGGAAATTTCCCCAAGGATCTTTTTGTTTATCCAAAACAATAACCCGAAAGTAGGGTTGGCTTTTTTTGCCGGTTCTTGTCAATCTTATTGTTACCATATTTTTTTACTCAATATTATTTTGCTTAAATAAGTCTTGGAGCACTTAGACGGTGATTTGATGATAACTTTTTTTTTTGGTTTAGTCAAGATTTTGTTAATAACTTGTTTGGCAGGATTTTTTTGATGTGCTAGTATTTGGATAAAACTAAGTTTTAAAATAGTATAGAACTTGCTTGGTATTGACAAAAGTTAATTTCTGTGATATAATAATGTTTATAAATAAAATAAAGATCAAGGTTTTTACTAAAATAATATTATCGTCTAAATTTAAGCTAATTGTCTAAATTTAGCCAATAATGCAAAAACCTTTTACCAATATATGAAATTTAATTTAAGAGACAACAGAATTAGTAGGATTTCTGAAAATGGCAAAGTTATTCTGGGCTTGATTCTTTTGGCTTTTTTAGCCAATATGACCGTGCCGAGAACCGTAAAAGCCGAACCTTTGTTGGCTAAACCGGTGAAAAGACAAGAAGCAATTTTGAAAAACTTTAATAATTCGGGAGAAGAAGATTTATTACGAGGAAAGTTTCAAGAATATGATGAATACAAAAAAAACAAATTAACTGATAATGCACTGAAAAGTTTTACTGTTGTGGCTACAGCTTATTCCAGTACGATCGCTCAGACCGATTCCACTCCTTGTATAACCGCCGACGGTTTTAATGTTTGTCGGCATAACAAGGAAGATATCATTGCCGCCAACTTTTTGCCGTTGGGAGCCAAGATAATGATTCCCGATTTGTACGGTGATAAAATCTTTATTGTTCATGATCGTATGAATCCGAGATATAATTATCGGATTGACTTATGGAAAACCGACAGAAACAGAGCCATTACTTTTGGAAAACGATTGGTAAAGATTAAGATTGTTGAATATTAAAATTTTTAACGGGAGATAAGAGAAAAGCCCTGTGTAAGCAGGGTTTTTCTCTTGAATAAGTTTATAATTTTTGCTATCATGGTCATATAATTTGAAAGACTGAAAAGGGTTAAGTTTTTTTAGCAAATAAATCGGCCTGGTCGCCAAGTGGTAAGGCAACGGTTTGCAAAACCGTTATTCACCGGTTCGAATCCGGTCCAGGCCTCCATCAAAAACTTTAGTAAATAAAAAGGCTCAGGCTGGTGGGCTTTTTTTATTTTTAAATACAAAAATAAAAACAAGATTTCTTTTTACCTAAAATCTGTTATAATGAAGAAAACAAAATTATACTCATTAATATGTCTCAGAAAAGAAAAAAATTTATTATAATTGACGGTAATGCTATTTTGCATCGGGCTTTTCACGCCTTGCCTCCGATGACCACCAAGGATGGGCAGATGGTAAATGCGGTTTATGGTTTTTTGACGACTTTTTTTAAAGCCGTCAAAGAATACCGGCCTGAATATTTGGCCGTAACTTTTGATCGTCAAGAAAAAACCTTCAGACACAAACAATTCAAGGAATATAAAGCACAAAGAGAAAAACAGCCGGATGAACTTTATGAGCAGTTGCCGGTGATTAAGGAAATTTTGCAAGCTTTGAATGTAAAGATTTATGAAAAGGCCGGCTATGAAGCCGATGACTTGATCGGCACGCTTTGTCGAGAAAGGCAAGTTGATAATGATAAAATTATTTCCATAATTGTTACCGGAGATATGGACGCCTTACAATTGGTTGACGACAATACTCATGTTTTTGCCATGCGACGAGGTATCAGCGATATTGTGGAGTATGATGAAAAAGGCGTTCAGGAAAAATACAACGGCTTAAAACCTGAACAGTTGATTGATTTCAAAGGATTGAGCGGGGATACTTCGGATAATATTCCCGGTGTTCCGGGTGTGGGTAAAAAAACCGCCATAGGACTTTTAAAACAATTTGGTTCGATGGAAAATTTGTATAGAAAAGTAAAGCCCAGGGAGTACAAGAATATTAAAGTGACCGAAAGAATTTATAAACTTTTGCAAGAAAACAAAAAACAAGCCGAGCAAAGTAAAGCATTGGCCACCATTGTCAGCGATGTAAAAATGGATTTTGATCTGAAAGATTGTGAAGTAAAACAATATGATCGCAATGAGGTGTTTAAAATTTTTCAAGATTTGGAATTTAAAAGTCTTTTGAATAAGTTGCCTGATTTTTCATATTCAAAAAATGTTGAAGATAATCATACGAAAAAAAAAGGCCGGGAAAGTAACGATCATGATTATAAATGTATTGAAGATAAAAAGGAATTTGAAGGTTTTTTGAAAAAATTTAAAGAACAGGAACAGTTTGTTTTTGATACCGAGACCAACGGTTTGAATGTTTTTGAAGCCAAGCTTTTGGGAATAAGTTTTTGTTGGGAAAAGGGAAAGGCTTATTATGTTTTGGCCAAACCGGAGTTTTTAAAAAAATTAAAACCGATTTTTGAAGATAAAAGCGTAAAAAAGATTGGGCATAATTTGAAGTTTGATATAAAAACTTTGCTTTTTCAAGACATTAAAGTTCAAGGCGATCTTTTTGATACCATGGTGGCTTCTTATCTTTTAAATCCCGGAAGCCGAGCACATAAATTGGATGATGTGGTTTTTCGGGAGCTGGGTTATGAGATGACGCCGATTACCGATCTGATCGGAAAAAAAGGGAAAAATCAAACCAGTATGTCTTTAGTTGATAAGGACAAGGTTTCTGATTATGCGGCCGAAGATGCGGATTACACTTGGCGTTTGGTGAAAAAACTAAAAAAAGATTTGCAAAAGGATAAATTGTGGAAACTTTTTCAAGAAATTGAAATGCCTTTGATCCCGGTTTTGGTGGAAATGGAAATGAACGGGATAAAGATTAATGAAAAGCATCTTTCCAAACTGCAAAAAGATTTGGAAAAAAGAATTAAAAACTTAAGTCAAAAAATATATAAGCAAGCCGGTGAGGAATTTAACATAAAATCACCAAAACAATTAAAAGAAATTTTATTCAAAAAATTGAAATTAAGCAAAGAAGGTTTGGGAAAAACCAAAACCGGGGTTTCCACGGCCGCCGGTGAATTGGAAAAACTAAGATCAGAGCATCCGATCATTGAATTGATTGAAGAGTATCGTGAATTAACCAAGCTTCAGTCAACCTATATTGAAGCCTTGCCAAAATTGATACAAAAAAAGACCGGCCGAATTCATACGGAGTTTAATCAGACCGTTACTTCCACCGGGCGTTTGTCTTCTTCCAATCCCAACTTGCAAAATATTCCGATCAGAACCGAACTGGGCAGAGAGATTCGTCGTTGTTTTGTGGCTGATCGCGGAAACAGAATAGTTGCTGCCGATTATTCCCAGGTGGAATTGCGGGTGATTGCTTGCTTGGCTGACGATAAAAATATGATTAAGGTTTTTCAAAATGATCAGGATATTCATAAAGTAACCGCGGCCAAGATTTATGAAGTACCTTTGGAAAAGGTGACCAAGGAAATGCGTTATTCGGCCAAAGAAGTTAATTTTGGCGTGCTCTACGGTATGGGGCCTTGGGGCTTGGCTTCCAGAAAAAAAATTTCCAGAAAAAAAGCCAAGGAATTCATTGATAAGTATTTTGTTAATTTTAGAAAAGTAAAAGATTACATTGAAGAGATGAAGGATTTTGCGGAGGAAAAAGGTTATGTGGAAACTATATTTGGCAGAAGAAGATATTTACCGGAAATTAATTCAGGTGTCTATCAGGTTAGAGCTTCGGCTGAAAGAATGGCCATAAATCATCCGATTCAGGGGACGGCCGCCGACTTGATGAAGATAGCTATGATAGAAGTTCAGCAAGCAATTGATGAGTTGAATAAAAATTCCAAAAGCCCGATAAAAATGCTTCTTCAAGTGCATGATGAACTGGTTATTGAAACTCCCAAAGAAATGGTTGATCAAGTGGCCAAAATCGTGGATGAAAAAATGGAAAAAATTCATGATTTATGTGTGCCGATTAAAGCAAAAACCGAGGTTGGCATGAATTGGCAGGACATGGAAGAGGTTTGTTAAAATTTTATATGGGAAAAATCCATTAAGCTGAATGGATTTTTTATTTGAGAATTTTTAAAAAAATGCTAAGATTAAATATATGACAAAAAGCAAAAATCAAGTTTTTTTATGGTTTGGCGAAAACGATTTTGAGATTTTTCAGACTAAGCAAAAATGGTTGGAGGTTTTTGAAAAAAAATACTCCGGCTTAAGTATATATTCTTTTGATTTCAAAGATCCCGGTTCAAAAAAAGACTTGGCGGTTGATTTAAAAAACGCCTTGCAGGTTAATTCTCTTTTTAGTGTGAACAAATTGATTATATTGAAAAATTTTTTGGATCCCAAAAAAAAGTTAAGTCAAGAAATAAAAGAACTTTTATTACATTCCTTGGAAAATATTAAACCGGGTTTTTTTGTTATTTTTTATCAAGATCAAAATCCGGATAAAAGAGCGGCCATTTATAAAAAAATCAAAGGTTTGGAAAAAAATAAAAAGGCTCAAGTCAAGGAATTTAAAAAAATTAAAAATTGGGAATTGAGCAAATGGATAAAAAAGACAGCTAAAAAAGAAAAAGCCGAATTAACTGATAAGGCCGTTGAATATTTATCCGCTTTTTTGGGTAATGATCTGTGGCAATTGGATAGGGAAATAAAAAAATTGGCCAATTATCGCCAGCAAGGAAAGATTACGGAAAAGGATATAAATCTTTTGGTAAAAGGAAAATATAATGATGATATTTTTCAACTTACCGACGCCATTAGCGCCAGGGATAAAAAAAAGGTTTTACAATTGATTAAAGACCAGCTCAACAGCGGAGCCGGAGAAATGTATTTGCAAGCTATGCTGGTTCGGCAGTTTAGGATATTTTGGCAAATTTTGGAATTAAAAAAGTCCGGAATTGATCAACCGGATCAAATGGCTGTCCGGCTGGGACTTCATCCTTTTGTGGTAAAGAAAAGCCGGCAATATGTGAATAATTTTGACTTGCCGAAAATAAAGAAAATTTATCATCAGCTTCAAGCTTTGGAAATAAACATGAAAACCGGTAATGTTGATTTTGAATTGCTCTTGGCCGTTTTGGTTGCCGATTTATAATTGTTAAGCTATCGGTTTGGCTCGGTTTTTCGGTTTTTGGGAAAAATCAAAAAAATGTTTAAGTTTTTCAAAAAAAGGCAATTCTTTGAGCGGTTCAATAACAAAGCTTCTTTCAAAGGCGCGAGGATGCGGAATCTGCAAACGTGAACTGTTATGTTTTTTTTCATCAATGAAAATTATATCTATGTCAATGTTGCGTGAGCCTTTGTTGATTTTTTTTACGCGGCCCATTTTTTTTTCAATACTCTGACAAATGTTTAAAATTTCCTCAGGCTCTTTTTTGGGAGTTTTAAATTGCAAAACTTGATTGAAGAAATTTGGTTGAGCCATGTAATCAACGGCTTTGGAATAATAAATTTGACTTTCCGCAGTTAAACAAAAATGTTTTTTTAGTAATTTTTTTGCCCGGATAAGATTTTCTTTTTTATCTCCGATATTTGAACCCGTGGCTAAAATTAAGGCCATATGTTTTTATTCAATTCCAATAAATAAAACTAAACAAAAAAACAACAGGGAAACTGTTGTTTTTATAAATTTATTTTTTTCTTTTGGCCAGAGCTTTTAGTAAGCTTGATTTTTTTCTGGCTCCGGTGTTTTTTTTAATAATACCTTTTTGCATGGCTTTGTCGATTTTTTTAACGACCTGATCTACCATCTTTTGAGCCTGTTTTTCTCCGGAATCAATGGCTTTTTGCGTCTTTTTCATCAAGGTTTTTATTTCACTGGTAACCGCTTTGTTGATCTTGCTTTTTTTAGCGGCTTTTCTCAGGGCCTTTTTGGCTTGACTGGTTTGCGGCATATTTTAAATTAAATGCGTTTTGCCGACTGTATGGCAGTCATATAATCGGCCGGTCAGCACTGTTTTATTAAATTAAATCTTCAATGTAGGAATATAATAAAGTATAAACAGCAAAAAGTCAAGTCAAAAATTATTAAAGCTTTATTCAAATTCGGGGCGGTTTAATTTTTCAGGTTGAATTTTGGAGTCTGTTCCGCTTATTTTGGTGACATCCTTGTCTATTTTCTTTAATTCATGATAAGCGGTATTGTAAGCGTTTACGCTGGTGGAAATATTTTTGCCCAATCTTTTCATATAGTCGTCAAAAGCTAGCAAATGTTTGCCCAGCATTTCTACATTTTTACGAATTGCTTGGGTTTGCTCTTCAATCTGCAGATAGCGCAGTCCTTGGATTACGGTTTGCAGATAGGCATAAAAACTGGTCGGAGAGACAATAATCACTTTTTTGTCTTTGAAAGCGTATTCAATCAAATCCCTGGTATTGACTTTAATGGTGCCCACTTGATTGACCAATAAATCATAATAAATACCTTCGCTGGGAATAAACATAAAAGCAAAATCAGTGGTGCCTTCACTCGGTCTGATGTATTTGGAGGTTTCATCAATGCGTTTTTTAAGGTCGGCCTTGAATTGTTTTTCCATTTGTTCGTGGCGTCCTTGGTCTTTTTCCTCCAAAATCTTATTATAATTTTCCAAAGAAAACTTGGAATCAATGGGAATCACCTTGTCTTTGACAAAAACTACGGCGTCCACGATTTCTCCGTCCTTAAATTTATACTGCATTTGATATTGATTGGGCGCAAAAACATTTTTTAAAAGCGTATCCAAAAAATATTCGCCTAAAATACCGCGTTGTTTGGGGTTTTTTAAAATATTTTCCAGGCTTTGCAATTGTTCGGCAAAACCAACCACTTGTTTGTTGGTATCGTCCAGTTTGGTTAATCTTTCCGTGACATCGCGGACTATTTTGGAGGTTTCGGAAAATTGACTTTGTATTTGTTTATGCAGATTACCTTGTTGATCGCTCATTGAACTGCGAATTTCTTTTAGTTGTTCTTGCAAAAGATTGATGGTTTGATTTTCCTTGACCGCTTTGTCCGACCGTTGTTTGGAGATAAAGTAGGCCAATACGGCAAAGCCGATAATTATAATTATTAATTCCAGGTATTGCATAGGTCTTTATTAATTTTTATCTATTATATTTTAGCACAGTTAAATAAAATGGGAAATTATTGATTCTTGGTTTAGCCAATTTATGATATTATAAGTATAGTCATTAACAACCTGGATTTTTAATCTTTACTAAAAAAAATATGAAAAACAAATACGCAGAGTTTAGAGAAAAAACACAAGACAAAAAATTACTGGCGGCCGCAGATTGCGTGGTGCTAAAATTGGTTGACAACAGAATTAAAGTTCTTTTGGTCAAAAGAAAAAAGGAGCCTAAAAAAGGCGGTTGGGCTTTGCCCGGAGGCTTTTTGGAAAAAAATGAAGACTTGGAAGGTTGTGCCAAGCGAGAGCTTTGGGAAGAAACCGGTTTGAAAAAAGCGAATTATAATTATTTTGGTCTAGTGGGGGTTTTTAGTTCACCGCGTCGTGATCCGCGAGCCAGAGTAATCAGTAGTGCTTATTTGGTTTTATTGGGCAAAGAAAAAAAGCAGAAACTAAAAGCCGGTACAGACGCCACAGAAGCTAAATGGTTTTCTTGGGATAATTTGCCGGAACTTAGTTTTGGTTCGGCTCACAAGCGTATTTTAAAAGTAGCCAAAATTAAATTGATTGAAAAGATTCAAACTACCAATTTGATTTTTGCTTTTTTGCCCGAGGAATTTACCCTTGGCTGTTTGCAAAAAACATACCAAATTGTTGGAGCGGGAGCGGTTAATCAGGCTGATTTTAAAAAAAGTATTTTGTTCAAAAAAATGATAAAACCGGGAAAAGGTTTAAAATATCAAGCTAGAGATTCATATAAAATAAAAAACAATAAATTAAAAATGGTTTGTAAAATCGTTTAATTTTAAAAATAAAAAATTAATCTATGTTCAATCCTGAAAAAGATCGGCAGGAGCCGTGGGAAAAATTAATAAGGGAAATTAAAACAGAATATGATTCAAAAAATTGGCCGGAGGTGGCGGTCAGGATCAGCTGGTTTACACAAATGCGTGCCAAAATAAATAATCGGGAAAATGGTCAAGAGATGTTTAATGAAATGCAAGGAAGGGAAAAGCAATTTGAAGAATTAAAGAAAAAATATGGGCAATTCAGCGATCAACAGTTGGAAAAAGTTATTGATTCTTTAAAAAAAGCTTAGAGCAAACTTTTTGTTTGATTTGACAAGTTTGGTCTGTTTTTGTAAGATTTAATGAAAATTTTGGGTTCGTTGAAAAAAAATAAGGAGGGGAAAAATGAACGAAAAACAAGATTCAGAAATGACCAAAGAAGAAGCCTATGCGATTATGTATTTGGGCAAGTCTAGTGTAGAAGTTTTAGAGCAAGTCGAGAGATACAATCTTAATATAGCTTCTTGCAAAAAAATGCCCATGGAGGGTACAATGGTGATGGCAGCGATGTCTTTTTACGAAGACGAAATTAGGGTTTCGATACCCGGTGCTTTTTCCAATGGCCTTTGGCGATCCGGAGAAAACGAGAAGCTTTTTACTTATTTTTTATCTGCCTTAGATGAATTGAAAGAAGTCGTCAAGGAGATAAAGATAGCGGGCCTTTCGGAGAGGATTAACCAGATTGTTTCTTCTCTTACTTTACAGGGAGAGTCAAGTGATTTGCTTTTAGAATTATCGGATATTTCCAAAGAGCTTGGTCAATTGGAGACTGAGAAAAAAATGAAAAAAAACAAGGAGGATAATCATGAGTAAAGAAAAACTTGATTCTTTTGAAAAAAGACAAGACAGGATTGAGTACCTTTTTGATAAGGCATGGAAGCTGATTGATAGTAACCAAACGAATGGTTTGCAGCTGTCTTATATCCTTGAAGAGTGGTTTAATTTGGACCGGAAAAATTGGGAGGATCGACCGGAGGATATAAAGTTTCACCATCTCCTTGCCCTTTTCAATGCCGACTCAAGGTATGAGGAGCAGAGAAGCGGGCAAATTCTTATCTTGATGGATGACGAAGGTGGTGACATCCTTCTTGGTGTTCCCGGAATGGGTAGGAACGTGAATGAAGAATCCGGAAAATGGCGAGTCAGGTCATGGCCGGATCTTTCTAACTTTTTGCACTCGGCGAAACAAAAGCTTAGGCAAAAAACTCGGATGATTGACAAATCTCGTCGGCTTCGTGAGTTGAGAAAGCAGCGAGAGGCGATGCTTAAAGAGTTGGGAGAAAAGGGTCAACGCTTGGATGAGATAAGCAGAGAACTTGCTGAATTTGACCAAAAGGTTAAAGGCGAAGAACCGGAAAGAGAAGACCCGGATCTTGAGCAATTGAAAGACGAACGCTGGGTAAACGAGCCAAAGCCGGAAAAAAAGAGCTAAAGAGGAGAGAAGTTGATCTCCTTGGCAGAAAATTCGGGTAAAGTTCAAGCTCAACCGTTGCATTCGGCGGTTGAGCTTTTTTATCTTTTTTATATTGACTGCTTGGCGATTGTTTGTTATAATGTGGTTTGTGATGACAGTATTGGTTATGTTTAACTGTGCGTTTGTGATAGGTGCGATGCTTGCCGTGAACCGGAGCAAAGCGACTGGTTCATGGGTGGAATTTGGTAATAAAACGGAAAAGCACCTTTTGAATTATTAATTGCGCACTTATCATGGGCGGGTGCTTGCCGTGAACCGGAGCAAAGCGACTGGTTCATGGGTGGAATTTGGTAATAAAACGGAAAAGCACCTTTTGAATTATTAATTGCGCACTTATCATGGGCG
>Ga0102938_10001347_pt1 | contig 18584 bp, 14 predicted proteins | sample SalPonR2_B_D2_MG_FD_84516 | JGI IMG/M metagenome (GOLD analysis project Ga0102938, IMG submission 84516) | Salt pond soil microbial communities from South San Francisco under conditions of wetland restoration - Salt Pond MetaG R2_B_D2_MG | ecosystem: Environmental > Aquatic > Marine >...
ACGCCATAAAAAGATTACTGGAATCACCGCATGGATGATCCACCACAGCACGATTTGAATCGGGCGAACTGCCGATTTCGCCCATTGAAAATGATCGGTTGCCAACCCGCCCTGACGGACAACCTGGCGCAGGACTTCGATGGGCATGACCACGACAGCGGTGACTAGCAATGCAAAACCAACCGATTGGAGATAAGAAACCGATGCGCGATGCGTATACAGCAACCAACCCGGCCCAACCAACGCCAGCGACAGCGGAACCGCCAGCAACAGCGTCCAAATAATGGCTTGAAAAGTGGGACGCATGGCGCTGGCCAACCGATGCGATGCCGAAACCCCCAACGCATGCAGTCGTGTTTTGATATGGCTGCGAAAGTAAAGCAAGGCGCCCAAAGCGAGTGCCCACAAGATCGCCACCGAGGGATGTTCTTGAGGCAACTCCAACAACGCCCAGCCGAGAAGTTGTAGATTTTGCCGACCCCCTAGCCACTTGGCTGCATCATCGATCGATTGAAGATCCGATAAGCCATAAGGCGCCGCGCTGCGCACCCACAGCAGGTGCTTATTAATCAACTGTCGGTAATCATCTACCGTGGCACCATACGCGTCATGCATGACGCTCATCGTGACCAAATCGGTCACGTACTCATCAACGTCTTTGCCCATCTGCCGCAACAGTTCGACCTCGGCCTCGACCGCCGCCACGTCGGCAGGCTCCACGGGCACGTAGTCGCCGAGGTCTTCGCGCCGTGCTTCGATACGTGTCAACATCGACTGGGCCATGTCGACCGTATCGGTCAGTCTACTGCGGGTTCGGTTCAGCGTCGGCGAAGGGGGCAGCTTGGCCTGTTTCCGCTGCAACAAGTATCCCACCGAACGGCTCAGTCCGCGACCGGTAGCCAAGTCGGTCTCTACCAAGCCGTCGATTTTTTCCAAATCCTCCTTGAGCGCCGTCCAGGTGCTTCGCAACTGTAGTGATTCCGATTCTGTCTGGGCGGCTTGGTCAACGATGCTCCGCCAAGCGCGGCCCAACCGGTAGGCGGCGCCGGGCTCCTCCGCTTCCAGAACGCGATCGGTTTGCCTTTCGATCCGTTGTCCGATGTTTTCGGCAAACTTGTTAGCGTCTTCTTGATAAGCTTCCGAGGCGGCCTGTTTCAGTTGGTTGTAAGCAGCCACAGCCGAACGGATCTGCACGACGCGTTTGTCTGCCAAGGCATCGTTCAGCTTGGCCAACTCGACTTCGGTCGCTTCGATTTGACGTTTCAGCAATTCGCGCTGCGCGGGCAGCAAATCGGCTTCCGCTTCATTACGTGCCAGCCGCTGCCTGGCCGCGGCGAGCTGCTCGCGAGCTTCGGCCAAAGCGGCATCGCGCTCCAACCGTGCGGCAACCTGAATCGCTGGAGGCACGTCCTCCGCGACCGGTGGCTGACCGGTTAACGTCTTCAAACGCTCCTGTAGTTCAATAATCCGTTCGGGTAACCGCTGAGTGTCCTCTTTCCGAGTCCGCAACTCGGTCGTGATGACTTCCAACTCCTGCTGGAGGTCTCGGAGTCCCGCATCCAGCCGAGCCTGCTCGGTGCGGATCTCCTCAAGGGACGAAGTTTGCGAAGCGTCGACGGGAACGTCGACCGGTTGCTCTAACTGTGCACGGATCGACGCGAGACGTTTGCTAGCCGATTTTGTGGTTGACTGCAAAACGTACAGTTGCTGCTTGGCTTCGGTCGCTTTGGCAAGGGACTGCAAGACCCGCGTGTAGCGGTCGACCAACTGCGTCTGCAACTCCGGCTTCAACGCGGCGTCTTCCTTGATGCTGTCGATCGTCTGCTGGATTTTTTCTGCAGGCGGCAGAGCAGGCGGCTGGATGGGCTGGACAGGAGCGGGTAGCGATGGATCGAGCGGCCCCTCGAGCGGCACAGAATCTTGAGCCAACAAGCCATCCTGAGTGACCCAAACGCAAGGTGCGATCGCTACCAGAAACAAGGTTCTGAAAAATGTCCGACGAAAGCGCTCATGCATGGCTGATCATCCGGTGGTGCCAAGGAGTGCAAAATGCGAGGCCGATCCGTTGCGGTTTGATTAGCTAACTCTCTTCGCTGAGTTTTTGCAAGATCGCCGGACAAGCGGCTTCGATCATGTCGAGCACATAGTCAAATCCATCCGACTCACCATAGTAAGGATCTGGCACGTCGCGAGGCCACTGTGGATCACTCTTCAGAAAATCGCTTAACATCAAAATATGTTTGCCCGCCCCTCCGGCGAGCTGCTGCAGGTGCGAGAAATTTTCGCGATCCATGGCGATTACCAAATCGTGCTGATGCATGTCGCGTTGCGTGACCTGACGTGCGCGGCTATCCAGCGTGTACCCCCTCACGGCGGCTGCGGACCGCATCCGTTGATCCGCTCGATGGCCGGCGTGATAACCGATGGTTCCCGCCGAATCGACATGCACCGACACCCCATCGCGCTCGGCAACGTGACGCAACACCGCCTCACCGGTCGGCGAACGACAGATATTGCCCAAGCAGACGAACAAGACGCGTTTGGAATTCATGGTGATCCTCCATACCAAGCAAGTTGCCCGATTGCTTCACCGTCGCGGGGGTCGCCGAGTCATGGCGACCGAACTCGGGGAACAGGGCGACGATCTTCCCGGTGGCAAACCCGTTTGGGTAGCGTAGTCGACGCCGGAGCCTAACAAAATAGTCCAGCAAAGTCGCTCGTCAAAGACAGCGTCAGCGGAGCGTCAAAGAAGGATCCGCGATGATGAACGAAGTCCACACCAGCCGATCAGTAACCGCCGCTCAGAAAGGTATCGTTCCACGCAAGGTTCTCGTTCCACGGAAAGGGGGAGCTCAAGAATCAATCGGCTCGGCGATCCCCTGAACCCCCAGCTCACTCAAGATCGCGTTGACTTTGGCGTCCAACACGTCAATCTGAGCCAGCACTTCGTCTTGACGACGTTCCAATTCCTGCAACAAACCGCCTGGAGCTGGGTCGGAAGGCGGAGCCGATTGAACGGGCGACATGCGGACACGTCCGGAAAAGGGGTGCGATGGTGTGGAGTTGACTCAACACACCCATCGGCAACCTCGGACGAAAAGTCTGATCTGGAACGCCAAGATACGCATCAGATCGTTTAGGAAAGATGCGGCAACGCGGTCGGCTTTAACGACTTAGCGTCGCGCTTTCTTGATTTTCGCACCACCCTGACGCACTTTGAAGCGCGGGTTGCTCTTGCAAATCACATAAATGCGACCACGGCGACGAACCACTTGGCAGTCGGGGTGGCGATACTTTAGGGCTCCGATCGAGCTTACAACCTTCATTGGTCTCTATCTCACTAATCAACAAACGGTTCGGCGTGAAACTATTCAGTTGGGGGCTCGGCAGAGTCCCTCTTAGTCATCAGAATCCCGGATTCTACTGGAAGAACTCCAGAAGGCAACGCCACTTTCAACGGAGAGCCATCGATGCGGATCGCCTATTTTGATTGTCTGAGCGGAATTAGCGGCGATATGACGCTGGGAGCCTTGATCGACGCCGGCGCGTCACTCGAGACGATCCGCACAGGCGTTCACAGCCTGGGGCTGGGAGAACTGGAAATATCGACCGAGATCGTGCGGAAATGCGGTTTTCGTGCGGTGCAGGTGAAGATCGACCACCCCCCCGAACATGCTCATCGGCACCTCCATCACATTGAGGCGATGATCGAACAGGCGACCGAAATTACGCCGTCTGCAAAGCTGCGTGCCTCGGAAATCTTTGGGGCCCTGGCGGTCGCGGAGGCCAAAGTCCACGGGACGACGATTCAAAAAGTCCATTTTCACGAAGTTGGCGCGATCGACTCGATTGCCGATATCGTGGGAACGGCCATCGCCTTGGATGACCTCGGCATCGATGCGGTCGAAGCCTCTCCGGTGCCAACGGGTACCGGTTTCATCACCATCGCCCACGGACGCGTTTCCATTCCCGCACCGGCGACGGCCGAATTGCTGTGCGGCATTCCGATTGCACCGAGCGACGTCCCGCACGAACTGACGACTCCCACCGGAGCGGCAATCCTCAAAGCTTCCGCCCGCCACTTCGGCTCGCTGCCCGCCATGACACCCACCGCGATCGGTTACGGTGCGGGCCAAAGAGACTTGGCGGAACAAGCCAACGTGCTCCGGGTCCTGATCGGGGACGTCGACCAGACGCGAGGGCAGGGCGGCATCGAATTCGACCGCGTGACGGTGCTGGAAACCAACGTCGACAACACTCCGGCGGAAGATTTGGCCGCCACCGCTGACGCACTGCTCGAAGCCGGCGCAGTCGACGTGATCCAAACGCCCTGCGTGATGAAAAAAGGACGCGTCGGAATCCAACTGACCGTGCTGTGCGCCGACGGCCGAGCCGATGCATTGGAACAACTGCTGTTCGTGTCGACAGGCACCATCGGCGTCCGGCGCTATCGCGCCGATCGGCACAAACTACCTCGCCGTCCCGCAACACGCGAAACCTTGTTGGGTCCGGTGGTCGGTAAAGAATGCCGCCTCCCGGACGGACGCTGGCGGTTTAATGTCGAATTTGAAGAAGCGCGTGCCCTAGCGGCCAGCCACAACCTATCGGTGCACGAAGTCCGCCGGATCATCAGCCAAGCAGTCACCGATCAAGCCTCCTGAGGAGACTTAAGGGAGTATATTGCCGGAGGTAGCGCCCCGCGGTCACCCGGTTCTCGGCCTTCGAGTTAGACACACCGGAAACCGGCGCTCACGAACCTGGGCGTCGGGTGAGTCATCCGGTCGACTTTTTTTGCCGCTCACTGCCCAGAGACTTCCGCGATGTCCCCTACTTTCACGGAAACGAGCCATCAATCTTGGTTCAGCCGCCTCGGTAATGCCTTCAAGTCACTGATCATTGGGCTGCTGCTGTTCGTGCTCTCTTTCCCAGTACTCTTTTGGAACGAAGGACGCGCTGTCACCACGGCGCGCAGCCTGAACGAGGGGCAAAAGCAGACCGTCTCGGTCGCCTGCGACACGGTGGATCGAGCCAACGACGGCAAACTGGTCCATATGTCGGGCTTGGCAAGCACCGCGGATGTGCTGTGTGACGAAATGTTCAACGTCGAAGTCAATGCGATCCGCATCCAACGCATCGCCGAGATGTACCAATGGGAAGAAGACGAACGCACCGAAACCGACAAGACGCTTGGCGGCGGCAAAAAGACGACCAAGACTTATCAGTACAGCAAGGAGTGGTCTGCTTCAAAGATCGACAGCGGCAACTTCCGACACCCCGAAGGCCACAAAAATCCGCGGACGATGTTGATCACTCCGCGGATGCAGACCGCATCGGAGGTGACCCTTGGTGCCTTCCAGCTCTCCGACGATTTGGTGAGCAACATCCGCGGCAGCCAAACGATCGGGCTGGACGCGTCCAATATCCCGGAAACATTTCGCGAACAAATGCGATTCGTTGGCGGTGAACTGTACTTAGGAGCCGACTCCGAATCACCGCAGATCGGTGACATCCGCGTCCGTTTTGAAGCGACTCCGGCAACCGAAGTCTCGATCCTGGCTCAGCAGAAAAACGCATCGTTCCAGCCCTATCAAACGCAAGCCGGCGACGCGCTCAGCCGACTGGAAATGGGGATGCTCAGTGCGGAGGAAATGTTCGCTCACGCACGCACGGAGAACAGCATCTTCACATGGGTGCTGCGAGCACTCGGCTCGGCCATCATGCTCGGCGGACTGATGATGCTGATGTCCCCCCTGGTGATTGTCGGGGACGTGATTCCGCTGGTCGGCAGCATCGTCCAGGGGAGCACCTTTCTTGTCGCCGCCTTGTTCACCCTAATCCTGGCACCGATGACGATCGCCTTCGCATGGTTTTTTTACCGCCCGCTGGTCGCCGTCCCGTTGTTGATTGTTTCCGCACTCGCCGGCTACTTCCTGCTCCGCCGCGGCAAGTCCAACAGCTCACCGGAAGTGATGACGTTGGATGAATCCGACGTGGTCTATTAAACGCCCGGCACTTTCTGCTGGGCGTTTGAAAACGGGCTTCTGCAAGCAGATCAGATCGAGTCGCTCGCGGGCTGCCTGATCAATCAAGTTGTCAAGCGAGGTCAACATGATCACGGGCGGCTTTCCGAGCAACGTTTTGGTCTTGATCACATCGGCCAATTCAAGGCCGTCCATCTCGGGCATGACGCAATCCTAGCCCGGATTATTGATAAACCGACGCGTAAGCGAGGGATCCCCGATAAATCCCTCGCTCACGCATCGGGTTACCAAAAGCAGCCTGCTAAACAAGGCATTGAAGCAAGTCCAAGCCGGGAAGACCGTTGCGGCGTCCCTAGTCATTCACGTGAATAATCCGGGCTAGCTTGCGGTCAGTCAATATGGGGATTTTCCTGACACCTTGTTCGTGCGGTGAAAGGCGTATCACCACACACCTCATCGCGATGAACGGTTTGAATGGGAGAACCAGAACGTTCGTTGCAGTCCTTAGATGCCAGCGACCGCATCGCTCACCATGGTGCTAAGCACCTCCCGAAGAATCTTTGGGTTTAACCTTTCGGTACGCGGACGTCCCGCCCGCAGGTTTTGCCGGAAGCGGGCGGGACGCCCGCGCACCGTTGTACCGAATGACTTGGGTCGAGGTGCTAGACCGGTTCCCTCCACCGCAGCACACGATCCTGCCTCCCTCTTAACGCAAACGCCTACGATGCGTGCGAGACATCTCCAATCGCCTGCTCGGCGAGTCTCCAGGAGACTGCGAGGTAGCGCGGTGATGACGATTGGTCTTGCTCGCTGGCTTGCAATCCGACGTCCCAGAGCCTGCGCTGGCGGGGGTTTGCGTTACAATTAGTCTACGCGGTTGAAACGGTGGCTTGGTCGGGAAAAAACGTCTTGGCTTGCCCAGCGTCCCTCGACGTGGCGATGTCGGACTCGCCGCGTTGTCATTCCCGCGAGATCGATGCGAATCACGCGTTGCGGACGCGTGCATTCAAAACAGCGCACCTTTTAGGAAGGGTAATGGACTATTTGTTGATGGTTCTGTACGGCAGCTTGGCAATTGGATTCTCCTTTTTTTGCAGCGTTGCCGAAGCAGTCCTTTTGTCGGTCACGCCTAGCTATGTGATCACGCTGGCCGAGCGACGTCCCAAAGTGGCTCAACGCTTGACGCGGTTGCGCGAGCACGTCGATCGACCTCTCGCCGCCATTTTGTCACTTAATACGATCGCGCATACGATTGGGGCCGCTGGCGTTGGTGCCCAGGTGGCGGTGATTTGGGGCAACACGATGGTCGCCGCCGCGAGTGCCATCATGACGCTGTTGATCCTGGTGCTCAGCGAAATCATTCCGAAAACGTTAGGGGCCAATTACTGGCGTCAACTTGCCGGTTCCGTTTCGACAGCCATTGAGTGGCTGATGATTCCCATGTTTCCGTTTGTCTTCCTCAGCGAAAAACTTACGAAGATGCTCGCTGGCAAAGGGCACGGCCAGCTGATCACGCGCGAAGAGATCGCTGCGATGGCTCACCTCGGCGCCACCAAAGGCCTACTCCACAAAAGCGAATCACGGATTTTGACGAACTTGATGCGTTTGCAGAATCTCACTGCGTCCGATGTGATGACGCCTCGCGTTGTCGTGGTCGCGTTCCCCGAACAACAGACGATTCTCGAAACCATCTCCATGGATAACCCGCTGCCGGTGTCGCGGTTGCCGGTCTACGAGGAACACATTGATCAACCTACTGGATTCGTGCTGAAGCATGACCTGCTGCTAGCCTTGGCGAATGCCCAGGGCGAGCAAAAACTCACCGATTTCAAACGTACTTTGCCGATGGTTGCGGGGGACATGCCCTTGCCGGAATTAATGAATTCCTTACTTCAGCATCGATCGCATATCGTGGGTGTAAATGATCGCTTCGGGGGTTTGCAAGGTATTGTGACATTGGAGGATGTGGTCGAAACGCTGCTTGGGATCGAGATCGTTGATGAACACGATGCCGACATCGACATGCAAAAATTGGCACGTGACCGGTGGCAAGAACGTGCCCAAGCCTTGGGATTGGACACCTTGCCGAATGAAGCCGCTTCCAAGGCAAGCTTGTTAAACAACGAGGAACGTTGAGATGCAGAATGAAGATTCCCCGAAGGTCGTTGCAACCGTGCCGACTCAGATCGAAGCGAGTGCCATTGCCGGTTTCCTGTCGGGGTCGGGGATCAAAGCAACAATTACGGGCAGTTTCACAGCGGGCTTCCAAGCCGAAGCGCCGGGTTGGGTCCGCGTGGTCGTCCGCCACGCCGATCAACAGCGAGCCAAGCAGTTGCTGGCCGACTGGAAACAGGCCGATGTCGACTGGAGCCAAGTCGACGTAGGACTGCCGGAAGATTAACCGCTCGTCCCATGCTTCAAGAATAAAGCTCGATTGCGAACCAGACGAAAACCACTTCACCTCAACGGATGGTTTCGGCTCTAAGCAGGTTGGGAGCAATGTTCAGGTCAATCTTTTCGCAAACCTGCTTCGTCGCCTCAATCATCTCCGCCCAAAAGAGCTCCGTCCCCTTGATCTGAGTGCCCTTTTTAGGCGGCGTCGGTGCTGTTGATTTCGCCGTCGTCGCTGACGTCTTCGAATCGCACCGAGACGCGTTTGCTGACGCCCGATTCTTGCATGGTCACACCGTACAATGTCGTCGCGGCGGTCATCGTTTTTTTGCTGTGGGTGACGACGACGAATTTCGTCTGATCGAGAAACTCTTTCAGCACGGTGACGAAACGACCAATGTTGGCCTCGTCGAACGGTGCGTCGACCTCGTCCAAGACACAGAACGGGCTGGGCCGATACTGAAAGATCGACATTAAGAGGGCGACCGCCGTTAAAGCCTTTTCGCCCCCCGACAATAGTGAGTTGGAAAAGGAGGGTTTGCCCGGAGGCGTGGCGACGATCTCGACCCCCGCTTCCAACGGATCATCCGATTCTTCTAATATCAAGTCGGCGTGACCGCCACCGAACGACTTGCGATACAGCCGCTGAAAGTTAATCCGGATCGCTTCGAGCGTATCCATGAACAGGCGACGACTGTCGGCATTGATGCGTTGAATGATCCGTTGCAAGGAATCCTTGGCGGCCGTCAGGTCCTGATACTGCCCATGCAACTCGTCATATCGCTGTTGCAAACCTTCTAACTCGTCAAGCGCTTCCATGTTGACCGAGCCGACGCGCTGCAACTGTTCGCGGAGCCGTGCGATTTCGGCTTCGGCAGCTTCGCGATCTTCAGGCGGTTCATTATTTTCAGGCGGATCACTGCCACGCAAATCGATTTCGTAATCTTCCAACAAGCGATCGGCCAGCGTTTCGCGTTTCATCCGCATGGTATCGCGACGGCTGGAGATCGCATGCACGTCTTGCGAAGCTTGATTGGCGGCTTTGTTGGCGGCATCGAAGGCTCGTTGCAACTCACGCTGCGAGGCGCGGTGTGCGGTCGCCTCTTCTGCCAGGGTTTTCATCTGGCGTTCGGATTCTTCGATGTTCATTTGCAACGTGGCGACCGTTGCGGCTGCCTGCAATTGCCGCAGACGCAGCTGATCGCGACGTTGGTCATCTTTTTGCAGTTGCGCACGCACCTCCTCCACCGCGGCTTGTCGTTCGGATTGGTCACGCCGCTGCTGCTCGAGCGTCGCCGTCAACGCTTCGACTTTTTGTTCTGCTCGTGCCACATCGACCGAGATCGCCATCACCCGATCGGTCGCCGTGCGCAGTTCGGTTTCTTTAACTTGAAGCTGTTGATCGCTTGCGGCCGCTTCGGTTTCCAGCTCGGCAATTCGCGCGCGGCAAGCGGCAAGCTGTTCCTGAAACGTAGTTTGCTGCGCCGTGGCATCTTGATGCAGTTGAGTCGTCGTTTCGATTTCGTGATCGATTTCCGCGAGCGCCAATTGCCGTGCCTCAAGGCGTTCCTCAGCGTGCCGCAGACTCGCTTGAGCGGCCGCGCGGCGAGTGATCGAGTCACGATGTGCGTCCTCAATCCGTCCCACACTCGCCGCCTCTTGGTCGACGCGCTGACTTAGCCGTTCGGCCTCTTCCTCGGCCTGAGACAGTTGATAACGATAGTGTTTGATATCTTTCGTCGTGGCAGCAAGCTGGCTGTGGCGGCTGACCAGTCCGGCGGCGGCGGTAGCGGGCCCGACGATGATCGAGCCATCTCGGTCGAGCAATTCGCAATTGCTGGTGACGAATCGCAGCCCCGCGCCGCTCAGCTTTCTCAGCCCCAGCGCGGTGGCCAGCGTGTTGACAACCCAAGTCGTGCCGAGCAGATGCCGGACGAGTGGTTCGAAGTCAGGCTCCGTCTGGACCATCCGATCCGCGCGGCCGATGACCCCATTGAGTCCATCCAAGCGAATTTTGTCGCCGGGCCGACGCGATGGCAATTCGTCGATTCGCAACAAGCCAACTCGGCCGGTAATCGTAACGTCGCCCGACAGGATGGCGTTCTGTACTCGGTCGCCACGGACAATGGCATATTGTGCCAGCGGTCCCAGCGTCGCATCGATCAGCGGTGCGACTTTCGGATCGGTTGCCACGCAATCGGCGACAATTCCCAGCACGTCGCACAGCACATCATTCAGCCGCTTCGATTTGGCGTCTCGGACTTGGTCCATCAACGAGCGGACTCCCGAAGCGACTCCTTCTTGACGTTTCTGCAAATCTTGCAGGACGTTTTGGCGTTCGGTTAAACCTTGCAGCCGCACGTTCAAAGCTGCGATTTCCTCACGACGTCGCGTCAGCAAGCGGCGTTTCTCGTTCAGTTCCGCCAGCGCGAGTTCAATCTGTTTTTCGGCGGCCGCAATCGACTTGTTCAGCTCGTCCAGTTCTTGCCGGCAGTCCTGAAACTCGGTCTCCGCTTCGGCAAGGGCCGTTTGGCCTGCCGTGCGCCGCGCCGCCAAACTTTCGTTGGTCCGCTTCGACTGAGCCAATTGCTGCTGCAGTCGCTGGACATGGCCATCCAAGTCGGCCACTTTACGGAGCGCTGCGAGGTGTTGAATCTGCGTTTCGGCACGGCGAGCACGCGTCTCCTCTGCCGCTTCGCTGGCTTGTTGGCGGATTTCCTCGGCCGCGTCGGCGGCCTCCTGGGCCGCTTCGTATTCGGCTTCGTAGAGCGACAAGCGGTCGCGCAAATCACGGAACTCTGCCGCCGCTGAACCGGCTTGGGATTGCAACAGACGGACCCGCCGCCGCCCTTTGGCGAGTGTGGTTTCCAGTTCGTCCAGCGATACCGCGTCGGCTTCGTGACGCCCCGCCAAGCCAGCGATCTCGCGAGAAATCTCCGACCGTTCGGCTTCGGCGGAGCGCGCTTTGTCCGCCAACTCCTGCAATGCCAACTCAAACGTCTGACGCTGTTCGGCGATCTCGTCGCGTTTGGCAGCTTCGCTTTCGGCCAACTCCGTGACGCGCGTCAGTTCCGATTGGGCTTCATCTAGATGTTGCGACATCTCCGACCAATCGGTCCAAGCCAGCGACGTTCGCAATTGACGCAAGCGTTCGGAGGATTGGCGATAGCGTTCGGCTTTCGACGCCTGCGACTTGAGGCTCTGTAAACGCGAAGCGACTTCATCGACGATGTCACCGAGCCGAATCAAGTTTTGATCGACCCGCGCCAGCCGACGTTCGGCTTCCACCTTTTTGGCTTTGAAGCGACTGATGCCGGCCGCTTCTTCAAAGATCACACGGCGATCTTTGGCGTTGGCTTGCAGCATCCGATCGACTTTGCCCTGCTCGATCAGGCTGTAAGCATCGATCCCGATCCCTGTACCTGCGATCAGGGCCTTGATGTCCTTCAAGCGACAAGGCTGACTGTTGATCAGGTACTCGCCTTCACCACTGCGAAAGACCCGTCGCGTCACGTGGACTTCTGGGGCATCGATCGGCAGCGCTCCGCTGCTGTTGTCGAAGATGATCGTCGCCTCGGCCGATCCCGACGGGCCGCGGCTTTGCGAACCCTTGAAGATGACGTCCGACATCTCCTTGCCCCGGAGACTCTTGGCACTCTGCGAACCAAGTACCCATTTCATCGCGTCAACGATGTTACTCTTGCCCGATCCATTAGGACCGACGACCACCGTGATTCCCTCGGGAAAGTCGAATCGCGTTTTGTCGGCAAAGCTTTTGAAGCCAGCGAGTTCGAGAGCTTTCAGCATGCCAGCGGCGCGGGATCGCAGAAAAGGGGACGGTCAAGAATGCGTTCGTTCAATCGACTTTCAAGCGTAAACCAAAGCCACGCCAAGGGATAGAGTATTTTCGACTCCGCGGCGGCCGTCAGCGGAAAAGTGCGAAAAACCGGCTCCAGCCGACCAGCCGACAACTCCGAAAAAACGGGCAAGCAGTGCCCAATCGCTCGAGAGTCTTGGCTGGTACGCTCCCACCGTCGCATTGCCGCAGGGGTGGATTCGCTTGTCGTGAAGACTCTGCTGCCAGTTTTACACCTAGCATCCCGAAGGCAACCCTGTATCCCAAAGGCAACCCCGTCGACGGCTAGTTCGCGTCTGGCAGTTTTGGAAGCCTGGGCGAACTAGCTAGTCTCGTTTAATAGCCGCTAGCATCCAATCGGCGATCCGCCGTGAGGCCTGGCCATCTCCATAGGGGTTTTCGTAGGAGCGCGGGGGGGTCTGGGCCCGCTCGTCGGCCAGCAATCGCGAAACGCGATCGACAATGCGCTCTCGATCGGTGCCGACCAATTCTGCCAAGCCCGCCTCGACCGCTTCGGGACGCTCCGTCTTATCGCGTGTCACCAAAACAGGTTTCCCAAGCGATGGCGCTTCCTCTTGGACGCCTCCCGAATCGGTCAAGATCAACCGACTGCGATCCATCAGCCAGACGAACTGTGGATAGTCTGCCGGAGGGACCAAATGCACGTTCGCGAGGGCTTCAAGCCGCTCGTGGACGGGGCCCTTTACGTTCGGATTGAGATGCACCGGATAGACAAACGCCGTCTCGGGAAATTTCTTGGCCAGCTCGACCAAAGCGTCGCAAATATTCTGCAAACCCTCTCCAAAATTTTCGCGTCGATGGCCGGTGACCAAAACCATTGAGGGCCCCATCGCGAAGGGGTATTTCTCCGCCCACTGCTGCGTTGCGTTCCGCTCTCGTTCGGCGGTCCACAGCAGCGCATCGATCACCGTATTGCCGGTCACTTGTAAGCTAGATTCCGGCACCCCTTCGGCGCGGAGGCAAGCGGCCGCGCCAGCCGTCGGAGCACAATGTAGCGTCGCGACAATCCCGGCGACGCGACGATTGAATTCCTCGGGCCAAGGGGCCATCAGATCCCCGGTCCGCAATCCGGCTTCGACGTGCACGATCGGCAACCGGTGGTAGAAGGCTGCCACCGAAGCGGCCATCACGGTGGTCGTGTCTCCTTGGACCACTAAGCAATCGGGCTGTTGCTGCTCGATCGTTTGATCAACGGCGGTCAAGCAAGCGGCCGACAATCCTGTCAACGTCTGGCCGGGCTGCATCAATTGCAGCTCCACATCGGGCGTGATGTCGAAGTAACCGAGAACCTGAGCGAGCATCTCGCGGTGCTGTCCGGTGCTGCAAACGATCGGCGTGATCTGATCGGTTCGCGTTTGGCAATGGCGGATCAATGGCGCGAGTTTAATCGCTTCCGGTCGGGTACCAAGCACAATCAACGGACGCAGTGGAAGGCGGCTCATGTAAATCAAGTTTCCCAAGGTGCTTAAAAACAGCAAGTGCGATAGCGACAGTCTCGAAGCCGAGAATACGCAGCCCTGGCAAGCGACTCAATCCACACCGGCGATGAACTTCGTCAATTCACGTGAGCCCTCCGTCGTACCTTGCCGATTCCTTGGAGTCGGCAAAATCGCGGGCACCTGCGCGACCCGAATGAACGGTGCAACCATTCGGGTCAACCCATCCAGACGGAGCATCAAGAGCTTGCAGCAGAGTGTTCAAACGGCGACCAATCCGAATCAGTTGTCGACAGGGAATGCTGCGAATGGCACAAGCTGCTTTCCCGACGAAATTTCCCACACGTCGACCGTCCCTTCCGCACTGCCAGCGGCAAAAACGATCGACGGCGTTGAGGAATCGCATTTCGATTCAGTGAAAAGCCGAACATGGTATGCGTTCTCGCGGCTAACGCTATGGCCCGACAAGGCAGCTCGTCATGACTGTGGGGCGGGGAGCGGTGTTCAAAACAAACGACAGCAACAAAACACCAACACCGAAGGGGGTTCACGTTGCAGAGCAATTATCCAAAAACGTGAACGGGCATTCGCGGGCAGTTATACAAAAGCGTGAACCGACGGCGATAGCCGCGAGCATCCGCAAGGTTTTCGGACGGTTCCACCCTGGCGCTGTTCCACCCTGGCGCTGTTCCACCCTGGCGCTGTTCCACCCTGGCGCTGCTCCACCCTGGCGCTGCTCCACCCTGGCGCTGCTCAGTTAGAAATCGAGCGGCTGTTGCCAAACGGCCTTCAGACGTTTGGTTTCGGCGTGCAGCAGTTTTTGTTCACCGGCCGAAATCTGCAGTGACTCGTTCGACAAGACCGTCCCCAAGCGTCGGCACGGCACGTCGCCAAAGTGAGCTTCGAAAGCGTCGGTGGCGTCGGCTGGGACCTCGACCAGAAATCGCGTATTGGACTCGCTGAACAAGGCGTAAGTCGGCGAGGCGGTCTGCTCGACAACCGGCGACAGATCGAGCTGCATTCCGAGTGCGCCGGCGAACGCCATCTCGGCGGCCGCGGCGGCTAAACCGCCTTCACTCAAGTCGTGACAGGCGCGAACGGTCCGCGATTGAATTGCCGCATGCAAGGCACGGAAAGTGGCCACCGCGCGATCAAAGCGAACTTGAGGAACGTGTCCACCGCTCAAGCCATGGACTTTGCTGTAGTGCGAACCGCCCAACTCATTGAACGTGTCGCCGATCAGGTAAACCGCATTGCCCGCCGTTTTCAAATCCATTGTGACACAGTGGCTGACATCGGCGACTTGCCCCATCGCACTGATCAACAGGCTCGGTGGAATTGCGATGGTCTGCTTTTCCCCCAAGTCATTCATATAGCTGAACTCATTATTCAAGCTGTCTTTGCCGCTGATAAAAGGGGTCCCGAGCGCCAAGGCAAAATCTTGACAAGCGATCGCTGCGCGGACCAACGAGCCAAGTGTTTCGGGGCGATCGGTATAGCCCCAGCAGAAGTTGTCCAGGATCGCCAAACGAGTCGGATCGGCTCCGACGGCAACCGCGTTGCGGACCGCTTCGTCGATTGCGGACGTCGCCATGTGGTAGGTATCGAAATCGCCGTAGTATGGATTCATTCCGCACGACAAAACCAATCCACGACGGCTTTCCAGTCGCGGCCGCACGACCGCGGCATCTCCCGGGCCGTCGCATTGAGGTCCGACCAGCGGTTTGACGACACTGCCCCCTTGGACTTCGTGATCGTATTGCCGAATCACCCAGTGCTTGCTGGCTACATTCAGCGATCCCAAGATGCGTTCCAAGGTTTCAGCGTGATCATCGGCGCCGGCGGCGGGCAGCGTCAGTTCGGTTTCCGCGGCCGGGTAATAGACGGCATCCCGAATGATTGGCGGCCGGCCGCCATGCAGGAACTCCATCGACACATCACCGACAGTTTGTCCCTGATACATCAAGTGCAGTCGTCCGGTGGGCAGGAACTGACCAATGATCGTCGCCTCCACCCCCTCACTCTCTGCCAACGCTCGCAGGCGATCCCAATTTTCAACCGGGACCGACAAGACCATTCGTTCTTGAGCTTCGCTGATCCAGATTTCGGTGTAGCTTAACCCGTCGTATTTCAGCGGTGCCTTATCGAGCCACACCTCGGCGCCTAGTTCCTCGCCCATCTCTCCGACGGCGCTGGAAAACCCACCCGCGCCGCAATCGGTGACCGCGGTGTAGAGCCCCAGGTCACGAGCTTGCAGCAGCACGTCGGCGACCATTTTTTCGGTGATCGCATTACCGATTTGGACCGCTCCGCCGGAGAGGAATTCTGAATCGCTGGTCAATTCCGCCGAAGAGAAGGTCGCGCCATGGATTCCATCGCGTCCGGTCCGGCCACCCAGGGCCACGATATAGTCATTCGGCTGGACTTCTTTTTCTTCCATCCCGACAGGAATGATGCCGGCGTTCCCGCAGTAGACCAGCGGATTGCCGAGGTATCGCTCGTCAAAATAGACCGCGCCGTTGACCGTCGGGATGCCCATTCGGTTGCCGTAGTCACGGACGCCTGAAACGACGCCTTTCATCACGCGGCGCGGATGCAAGACCCCAGGCGGCAGCGAAGCGGGGTCGGTGTCAGGGGGTGCAAAGCAAAATACATCGGTGTTGCAAACCGGTTTGGCTCCCATTCCGGTTCCCAATGGGTCACGGATTACACCGCCGATCCCGGTGTTGGCGCCACCGTAAGGTTCCAACGCCGACGGATGATTGTGCGTTTCGACTTTGAAGCAAGCATGGTATTCGTCATCAAATTTGACCACACCGGCATTGTCTTTGAAAACACTGACACACCAATCGTCGTCTCCCAGCGTTTTGCGGATCTGCTGCGTGGCGGAAAAGATCGTTTCCTTCAGCATGTTTTGATATTGCCGCACGTCGGCCGCGGGCGTGCCATCGGCGGCCGGTCCGCGATAAGCAATGCGGCCGGCGAGCGTTTTATGGCTGCAGTGCTCCGACCAAGTCTGCGCCACCGACTCCAGTTCGATGTCGGTCGGGTCACGTCCCAAGTCGCGGAAGTGCGCAGCGATCGTTTGCATCTCGACCAGCGTCAGATATAGCTGACCGGTTTTCGACAACTGCTCCAGCTCGGCATCCCCCAAATCACGAATGGGCACCGTCGCCAATTCGAAGGTGTACGACGAGCCCACATCGAGCTGATCCATTTCCAGCGGGCCGACAACTACCTGCTCAATCGAATCGTTCGAGAGTGCTCGTCGGCAAATCGCGCTGAGTTGCTCTTCGTCCAGTTCGGGCAGCCAGTATTTGCGAATCGTCCGGACTCCGTCGACCGCCAAGCCTGCGTCACGTGCAGCCGCTTGAGTGCTCATCGCAACCGGATCCATCACGCCCGGTTTGGGCAACACATACACCAACGTCGACTCATCGCCCGGAGGTTCGTTAAGCGTATCTTGTCCCGCCAAGGCGACCACGGTGTGTTCGGTAATCGGATCGGCTAGCAAGGTTTCCGCCAGTGAAGTGGCGGCGGCGAAATTCAAATCGCCTTGTACTAAATAGCCACGAGCAAACGTGACCGGCACGTCGTCGGCCAATCCCAACTCGTGAATTTCTTCGCTGACACGTTGGCCGTCGCGGTCGATCTGGTTTTCAGCAGGATAGATATCAATTTGCCAGAGGGGCATGGCGTTTTACAAATCGCTGGAGGAAGTAATTAGTTAGCAATCCGAATCGGCGACCGATACCGCGGACGGCGTGGGAACACCTTGCCGCAACTGTTGAGCTTCGGTCAGTAAGTTCTTCAAAGTCTCTTGGTCACCACTTTCCATCACGCGGATAAATGCATCGAGCTGCGTCTGAATGGCGCGTAAACGTGCCGCGATGGGCAGCGCGTTTTGCAGCGCGATGTCGGTCCACATTTGCGGATCTCCGGCCGCGACGCGCGTGGTGTCTCGCCACCCGCTGCCGATCAAAGGTATTTCCTCGTCTCTTAAGATCGAGGCGATCGCGCAGGAGGCGAAATGGGTGGCGTGGCTGATCCCCGCGAGTCGTTCGTCGTGCCGTTCGGGCGACAGCGTTTGGACGTTGGCACCAAGCAACTGCCAGAGCTGGCAGACTGCGGCCAGTCGTCGCGAATCGGTTTGGGCTGTCGGCGTCACGATGACTTGCTTGGCCTGGAACAGATCCTCACGAGCGTGCTGCGGACCGGTTTTCTCTCCGCCAGCGATGGGGTGCGAGCCGACGAATTTTGATCGCGCCACGAGGTCTCGTTCGATCTGTTCCACGATCTGCCGTTTGGTGCTCCCGACGTCGGTGATAATGCCCGTTTCGGCGACGCAAGGTGCCAGCTCGATCGCTTTCTCAGCGATCCTTCCGACAGGCGTACACAAGAACACCCAGTCGGCCGCCTCGCACGCAGCGTGCTCGTCGGCCGTCGCGGATGTGACGCACCCCGCGGCAACCGCCGCATCGCGAGTCGCCGCCGTCCGCGACGTGCCGATCACCGTCAGCTCCGGCCACTGCTTGCGCAGGCTTAAGCCGACCGAACCACCAAGCAGGCCAACGCCTATGATGGCAGCCGTTCTGGGCTGGGAAAGCAGGGAAGGAGAAGTTGACATCGAAGCGAGCATCCGGCTGTGAGAAGCCGTTATCTTGTTCCGCAGGGAGGGCCGACGGAAGCCCACGTACGTCAACATTGGCTGCCGGCCCCTAGCCCGGATTATTGATAACCCGACGCGTCAGCGAGGGATCACCGATAAATCCCTCGCTCACGCATCGGGTTACCAAAAGCAGCCTGCCAAACAAGGCATTGAAGCAAGTCCAATCCGGGAAGACCGTTGCGGCGTCCCTAGTCATTCACGTGAATAATCCGGGCTAGCCGCCAGACTGC
>Ga0102938_10001349_pt1 | contig 18576 bp, 20 predicted proteins | sample SalPonR2_B_D2_MG_FD_84516 | JGI IMG/M metagenome (GOLD analysis project Ga0102938, IMG submission 84516) | Salt pond soil microbial communities from South San Francisco under conditions of wetland restoration - Salt Pond MetaG R2_B_D2_MG | ecosystem: Environmental > Aquatic > Marine >...
CTCCTCGACATCACGCGGGAAGAGGCGATGCGCGGCCTCGTCGACTTCGGCCGGATCGAGGAGATGATGGCACGAACCGGAGGCCGGATCGACCATGTCGCCCTCTCCCGGGTCACGCCTCTCGCCGCGCCACTCTTCCTCGAGGCCGGGCGCATTCCGGTCGCCGGGCAGGCGCAGGAGCGGGTGATCGAGGAAGAAGCCCGGCGGCTTCTGGAAGCGGCCGGCGTTTCGCCGGATTAGGCGGCATCCTCGCCGATACCCGCTTCCATCACCGCGGTCCGGAACCCCCGGCTGACGGGGATTCGGCTACCGTCCTCGAGCGTCAGGAACATGCGTCCCTTCTCACGCTCGATGGTGCGCACGGCATCCTCGGCGACCCAGTGCGACCGATGAACCTGCAGGCCGGGGATGCCCTCGGCCTCGGAAATCGCGTCGGAGAACCGCATCAGCACCTTCTCCTTCGTCCGGTCGGTGACGATCTCGACGTAGTGATCGCGCACGGTGATCCTGAGGATCTTCTTGCCCCACTCCTCGGGCAGGCGCTGCAGGATCCGCGGATCCGCGGCCCCCGATGGCACGAGGATTTCAGGGGGCCGCCCGGCGAGGATCCGCCGCGCGGCCACAACGCTCAGAGGCGTGCAGAAGACGACAAGCGCCATCTCGAAAGCGCTCATCGCACTGGTGCCCTCGGACAGCCAGTCGACGACGGCATAGAGGATCGGCGTGAAGGCAAGCGTCAGGAGCGGCGCGAAGATCATCGTCTCGATCCAATCGCCGCGTCCAGGAAGGAGTGTCCGGAGCGCCGCTCGGATCGCGAGACCGATGGCGATCGCGGCGCCGATCAGTCCGGACCAGAACGCCGCGCGTGTCCCGAACGGCAGGCTGGTGAAGGTGCCAAAGGGACCCATGAAGGTCACCGCGGCAGAGATCAGCATCCAGAGCAGTATTGTCGTTCTGGAAGCGAGGCCGGACCAGAAACGAAGTAGGAAACAGGACATTCGTGAGTATGCCAACCACGTCTTTCAATTCTTGAATATTTTATGGAAACTACGGTTCAGATCAACAGCGGGAATGCCGGGCCGATGGGATTGTTGCCCTCGAAGAGGAAGTAGCCGGGCGGCCCGGCGAAAACGGGAGTGAGACGCCCTTGGCCGACAGCCTGAACGAGGCAGACCCGCTCGCGGCCCGAATCCTTGCGAGCTTCCGCGCGCAATCGATGATGACGACCTTCGGCGCCCGGATCGTTCACGTGGGCCCCGGCCTCTGCCGGATCGCTGCGCCGATTCTGCCCGGAGCGCGCCAGCAGCAAGGGTATGGCCATGCCGCACTCACCTTCGGGCTTGGTGACACTGCCGCGGGCTATGCCGCGCTGACCGTCATCGACGAGCGCAGCGAGGTCATCACCGCCGAGATCAAGATCAACCTTCTCGCGCCGGCAACGGGCGGGAGGCTTCTGGCGGAGGGTCGGGTGATAAAGCCCGGCCGCCGGCTGATCGTGGTTCAGTCCGACGTCTGGGTCGAGACCGGCGGCGACCGCCAGCATGTCGCCATCCTGACCGGGACCATGGTGCCCGTGCCTGCCTGAGGCGGCGCTGCGAGCTCAGGCGGTCAGCCCCTCCGGTTCCGGCAGGCCGTTCGCGCGGCAGCAGGCCGTCAGGGTGTTCGCGAGCAGGCAGGCGATGGTCATCGGCCCGACGCCGCCCGGCACCGGCGTGATCGCCCCCGCCACCTCAACCGCGCTCTGATAGTCGACGTCGCCGACGAGCCGGGTCTTTCCGCCGCCCGCGTCCACGCGGTTGATGCCCACGTCGATCACTGTCGCGCCCGGCTTGATCCACTCGGCCGTCACCATTCCGGGCCGCCCGACCGCCGCCACGACGATGTCGGCGCGCCGCGCGACGCCCGGAAGGTCCTTCGTCCGGGAATGCGCGATCGTCACCGTGCAGCTGTCGCCCAGCAGGAGCTGCGCCATCGGCTTGCCCACGATGTTCGACCGGCCGACCACCACCGCGTCGAGGCCCGACAGGCTCCCGTGATGATCACGGAGCATCATCAGGCAGCCAAGCGGCGTGCAGGGCACCATCGACTTCTGCCCGGTGCCGAGGCGGCCGACATTCGAGATGTGGAACCCGTCCACGTCCTTGCCCGGATCGATCGCGTTGATGACGGCGTCGGCGTTCATGTGATCCGGGAGAGGAAGCTGCACGAGGATGCCGTGGACCTCCGGATCCTCGTTGAGCTGCTCGACGAGATCCAGGAGGTCCGCCTCGGGCGTCGCGGCGTCGAGCCGGTGCTCGAAGCTCGCCATGCCCACCTCGTTGGTCTGCTTACCTTTCGACCGGACGTAGACCTGGCTCGCCGGATCCTCGCCCACCAGCACGACGGCGAGCCCCGGCTTGATCCCGTGATCGGCGGCGAGACGCGCCACGTGGTCCGTAATTTCGCCCCGGATCTTCGCCGCGAAGGCCTTGCCGTCAAGTATCGTCGCGCTCATCGCTTCATCTTGCTCCACATACGCCGCCGGAGGTCCGGTGCCGAGGGCCCATGCCCCAAAGGCCCCGCCCCTCTCAGAACAGCCCCTCGACCTCGCCCGCATCATTGAGCCGGATCGTCTCGGCCGCCGGCATCCGCGGCAGGCCCGGCATCGTCATGATCTCTCCGCAGATCGCCACGACGAAACCCGCCCCGGCGCTGAGACGCACCTCGCGGACCGGCACGGAATGGCCCGTGGGCGCACCGCGCACGCCGGGGTCTGTCGTGAAGGAATACTGGGTCTTGGCCATGCAGACCGGCAGGGTGCCGTAGCCCTGATCCTCCCATTCCTTCAGCTGCGCCAGGATCCTGGAGTCCGCGATCGCCCCCTCGGCGCGATAGATGCGTTTGGCGATGGTATCGATCTTCTCGAAGAGGCTCATCTCGTCGGGATAGATCGGCGCGAACTCCGAAACGCCTGCATCCGCGATCTCCGCGACCCGCGTCGCAAGCTCGGTGATCCCTTGGGACCCCTTCGCCCAGTGCTTGCAGAGGAACGCCTCGGCGCCGTGGTCCGCGACGAAGGCCCTCACCGCCTCGACCTCTGCATCGGTGTCGGTGACGAAGTGATTGATCGCCACGACGACCGGAACGCCGAAGCCCTTCAGGTTCTCGATGTGCCGCGCCAGGTTCGCGCAACCCTGCGTGACGGCGTCCACGTTCTCGGCTCCGAGGTCGGCCTTGGCCACGCCCCCGTTCATCTTGAGCGCCCGAATCGTCGCCACCAGCACCACGCAGTCGGGCGCGAGGCCTGCCTTGCGGCACTTGATGTTCATGAACTTCTCCGCGCCGAGGTCCGCGCCGAAGCCCGCCTCGGTCACCACGTAATCGGCAAGCTTCAGCGCCGTCGTCGTCGCGATGACCGAGTTGCAGCCATGCGCGATGTTCGCGAACGGCCCGCCGTGCACGAAGGCGGGGTTGTTCTCGAGCGTCTGCACGAGGTTGGGCTGCATCGCATCCTTCAGGAGCACGGTCATCGCGCCGTCCGCCTTGATGTCGCGGCAATAGATCGGCGACTTGTCGCGGCGCGACGCGACGATCATGTCGCCCAGCCGGCGCTGGAGGTCCTTGAGGTCAGAGGCGAGGCAGAGGATCGCCATGACCTCGGAGGCCACCGTGATGTCAAAGCCCGTCTGCCGCGGGAAGCCGTTGGCCACGCCGCCCAGCGAGGTCACCACGTCGCGCAGCGCCCTGTCGTTCATGTCGAGCACGCGCCGCCACGAAACCCGCCGCTCGTCGATCTGGAGTTCGTTGCCCCAGTAGATGTGATTGTCGATCATCGCCGACAGCAGGTTGTGCGCCGCCGTGATCGCGTGGAAGTCGCCGGTGAAGTGGAGGTTCATCTCCTCCATCGGGACGACCTGGGCATGGCCGCCGCCCGCCGCGCCACCCTTCATCCCGAAATTGGGACCGAGCGAGGCCTCGCGGATGCAGATCATCGCCTTCTTGCCGATCCGGTTCAACCCGTCCCCGAGGCCCACTGTCGTCGTCGTCTTCCCTTCGCCGGCCGGCGTCGGGTTGATCGCGGTGACGAGGATCAGCTTGCCGTTCTTGCGGCTCTTCACGTCCTCGATGAAGCCCTGGCTCACCTTCGCCTTGTCGTGGCCGTAGGGCAGCAGGTGTTCTGCGGGGATCTCGAGCCCTGCGCCGATCTCGAGGATCGGTTTCTTCTGGGCGGCGCGGGCGATCTCGATGTCGGATTTGTGGCTCATGGTCGGCGGTCCCGGTTGGATTTCGCCCCGCTTATAGCGGGTGCATCCTCGGCGCTTGACGCGAATTGCGACATTTTCCCGGTTCCGAGCGTCTTGCGTGTTTCCGATCGGGAACGGGCGCCGGCGCGCGGAACCTCCGCAAGGGTGCGTCGTTAGGAGCGCAAAGGAGCTTGCCGCCCGAGGAGCGGCGCTCTCCGCCAAGCCTGCCGGTTTCGTCCGGCACATAGAGGAGGACACCATGACACTCAGATACCTGACGACGACCATCATCGCCGGCGTCGCGCTCGGCGCCGCACCCGCCCTCGCGCAGAGCGGAAACCAGCAGGCCGACTACTGCCAGCAGGGTTTCAGCATGGCCGACACGAACCAGGACGATTACATCTCGGCCGAGGAAGGCGCGACTGCCGCGGACTGGGAGTTCCAGGGCCTCGACGCCAACGACGACGGCATGATCTCGCAGACCGAGTGGCTCGACTGCCGGCGTGCCTGGCTCTCGGCGGAAGCCGCCGAAGAAGGCACCTCCTCGACGATGCCGGAGATCCCCGACATGGCGATGATCGACGAGGACGGCGACGGCGTGCTCACGCAGGAAGAGTTCATGAACGCGGCTGGTGACGCCTACGACGCCTCCACCATGGACATGAGCGGCGCGGCATCGACCTCGGCGGAGGCATCCTCGGCAACGGGGGACGCGGCCGCTTCCCAAGAGAGCGACATGGCGGCGACCGACCAGCAGGAGGAGGAGCGGATGCTGCTCATCCGCCGCATGGTCTTCCTGCCAACGCAAGCGGACCGGAACCGGTTTGGTCAGATGAGTCGCGAGGAAATGGCCGATCGCGCCGCGATGCAGTTCATCATTCTGGACGCGGACGCGGATCGCACCGTTGACGCCAAGGAGTGGGCGCAGCAGGAATCTCTCAGGAACGACATCTCCGATGTCCTGAACATGCAGTTCGAGGCCGCCGACACGGACACCTCCGGCGACATCAGCCGCGAGGAATACGAAGCGGCCGAGCAGAGCCGCATGGAGCAGGCTCAGCAGATGGCGGAGGAGCAGGGCGAAGCGAGCGACGTTGGCGCGCCGGTGGTCTACTACACCTATCCGCACGTGATGTAACGAGCTTCCGGCGCGCGGTCATAGGCCCCGCGCGTCCGGCAGACAGCGCCACTCACGCTGGTCGGGGATGTGCAGACGAAGCACGTCCCCGATTTTCAATATCCCGGTCCGTTCCACCCAGGCCGTGATGCCGCGCCGTCCGCGGGCGGCGGTCTGGAACGCGGCTCCATGGCCCGGATGCGCCGCCTCGATGGTTCTCGCCGGGAAATGGCAGGGCCGGTTCTGCATGTCGACGGTCAGGGTCACGCCATCGTCTGCCTGAAGCCGGGCCGATGGCGGCAGGTGGCTGAAATCGGGAATACCCTCGACGACCACTGAGGCGCCGAGCCACGCCGGATCGAGCGTCTCCAGCCCGAGCTTCTCGGCGATCTCCGCCATGTCCTCGGCGCTCACCAGCGAGAGCTGGCGCGTGTTCCGGATCTTCGTCCCTTTCGGATACTGCTTCAGCACCCGGCTGCACGAGGCCCGCGTCTCGCCGGCGTGGACGTCGGGGCCGTAGCCGTCAAAGCCGAGCGGCATGTCCCGCAACTGCACGGCGTCGATCTCGACACGGTCCCGGTGCGGCACGAAGCCGAGCCAGACGACCCGTCCCTCGAACCGGGTCGGAAGAAGCGCCGGCATGGGATCCTCCGAAAGCTGCGAAGGCGCCGAAACACCGGCGCGTTCGCCATGATCTCAAAGACGAAACCGGAAGAAAAGCGCCTCGCAGGGCGCTCAAAAAAGGAAAGCCCCGGAGCGGGTCCGGGGCCTTCGTCTGTCTCCGACTGCCGCCGGGCCGTCAGGTCGGCTCCGGCAGCCCGCCCTCCGGTGGCTTCGGTTTCGGCTTCGTCTTAGGAATGGCCGTGATCGACGGCGCATTGCCCGATGGCGGCTGGCTATCGATGTCGTCGCCCCGGTTCAGCGCTTCTCCCGCGATCACCTTGGTGATCTCGTCGCCGGTCAGCGTTTCGTACTCGAGCAGACCCTGCGCCAGCCGGTGCAGGTCGTCGAGTTTCTCGGTCAGGACACGCTTGGCAACCTCGTATCCCTCGTCGACGATCCCGCGAACCTCTTGGTCGATCCGCTCCTGCGTCTCGGGGCCGGCGTTCGCCGGGGTGTTGTAGGTGCCAAGGTAACTCTGCTGCTCGTTCGCATAGTCGATGTAGCCGAGATCTTCCGAGAAGCCGAACTGCGTCACCATCGCGCGAGCGATCTTCGTCACCTGCTGAATGTCCGACGCCGCGCCGGAGGTCACGTTCTCCTTTCCGAAGATCAGTTCCTCGGCCACGCGCCCGCCCATCGCCATCGCGATCTTGGACTTGTACTTGGTGAAGGTGACCGAAAGCTGGTCCCGCTCGGGCAGCGATAGGACGAGGCCCAGCGCCCTTCCGCGCGGAATGATCGTCGCCTTGTGGATCGGATCGTGCTGCGGGACGTTGAGGCCGACGATCGCGTGGCCCGCCTCGTGGTAGGCGGTCAGCTTCTTCTCGTCCTCGGTCATGACCATCGAACGCCGTTCGGCCCCCATCATGACCTTGTCCTTCGCGTTCTCGAAATCCTCCATCGTCACGAAGCGCCGGCCCACGCGCGCCGCCATGAGCGCCGCCTCGTTCACGAGGTTTGCGAGGTCGGCGCCCGAGAACCCGGGGCAGCCGCGTGCGATGATGCGCAGATCGACATCGGGCCCCAGCGGCACCTTGCGGGCGTGAACGCCGAGGATCTTCTCGCGGCCCTTGATGTCCGGGTTCGGCACCTGCACCTGCCGGTCGAACCGGCCGGGGCGCAGAAGCGCCGGGTCGAGCACGTCGGGCCGGTTCGTCGCCGCAACGATGATGACCCCCTCGTTCGCCTCGAAACCGTCCATCTCGACCAGAAGCTGGTTCAGCGTCTGTTCACGCTCGTCATTGCCGCCGCCGTAGCCCACGCCACGGCTCCGGCCCACCGCGTCGATCTCGTCGATGAAGACGATGCAGGGCGCGTTCTTCTTGGCCTGCTCGAACATGTCGCGCACGCGGCTGGCGCCGACGCCCACGAACATCTCCACGAAGTCGGAGCCCGAGATCGTGAAGAACGGCACGCCGGCCTCGCCCGCGATGGCACGCGCGAGCAACGTCTTGCCGGTGCCCGGCGGACCGACCAGAAGCGCGCCCTTGGGGATCTTGCCGCCCAGACGCGAGAACTTCTGCGGATTGCGCAGGAACTCGACGATCTCCTCGAGTTCTTCCTTGGCCTCGTCGATGCCGGCCACGTCGTCGAACGTCACGCGCCCGTGCTTCTCGGTCAGAAGCTTCGCCCGCGACTTGCCGAAGCCCATCGCGCCGCCGCGTCCGCCGCCCTGCATCCGGTTCATGAAGTAGATCCAGACGCCGATCAGCAGAAGGAACGGCAGGAAGGTCATCAGGACAGTGGTGAAGCCCGACTGCTCCTGCGGCCGCGCGTTCACCTGCACGTCCTGCTCGATGAGCCGGTCGGTGATGTCCGCGCCCTCGGGCCGGATCGTCACGTAGTCCTGTCCGTCGTTGCCGCGGAACATGATCTGCTCGCCGTCGAGTGTGACCGACGATACTTCGCCGCGGTCGACAGAATCGACGAATTCCGAGTAGCTGATCGAGCGGGAGGACATGGTCGACTGACCGCCCGAGAACAGGTTGAAGAGCGCCAGGATCAGCAGAAAGAGCACGACCCAGAAGGCGATATTGCGCGCGTTGCCCAAGGAGACTCTCCTTTGAATTGGTCATCGGCGGGCGCACGTCTCCCGCGCCCGGCCACCCGTCTAAGATAGACATCGGAGGGTGATGTTCAATGCGAGATCAGGGATGCGGCAAAATCACTCCGATCGGCGACATGCGCGCTCCAGCCACGGCAGAACCCCGCGACCGGCGCGGCCACCAGCGTCTCCCCCCGCCAGACCGCCGGCGAGGCGAGCAGCGTGGCCCGCGGCAGTCGCGTCGCGCGCCAGTCGGGGCAGTCCTTCAGCGCCTCGCCCAGCGCGCGGATAGACAGGTCCGGCGCATGCGGACCCTCCAGCCTCCAGCGCACGTCCCAGGATGCGTCGGTCGGCCCCGACAGCCCCTCGACCGCCTTCGCCTCGCGCGTGATCCGAAGCGTGAAGTCGCTCGTCATGATCCGGCAGCCGTGGAGCGTCGCGTTCTCGCCGCGACCAATGGCCGCCTCGAGGTCGGCCAATGCCTCCTGCCGGGGCGGGTATTGCGCCGACGATACCCATTTCAGCGCCCCGACGAGAAGCCGCCGCCTAATCTCCGCAGGCTGGCGGTTCAGGAGGGTCCGGTCGAAAATCAGGTCGCCTGCAACGCTCTTCACTCTCTCCCGAGCAAAGTCGGCCGCGACCTCGGCCAGCGCGTCCCGCGCTTCGCGCAGATGATCGGCCGACCCCGCGATCCGGTCGACACCGACTCCCGCCTGTTCGAGCGCGGCGAGCGCCTTGCGCACCCGCACGCGCTCGAAGACCGCATCCTCGTTCGACGGGTCGTCGGCCCAGCGGACCCGCCGCGCGCGCAGATCTTCGCGCAGATCCTCCCGCCGCGCGTCCAGAAGCGGGCGGCAGAACGTCGTGCCGTGCCGCACCACGGAGGGCGCCATGCCCGAAAGCCCGTCCACGCCCGCCTCCCGTGCAAGGCGCATCAGGACAGTCTCGGCCTGGTCGTCTATCGTGTGGCCGAGCGCGACGGCGTCGAGCCCGCGCTCCCGCGCCCAGTCCGCCATCATCGAGTACCGCGTCCGCCGCGCCTGGTCCTGCAGGTTGCCCTTCCCGTCCCAGCCGACCCACTCGAGCACGTCATGCCGAATGTCGAGCCCCGCGCAGACCGCGGCGACATGGGCCGCCTCGCCCGCGGAGCCGGGCCTCAATCCGTGATCGACCGTCACAGCCGCCAGCGGCACCCGGTTCCAATCGTGCAGAAGATGGAGAAGCGCGAGACTGTCGGACCCGCCGGAAACGGCGACCCCGAGCCGCCCCGGCAACCGCCCGGAGAAGAAACGGTCGATGCTGCGGACGAGCGCCTGCGCCCCGCTCACACGCATCCCATGCTGCCGCGCGCCGTCTGGGCCTCCACGGAGGCGGCCGAGGACGGAAACCGCACCGTGACTTCGCCCAGCATGACGCAGCTTTCCTGCCGCTGGCCGAGCTTGTCCAGCGTAAGACCGAGCTGCAGAAGCGCGTCCGGCGCCATCACCCCCTGCGGATCGCCCGAAAAGCTGTCAAGATAGGCGCGCGCCGCAGCGGACGCGTCTCCGACGGCCGTCAGCGCCTCGCCGCGCCAGAAATGCGCCTCGCCCGAAAGCGGGCTGCCGGGATAGGTCTGCGTGAAGGTCGAGAGCTGATCCGCCGCGCGTTCGTATTCCCCGCGGTCGAGCGCCGTCTTCGCCTGCTCGAAATCCGCCTGCTCGCTCATGGCGAGCTCCGGTCCGCCCGATCCGCCGGGCGCCGGGGCGGGCAAGGGCGGCGCAGGCCGCCGCTCGACCTCGATACCGCCCAGCGTCGTCGTCTCGCCCAGTTGCGAGACATCGCCGCCCTCGAGCTCCACCAGCCGGAACTCCAGATCGCCGATCCGGTTCGTCCCGTCCGTCACGATCCGGTCGATCCGGTTCTGAAGCTCCTCGGTGCGCGAGATGAGCCGCGTCAGCTCCGCCTCCATGGAATTGACCCGGTCGGGAATGCTCGTCCCCTGAATGTTCACCTGCGGACCGCCGGTCGTGACCAGTTCGCGCTTGAGCCTCTGCATCTCGACCCACAGGACCGAAAGCTCCTGCCGGATGTCGGCGAGAGTCTGATCGCGATCCTGCGCCGCCGCAGGAAGCGCGAGCGCGAGGCACAGGACCGTCCCGAGAACCCGGATCATCGCATCACCCTCTTCAGCTGACGCCGCCCGCCGCGATGACGGTCACCGCGCGGCGGTTCTGCTGATAGCAGCTTTCGTCGGAGCAGACGGCGAGCGGGCGTTCCTTGCCGTAGCTGACGGTCCGAAGCCGGTTCGGCGCGACGCCCTGGGTCACGAGGAAGTCCTGCACCGCGCTCGCCCGGCGCGCGCCGAGCGCGAGGTTGTATTCGCGCGTGCCCTGCTCGTCGGCATGCCCCTCCACGATCGCGGTGTAATCGCCGTTGTTCATCAGCCAGACCGCCTGCTGGCGCAGCGTCTCCCGCGATTCGTCGGTCAGAGTCGACTGGTCCACCTGGAACAGCACCCGGTCGCCGATCGCCTCGTTGAAGTAGGCCGGCGAATTCGGATCGGAGACGGATCCGAGCCCGGCGGCGCCGACGCCGCCCGCGCCGGAGCCGGCCGCGCCGAAGCGGTCGGGGTTGGTCGAACAGGCCGCAAGGCCGAGGGCCGCGGTCACGATGAGGGCCTTGGAAATAATGTTCATGGGTCTGCCTTGTTGTTCTTGGCTGCTCTGCCGGTGCGACGATACCACCTGAGCGCGCCGTTGGGAATCACGTGTCAGGGAAGAAGCGGGGACCAGGCCGGATCGGAGGCCGATCCGTCGGTCGGCACCCGCCGCAGGTTCCGCCCCGAGATGTCGACCGAGAACAGCGCCGGCGCGCCGCCCGCCCCGGCCGTCTCCCGGGCGAACATGATGACGCGCCCGTTCGGCGACCAGGTCGGCCCCTCATCGAGGAACGACGCCGTCAGAAGCCGCTCCTCGCTGCCGTCGGTGCGCATCACGCCGATGTGGAACCGGCCCGCGTTCTGCTTGGTGAAGGCGATGAGATCGCCGCGCGGCGACCAGACGGGCGTGCCGTATCGGCCCTGCCCGAAGGAGATCCGCGTCGCCTCGCCGCCCGCAGCGGGCATGACGTAGAGCTGCTGCGTCCCCGACCGGTCGCTTTCGAAGACGATCTGGCTGCTATCGGGCGAAAACGACGGCGCCGTCTCGATCGAGGGCGCGTTGGTCAGCCGCCGGATCCCGCCGCTTCGGGTGTCGAGCGCGTAGATGTCGGTGTTCCCGCCCTCGGTCAGCGAATAGATCACCGTGGATCCGTCCGGAGAATAGCGCGGCGCGAAGGTCATGTTCTCGGTCGGAACCGGCAGCCGCGTCCGCTGGAGGTTCGAGACGGTCATCTCGTAGATCGCGGGAAAACCCGTCTCGTAGCTCGTGTAGAGGATGCGTTGGCCATCGCGGGATATCCGCGGCGCGAGCACGATGGATCCCCCGTCGGTGAGCGACTGCATGTTCGCCCCGTCGTAGTCCATGATCGCCAGCCGCTTGACTCGCGCGTCCTTCGGTCCGCTTTCGGCGACGAAGACCACGCGGCTGTCGAAATAGCCACCCTCGCCAGTGATCCGGGCGTACACCTGATCGGCCACCTTGTGGGCCATGCGCCGCCAGCTTGCCGGTTCGCCCACGAACTGGAGGCCCTCTCCCAGGGGCTGGCCCGCGAACACGTCGAAGAGCCGGAACTTCACTATGAGCCGCCCGTCGCCAGCCACCGAGACCGCCCCCGTGACGAGCGCCTGCGCGTTGATCGCTCGCCAGTCGGGATAGGCGACGGGCGCGGCGAAGCTCGTGACGTTGGAGACGAAGGACGATGGCGCGATCTCCCGGAAAAGCCCGGTCCCAGTCAGGTCCGCCGCGACGACCCGCGTGATGTCCTGCGCGTACTGCGCGGCGTTCGGCGTCTCGGCCTCGAAGGCCGGGATCGCGAACGGCAGGGGCTCGATGACGCCCTCGGTAATCTCGATCCGGAGCGGGCCGCGCTCCTGCGCCGAGACCATCGGGGCCGCCGCGGCCAGCATGACCGCCAGGAGAATTCGCAGGATATGTGTCATCTCAGTCTCATCCCCTCGGGATTGAAGGTCATCTCGATATCGCGCCACTGGTCGTACTTCTCAACCGGCAGGTCGAATCCGGTCGCGCCGCAGCGGATGATCGCCCGCCGTGCCGCCTCGTAGGCCTGCCGCGCCGCGCCTTCGGCGCCGCCCTCGAAGCTCACCATGCGGATCGAGCCGGTACTGGGCGTGCCGTCCTGCGCCATCGACACCGCGACGACCACCGTGGTGCGCAACGCGTCCGTCGAAAGCGACCCCACGTTCCAGCACTGCTGGACCGCCAGGCGAAGCCCCTCCCGCTCGCCCGCCGTCAGCGGCGGCCCAGATGCCACCGGAGGCGCAGGCCGGTTCTGCTCGGCCAGCGCCGCCGCCACCGCATCCTCGAGAGCATCCTCCCGCGGCGCGGGCTGCTCCTCGGGCGTGGCGGTCTCCGCCTGCCGCACCGGGCGCGGCGGGCGCGACCGTGGCCGGATCGACTCCACCGGCGCCACGTCCTCCGGCGTCTCCGCCTCGGTCACGATCTCGGTCGTCGCGGCCTCCGGCGCGGCGGAGTCGGTGTCCTCGGCCACCGTCTCCGCCTCGGGCGCAGGTTCCGGCGCAGTCTCCTCGACCACCTCCGGCGCGCGCTCGGCCTCCGGCTCCGGCATCGGCGATGGATCGGGCGCGACCCGCGGCGCGTCCGGCGGCGTCACCTGCGGCGCGATCCGGTCTCCATCGGTGAGCGACGGCGGCGCCACGATCGCCGGCACCTCGGTCGTCACCTCGGCGTCGGGCACCACGATGTCCTCGGGCGTCTCCGGAACGGCCTCGGGCGCGTCGGGCGTCTCCGTCACCTCCGGCTGCCGGACCTGCGGCGCCGTGTCCGTCTCCGGCACCTCGGGCGTTTCCGTATCAGCTTCGGGCGCGATCGGAGCCGTCACGTCCGCCTCGACCTCTGGCTCGGGTCCGCGCAATGCCAGCGCCGCGTAGTCCGCCTCGCTGATGACCGACACCTCGGCCACCGACGCCTCCGGAATCCGATCACGCCCGAAGACACCGCCGACCAGCAGGACGACCAGAAGGAGGCCATGTGCCGCGCCCGAGATATACCAGCCGGTGGTCAAGGCCCCGCCTCAGCCCTCGGTCCCGTCGAGCCTCGGGCCGCCGATGTCGGTCACGAGCCCGATGTTCGAGAAGCCTCCGGCGTTCAGCGCTCCCATCACCTGCATCACGCGTTCGTAGGGGATCGATCCGTCGGCGCGGAGAAAGACCTTGTCCCCCTCGCGCTCCGCCGCCACGGCGCGCAGTCGCGCGACGAGTTCGCTCTCCGGCACTTGCGTCGTCTGGATCGCCACCGCGCCGTCCGCGGTGATCGAGATCGTCAAGGGCTCCTCCTGCTCGGTCGGCAGCGCTTGCGCCGCCGTCTTGGGCAGTTCCACCGGCACCCCCACCGTCAGCATCGGCGCCGTCACCATGAAGATGATGAGAAGCACCAGCATCACATCGACGAAGGGCGTGACGTTGATCTCGGACATCGGCCGTGCGCCGCCTTTCTCGCGGCGCCGCCGGCGCGTCCCGCCGCCGGACTTCTGGATCACCCCCGCGCCCATCTCAGGCCGCGTCCAGCTGGCGCGACAGGATGGTCGCGAACTCGTCGGCGAAGCTCTCGTAGCCCGCGACGATCCGGTCGCTGTCGGAGGTCAGCTTGTTGTAGAAGATCACCGCCGGGATCGCGGCGAGAAGACCCAGCCCCGTCGCCAGCAGTGCCTCGGCGATGCCCGGCGCCACGACGGCGATGTTGGTGTTCTGCGACTGCGCGATGCCCATGAAGGAATGCATGATCCCCCAGACCGTCCCGAAGAGCCCGATGAACGGCGCGGTCGCCCCCACAGTCGCCAGAAGCGGCAGCCCCTTGGTGAGGCTCTCGGCCTCCTTCGCGATGGCCACGTCCATCGACCGGTCGATCCGCGCCTGCGCGCCCGGAATGAGCCCGCCGTCGTCCCTGTGCGACCGCCGCCATTCGACCATTCCGCTCGCGAAGACGCGCTCGGCGGGTCCGCGCGGCGCCTCGCCGATCCGCTCGAACAACTCGTCGAGAGGCTCTCCCGACCAGAACGCCCGGTCGAAGGCCGCGGCCTCGGCCCGCGCCCGGCGGTAGTCGAGAATTTTCTGGATGATGACCGCCCAGGCCCATATCGAGGCCACGATCAGGATGATCAGGACGAGTTTGTTCGTGAAGGTCGCGCGCGCGAAGAGCGACCACATGGAGAAATCAATCTCCTGCGCGAGCGCAAGGGTTTCCGTTTCCATCTGCTGCCTGCTCTGTTCACCGGTGCGGCCGCCCTTCGGGTTTCGGGGCAACTCTGATTGCCGCGCACTTTACAGGAAGGCCAGAGCAAAGGCCAACACATCCGCGTCATCGGCGGATCAATTCCGCAACGTCCCCAGGGCGCGGCGGAACTCTGTCGGAAGGCGTGCGGGCCGTCCCGCGCCGGTCAGCGCCGCCAGCGTCACCACCGCCTCGAAGAGAACCGTCCCGCCCCGCCGCACCCGCTGCGCCAGAACGATCCGCGCCGCCGTCGTCTCCAGAAGCTCCGTCTCGACCTCGAGCAGGTCGTCGAACCGCGCGGGGCTCAGGTACTCCGCCTCGAGGCGCCGCACGGCGAAGACCACGCCCGCATCCTGCTTCAGTCGCGACTGGTCGATCCCGAGCGTCCGAACCCATTCGGTCCGCGCGCGCTCGATGAATTTCAGGTAGTTGGCATAGTAGACGATCCCGGCAAGGTCGGTGTCCTCGTAATAGACGCGGATCGGGAAGCGGTGGGTCATCGGCGGTCGCCTGCGCTGGGACGGACTCTGCCTAGTCCCGCCGGGCGCGGGGAACAAGTGCCTCGATCAGCCCCGCCCCCGGGCGGCGCGGCGAAGATGCATCCGGAAGAGAAGCGGCGCGAGGACGCCCTCGTAGACCGCGCCCGCGACGGGGCGGACGATCGGCAGCGACACCGTCCGCGCGAGCCATCCGAAGCCGGGCGTCCCCCGCCAGAGCGCGACGAAGGCGTCGACCCCGGAGATCAGCCGGCCATCGTCGATCGCGTGCAGCCGGCGCGCGGCGTCCTCGGGCGACAGCCCCCAGGCGTGAAGATCCGCCTCGCAGAGATCGACGAAGCGAAGCGGCGCTCCGGCCGCCTGGGCCCGGCCGCGGTATACGCCGATCTCCCGCGAACAGACCGGACAGGAGCCGTTGTAGATGACGGTGGTATCAACGTTCATCGACGGGAAGCTAGACGGCTCCGGCGTCCGGTCAATGCGACCGCGGCGGTCAGGTGTCGCGAGACCCCTGCACCCGCGCCGACAATCGCAGCGCATGAGCCACGTCCTGCGCCATCACCGGCAGGACGGGATCGTAGGCCGCACGGATCAACCCCGCAACCTCCGGCCTCAGGATCGTCGCGCCGCCCTGCGCGCGCGCCAGCGCCGAGCGGTCCGTGAAGGCCATGTCGGACCACAGCAGGATCGCCTGCATCGCCTGATTGAGCGCCAACACCTCGGCGGGCACCGCCGAAAGCTCTGCGTCCATCCGCACGAAGGCGAAGCAGGCCCTGATCCCGCCCTCCGCGTCGAATCGGAACACCCGGTACTGGTTCGCCTCCGCCGCCTCGAGCCGCTGGACGAGATCGCCCAGCTCCGGGATCAGCCGGTCGAGATCGGGGACGTCGAGCAGCTCCCGCCAGTCGCGCAGGAAGAACATCATGAAGTTTGCGCCGAGTTCGGGGTCGGTCTCCGCCATCCGGTGGCCGGCCAGCGCCACCACCGCCTCGATCGCGCCCTTGACGACACCCAGCGTCGCCTCCTCGACACCAAAGACGACGGGCACGATCGGCCGGCCCCAGCGCGCGAAAAGATACCTGCCGTCCGACCGCGTGAAGAGCGCCCTGGTCTCCTCCTCCGTCACGCCTCCTCCTTCATCTCGGTGCAAATACTCATGACCAGCCGGCGCCCCCGCGTCCCGACCTGCATGTTGCGGCGCCTCCGGAATCTGAACCACGTGGACGGTATCATATTCCGATTCAGAGCATTGAACATCCGTCCGGGCCCGGACATCTCAGAACAGATCGGCCTGACCCGATGCTCTCGGCGGCTCGAGCCCGAGATGGGTCCAGGCCTTCGGTGCCAGCATACGTCCTCGCGGGGTGCGCTGGATCAGCCCCTGCTGGAGCAGGAACGGCTCGATCACCTCCTCGATCGAATCCCGGCTTTCCGACAGTGCCGCCGACAGGGTCTCGACTCCGACCGGCCCGCCCCCGTAATTCTCGGCCAACAGTGACAGGTACCGCCGGTCCGCCCCGTCGAGACCCAGATGATCGACCCCGAGCCTGGTCAGCGCCCCGTCCGCAATTTCGCGCGTCAGCCGCCCGTCCCCCTCGACCAGCGCGAAGTCCACCACCCGCCGCAGAAGGCGCCCGGCGATCCGCGGCGTGCCCCGCGCCCGCCGGGCGATCTCGAGCGCGCCTTCGGGATCGGCCGGAATCCCCATCAGCCGCGCCCCCCGTGTCACGATCTCGTGGAGTTCGGCGATTTCGTAGAACTGAAGCCGCGTGGGAATCCCGAACCGGTCGCGCAGCGGCGTTGTCAGAAGCCCCATCCGGGTCGTGGCCCCCACCAGAGTGAAAGGCTGCAATTCGATCCGCACCGTCCGCGCGGCCGGCCCCTCGCCGATCACGAGGTCGAGTTCGAAATCCTCGAGCGCGGGATAGAGCACCTCCTCCACGGCCGGGTTCAGGCGGTGGATCTCGTCGATGAAGAGAACATCGCGCGGCTCCAGATTCGTCAGGATCGCGGCGAGGTCGCCGGCCTTGGCCAGCACCGGCCCCGAGGTCATCCGGAAGTTCACGCCAAGTTCCCGCGCGATGATCTGGGCGAGCGTCGTCTTGCCCAGCCCAGGGGGTCCGTGGAACAGCGCGTGGTCCATCGCCTCGCCGCGCAGCCGGGCGCTTTCGATGAAGACCCGAAGGTTGGCCCGCGCTTCGGCCTGGCCGATGAATTCCTCGAGCGTCTGGGGCCGGAGTGCCCGGTCGGCGTCCTCGGGCCGGGGATCGGGGCGGAGCGTCGGATCGGGTTCCATACCTTATCCCTTCGGCGCCAGAAGCCGGAGCGCGGCCCGGATCAGTTCGCTCGTGTCGGCCTCGTCGCTCCCGGCCGCCGCCTGCGCCACGGCCGAGGCGGCCTGCCCGGGCGAATAGCCGAGGTTGGTGAGCGCCGAGAGCGCTTCGGACTGCGCCGAGCTTTTCGGCACTGTCGCCGGGCGGGGCTTCGCGACGGCGTCAGAGGACGGCTCCTCGATCAGCTCGGCCAGCGCCTCGCCGCCGCCCATCGCCATGACCGACGGCGCCTTGTCCTTCAGTTCGTTCACGACCCGCTGCGCGATCTTCGGCCCGACGCCGGGCGCCGCCTTCACCGCATTCCAGTCGCCGAGGGCGATCGCGCGGCTCACCCCGTCGGCCCCGAGCGCGCCGAGGACCGCCATCGAGGCTTTCGCGCCGATCCCCTGCACCGACATCAGAAGCCGATGCCACTCCCTCTCAGCGGGTGAGGGAAACCCGAAGAGCTGCAACAGATCCTCTCGCACCAGGAGGTCGGTATGGAGCGTGGCCACCTCTCCCAACCCCGGCAAGGCGGCGAGCGTTCGCTGCGAGACGAAGACGACATATCCCACCCCGCCCACGTCGATGAGGACGTGGTCGGCGCCGCGGTAGCCCACCCGCCCCGTCAGCCGGCCGATCACGGCGCCGCCCTGGAAACCGCGGCGGCGAGCCGACCCGACGAGCCGAGATGATGCGAATGGCAGATAGCGATGGCGAGCGCGTCGGCCGCGTCGGGCCCCGTTATCTCGGTGCCCGGCAGGTGTATCCGCACCATGTGTGCGATCTGGCGCTTGTCTGCGTGGCCGACGCCGACGACGGCCTTCTTGACCGCGTTCGGCGCGTATTCTCCCACCGGGATGCCCGCCTGCGCGGGGACCAGCATCGCGATGCCGCGCGCCTGGCCCAGCTTGAGCGTTCCCGCCGCGTCCTTGTTGACGAAGGTCTGCTCTACGGCGACCGCATCCGGCGCGAAGCGGGCAACGACTTCGGTGAGCTGTGCATGAAGACTGAGCAGACGCTGGGCCAGGTCGGCCCCGTCCGACCGGCACATCCCGTTCGCGACATGGCTGATTCGGCTGCCAGATACGTCGATGAGCCCCCAGCCGAGGATCCTCAGCCCCGGGTCTATGCCCAACACCCGCATGCGCCGCCCTGCTCTTGTTGCCTTTGCGCCACGGCTAGCACGGAACGCGAACACCTGCCAACGGGCAATGCGCGCGGCACGGGTCACAGCTCTCTTCGGAAGTGGCCGGAAAGCGTCATCCCGAGGCCGGAAAGCGACGCATTCCGGATCGGGAAAACCGCTTAGTTATGAAAAGCTTACCATGGAC
>Ga0102938_10001353_pt1 | contig 18527 bp, 12 predicted proteins | sample SalPonR2_B_D2_MG_FD_84516 | JGI IMG/M metagenome (GOLD analysis project Ga0102938, IMG submission 84516) | Salt pond soil microbial communities from South San Francisco under conditions of wetland restoration - Salt Pond MetaG R2_B_D2_MG | ecosystem: Environmental > Aquatic > Marine >...
CAGATCGATCGTGTCGTCCAGTTCGCCCTGCGAATCCTCGAGGGTCGCATCCAGATCCGGCGACGGTTCTTTGTCGGGCTTGTCGGGAATCGAATCGGGGTCACGGTCGGACATCGGAAAAGCAAGACAAAAAAGGAGGGAAGCTGGGGCGGCACGGGCGAGCCGAATCGTGCCTAGGAAACGGCTTGTAACAGATGGACTTTCCGCAAAAATCGACCCGCTCGGGACAGCGGTCGGTTGACCGACCCTTCGGGAACGGCATCGGTATCCGCTTCATCGGTCGGGTCTTCGCTCGGTTCGACCGCCGAATCGTCCCCTGCTTCATCGGCGTCGATCGGGATCAGCCTCAGCGTCCCGCCGTCCAAGTCGTCGTCCAGGATCACGGCTTTACCGTCACGCAGATCGACTCGCAAAATCGAACGTTGGTCTCCGTCGCCGATGACGTATTCGATCTCGTAAGCTCCGTCGGGAAGACCTGCGAACACGCGGCTCAGTTTTTCACCGCTCAGAATGTCCTCGGGCAGCCGGATCGGTTCGACCAGGTCGTCGGCCCCCGGATCGGGCGACAAGGCTCGGAGCTGGAAGAATTCTTGTCGGATCGACGTGGACGAAGACGGGCCGTCCGTCGACGAAAATCCCGCGTCGATCACGAACGTCGTTCCGGTCAGGCGAATCGGGGCGGGCAATTCCGGCGGTTCGGGAATCACATCGCGAACCGGAAAGAACGCCACCGGCACATCGACACGAGGAATCACAAACAAGGCGGTGCCGTTTTCGAAAATCGGCCCCGCCGGGCTTGACGTCAGCGGGTTGTCCGTCGACGTCACCAAGCGTCCGGCGATGGTTTCGCTCGGCCGATCGACTTGAAAGATCTGGTCGGCTTGAATCACGATCGACTCATGGTGGGCGACCGCAAACTTCACCGCCAGCGGATCGGTCGCGCTACGACGACCGTTCAACGTGCTGTTCACGATGTCCGCTTCGGTATAGACGTGCGGGACATCGATGGTTGTCATGTCACCGGGCAAGTTGTCGATGCGTTGAAACCGATTCGTCGGTGCGCCCCAGTCGATGAACAGGCTGAATCCGTTTTCACCTTCCGTTCCGATGTCGACCGAGAAGACGCCTCGGGCATCGTTCTCGGCGAACTGCGACAACGTGTTCGTCCGAACCGATTCGAAATCATAAAAGGCGTCGGTGTCGTCGACCCCTTCGCCCGGACGCCCGAAGAGATTCGACGCGATGTCCGCGGCCGGTCGCGGCGTGAACTCCCTCGCGATGCCGACGCCGTCGCCCGTGTTGATCTCAAAGCCTTCGCCGATCGAAACGACTTCGGCCATGATCGTCACCGCGCCCGGCCCGCTTCGGCTCGCTTGCAACTGAACGAAATCGCCGACCAGCCAACGACCGGCCGCCGACATCATGATCTGTCCACGCCCGCCGCCGGCGATGATTTCAGGGTCGTCGCGGCGTCGGGCACCGTCGTTCGTCGGATCGGAATCGTTGATCGAAATGTTCCGACTCGCCGAAATTTCGATGCGGCCGTCAAAAGTCGATACGACCACCGCGTCGTCATCGCCGTCGGAGGCGGCCAGTTCGATGTTGCCTTGTTCGACAATGATCAGGTCGCCGAATCCCGTCACCCGCGCATCGAGATCATTGACCTGCGTGGTCAGCCGAACCGCCACGTCGCCATCGCGGACTTCCCCGGCGGCCCGCAACACCAAGTCATCGGCGACGACGGTTTTCGTGTCACCCACGTCGGTGTCCGTGATGTCGTCGGCCGAAACCAAATGCACGTCGGCACCATTGCGGGCGTGAATCTGACCGATCCGCAAGTCACCGCCCGCGAGCGTCGTCAAGTGAATGTCGCGATGCTCGCCGACACCCGCCAAGTCATCGATGCCGAGGGGGTTGTTCGAAACGACTCGGCTTGCGATCAGCGTGCCCGCGGTGGTGACGTCGATCTTTCCGTCGAAGGTCTCCAGGGAGACCGCTTCGATCGAATCCAAGGCGTGAAGGAAGACGTCGCCGCGCCGTCGGACCGTCGAGGTGATGCCCTCGGCTAGCACCTCCAAAGCATCGCCGACGCCGATGCCGCCTTCCGCGTCGATCACGATGCCGCCCCCGGCAGCCGAAAGATCGACGTCGGTGTCGTCCCCGTCGATGATTCGGCCGGCCCGGCTGATGATCGTGATCGCGTCGGTTTCGCCGGAACCACTTTGCACCGACGCCAGTTCGATGTCACCGAGTGCGTCGATCCGTACGCGTCCGTCGTCGGATCGAATCACGCTTCCCGGTTGCATGACGATGCCGCCCTGATCGCTGATCAGCTCCAGGTCACCGCCGGCGATGAAATTCTGGCCGATCGTCAGGGTCTGAGCCCCCAGTTGGGTCACGCGGCTGACGCCGGATCCGGCGAACAGATTCTCCACCGTCGTGTGGCTGTCGCCGGACAGATTGATGATCACGTCGCCGGAGAACGCCGAGGCGTCCAAGGTCTCCACGCGATCGAGTTCCAACGGTTGCCGGTTGCCGATTCCGCTGGCCGCCCGCAGCACCACGTCGCTCGCCCGGATGTCGTTTCGCGTGTCCGGATCGGCATCGTTGATCGATTCGGCTTGTAAAAAGATCTTCGATCCGGCGGCCCGGATGACACCGACCGACAAGTCGTCCAAGGTCGTCAAAGCCACGTCGCCGAAAGTGTCGATCTCGTCGACGTGATTGAATCGGTTGGCGGAATTCGTCAGCTCGATTTCCCCGCGACCGAACAAGGTGACCCGGTCGGCGTGGATCGCGGTTCCCGCGGCTTGACGAATCTCGCCGATGACGGGAACGGTGGCGGTTCCCAGTTGAACCGATCCGTCCGCGGCGTTCAGATCGCCGAGCACGACGGCGTTGGCGTCTTCGATGAAGATCGCGCGGCCGGGCGAAGCCGAACGGAGCACGGAATTCGTCAGATCCAACGCGCCCCCCATCGCATCGACCGTGACGCCGGCGGCCGTTGCATGCACTTGCACCGGAGCGACGATCGATCGGCCTGTCAGGAGCACCGCCTCGGCCGTGACATCACCCGTCACCGACAGTCGATCGCCTCGCAAGTTCACAAAGCCGTCCAGGTCGATCGTCTGTCCGACGATCAAAGCGTCGCCGGCGACGGCGTCCAGATCCAGCGGGCCGGTCACGGCGCCGCCCAACCTTAGGTCGTGCCGGGCTTGCAACGAAAGCTGCCCGGCCGTGTTGGTGCCGACGATCGAATCGCCCAGTTCAAGGGATGCCGCCGAGCCGATGGAAACCGCTTCATCGATCGTCACCGGCGAAGCGATCCGCACGTCGCCGACGGTGGTGTGGATCTCCGTGCCGGCCAACGTCAGGGAATTCGACTGTAAATCGATCGACCCGGCCGTGACGTCCGATTCGATCGTCACTTCGCCGACGGTGTCGCCGACGTGGAGATCCCCGTCGATTCGAAAATGGGTGCCGAGCCACTGAACCTGACGGCCGCCGTCGACGGTGACTTGTTCGACGCGAAAACCGGCCGAAACGTCGGCGTCGCCCAGCGTCAACGAGGCGTCGGTACCGAGTTCAACGCCAAGGCTGTGACCGGTTCCGCTTGACGAAAGGGTCGCACCGGCGAAATCGATCGCGGCGTCGTCCGCGTCGACGATGACGTCACCGGAAAGGGTCAACGAGCCGACAACGTTTAGACTTCCCCCGCCCAAGCGGATCGTCGTGACACCGGTCGCGAGGCCGACCGACACGTTTCCTTGCAACTCGACGGTGTCGTTGCTGATGTCGAAATCGCCCGAGCGGCCCACCAAGACGATCGTTTCGGACTGCACGAACAGGCCGTCGCTGTGCCCGCTGGCGCCCAGCGGGTTGGAGAGCACGACGCGGTCATCCCCCGCCGAATCGACCAACTCGATGTCCAAACCGTCGACGCGTTGCACGTCGGCGAGATCGTCGCCCGCACCCAAATCGATCCGCAAACGACCGGCGGTGACCGCATCGGTGGCGACCGAATCGGCAAAGATCGGATCGCCGCCGGCGTCCAGGCCGACGCGAATCGGGATCGCCCTTGCCGAGCCGTCCAGCAACTGAATTCGATCCGTCGAGGGCTGGCTGACTTGGACAAAATCGTCGGTCGCGTCGCCGGTGAGCAAAAGCTCGCCGATCGCCGTCAACTCCGCCGTCGCGTTGAGCACCAGTCGCCTTTCCAAGCCCCGCACGCGGGGAACCCACGGCGACAAAGCCCGGACAGGTCGGTCGGATCCGCGGTCCTTGTGCATCACCCGACCGACCGTCGATGACGTCCATCGCCGGGGCCAGCGAATTCGCTTGGCACGCTGGACGGGACGGAGACGACGGGGAAGCATGGATTCGACGCGGAACGGGTGGTCGTGGTGGACGGCCGGACACGACAAATGTGGACGAACCGATCCGTCATCGTAATCACCGTGCCAAGTTCCGGCGAATCTCCCGGTCGCTGCGACGGACAACCACGAAAGCTTGGCAAAGATTGCCGATTGTTCTGGTCCCGCGTGCTTTGACGGCTGGAGCGGTCGTGCTGGCGAAAGCCGAAGCGTCCGGACGATGAGTCCGGAAACCCGACCCCGGCCCGCCCTTGATGAGTGTCCGATGCGATTTCCGTGCCTGCCGATACGACGGCTCTTGCCGGCCGACACGAGACTGTTTTCGCCCTCAAGCGCCGTGACACGCCCGGCACGTCGCCGGCGGCTGGGCCGTTGCCGGGGCCTGGTGCGGACGGTCGGCCTCGCGGCGGCCTCCTTGCTGATCGCGAGCGGCACCACTTGGTCGCAACAGGCACCCGTCGACGCGGCGACCATCCGGCCGGTCCGGTTGGAGCCCTGGGTGTTCGACCAGGACCGCGACGACGACGACCTCGAAACGCAAGCCCGACAGCGACTGGCCGAGCGTCTGGCGGAGCTCCGCAAACCGGTTTCACAGATCCGTTTGACGTCCGCCGAGATGACCCGGGATGTTCCGACGGACTTGGCAAGCCGAACGTTGCGGCTGGAAGCGGCGGTCCTGGTCACCAGCAGCGATTTTCCGACGCCCGTTGCGTCACGGGTCCACGGGCCGATGTTTCATCAACCTTTGTACTACGAAGAATTGAACTCGGAACGGTGCGGCGCGAGTCATGGTTATTCCCAGAACCTCGTGTCGTCTTGGTGGTTCGTCTTCAACACCGCCGTGCTGCCGTATCGTCTGGCGACCCGACCGCACTGCCGGTGCGTCCCGGCCGGCGGGGACTGTCCGGCGTGCCACCAGTACCCCACGCCCATCGAACCGCTGCCACGAAATCAAGACGGTCGCCTGCCATGCCGTGGGATCGCCGCGGAAGCCGCCGTCGCCGGGTTCACGTTTCTGTTGCTGCTTTGACCCGAACTGCTAGGATGAACCCGCGCCGGTCGCCCGTGTCCGTTCATCCTTCCCCACCATGCTCGATGCCCAAGAAGAAGCACAATAAACACCGTGCCGACTTTCGAAAGAAACACCAAGGTCGCGTCCGCGATCGTGATTTGACGCGGCAGTTCAAAACGGGCGACCAAGACGACTTGGCCGATGTCATTCAATCCGAACGACTTTCGGGCAAAGGCGACCTGACCCGCAAACGGACGGTGATCGGGTCCGATGCCGATCCGGACGACGCCGCGGGGCTGCACGTGCACTTTCGCACCGACGACGACATGCTCGGCGGCCGTGTCGTCAGCGTTCACGGGTTGCGTGTTCGCGTTCACGGCGACGACGGGGCCGATTACGAATGCGCGGTCCGACAAGTGCTCAAATCGCTCAGCACGGATCAACGGCACGTCGTGGTCGCCGGCGACCGCGTCACCTTTCGCGCCGAATCCCCCGGCGACGGGATGATCGAAAGCATTCTGCCACGCACCGGCGTCCTGTCACGAACCAGCAAGGGCAAACAACACGTCATCGTCGCCAACGTCGATTACTTGCTGATCATCGCCAGCGTCGCTCAACCCGGTTTGAAGCCGGCGCTGATCGATCGCTTTCTACTGACCGCCGCCCAGTGCGAGATTCAACCCGTCGTCGTCTTCAACAAGTGTGATCTCGCCGACACGGTTCAATTGCAGCCGATCGTCGGGGTCTACGCCGCCCTGGGGTTTCGCACGTTGATGGTGTCGGCGGAAACCGGAATGAACACGGATTACTTGCACGCGTTGTTGGTCGGCAAGCAGACGGTCTTGGCCGGACAGAGTGGCGTGGGAAAAAGCAGCTTGTTGAATCGCGTTGAGCCGGGGTTGGGGTTGGCCGTCGGCGAAGTCAGCCGCGACAACGAGAAAGGCAAACACACGACCACGGCATCACGATTGATCCCTTTGGCCGATGGCGGCGCGGTGTTTGACACGCCGGGGATCCGTCAGTTCCAACTCTGGAACATCGAAGCCAACGAAGTCGGCGGATTGATGCCCGACTTTCGACCGTACGTCAGTCATTGTCGGTATCCGGATTGTCTGCACCTCAGTGAGACCGATTGCGCCATCAAAGACGCGGTGGCCGACGCTCGGATCGACGCGCGTCGTTACGATTCGTACTGCCACCTGTTGGAAGAGGACTTGCTGCCACGATGACGACACTCTCCAAACGACAAGCCGTCGTCGCCGTGATCGTCAGTTCGATCTTGTTCACGATCGCGCTGGCTTTGTTTTGTTTCGCGTTGGGCTTGGACTTCGTCAACGAAGGCTGGGCGCCAAGACAAGACGGCGAAAGCGTCGTGGGAGATCGCCAGGTGCCTTTGGTGCTTTCGCTGGTGGGCTTCGCGATTTCGATCGTCTTGTTCTTCGTCGGTTTGCATCGAATCGCCAAGCCCTGAACCGGTCCGGCCGAGAACGCCGACGCGGCATCCGCTACGGAAAGAAGTATCGCACCCAGTTCCGGAAACCTTGACCGGGAACGTAGGCCACCGGTTGGCCCCACAAACCTTGACCGACTTGAACCGGATAAGTTTCTTGCCCGAACGAAATGAGCGCGTCGGCCGGCGTCGCGGATGCCGGAACCGGCGACGTCGCTAGCGGATCGACGACCAACGGCGGCATCACGGCCGGAGCGGGGATGATCGCCGGCGGTGGTGCGTAGGGAACCGGCGCGGTCATCCCGGTCGGCCGCACGCTGCCGCATCCGGATCCCCAGCCGGCCGAATAGCTGCTCCGCGGCGAAACGTTGGGGCAATTGGAGACCGTCGCGAAATCCGACCCGGAAAGCTGTGGCGGCGACAGCGGCGTCAGGTCGCCGGCGGACATCGGCGGTCGACTCGGGACGCTACGAGGCGCCGGCAAGCTGCGTGCCGGTCGGTCGCCGGAGGAGAATTCCTGGGGCACGGGACGACCGGGCAACGAACGAAGGTCGTTCGACACCGGTGGTCGAGGTGACGAAGGCGCCGGCTCGGCACCGATCGGCGGGGCGGTGACCGGTGGCGGGGATGCATCGGCCGGCGGGGATGCATCGGCCGGCGGGGATGCAAACGGGGAACCGCCGGCTTGGCCGCCCCCGGGAGTCGAGTTTCCGAACTCCGGCAGAGTGAAGCCGCCGTCTTGCAAATAGGCCGCCTGCCGCACCCGTGCATCGGTTTGCGACCACCGCGGTGACGGCTGACCGGACCGCGGGGAGCTGCCGATCGGTTTGAGTGTTTGGGCATCGACGTCCGCGGGGACCAGACAGTAGGTGATCGAAAGTATCCCGGGCCAAAGTTTCATGAGCATTTCCTGCAGCGATGCCGTTCATCGGCTTTCGTGAACGACGAAACCCCACTGGGACCTACATTTTCCCGGCCGATCGTGGCAAGACGAATCCCACGCGGTGTCGGCCGTCACCGGCAGGGCTCGATCGTGGGCGGGCTTGATAATGCGAATCATTCGCATTAGGCTCCCTGGCCGCTAGCCAGCCACCGACGCCGCGCACGTCCGACGATGCCACCGACAGCTAGGAAGCAAGCAACGCGATGATCGTGGTTTCCGCCCGGAATTCACGAGTTCACATCCCTTATTTTTTTTCACCGGAAAATGAACCGATGCATCGTCGTTCCAACGCCTTGATGTCACCCGAGCAACCCGCTGCGGCCGACCCCCGGATCCGCGCGAACACCGAACGTGACGGTTTCACGTTGGTGGAATTGTTGGTCGTCATCGCGATCATCGGCGTCCTGGTTTCCTTGTTGTTGCCGGCGGTGCAAGCGGCCCGTTCGGCGGCGCGACGGATGAGTTGCGGCAACAACCTGAAACAAATCACCCTGGCCATTCACAACTACGAGTCGGCCTTTCAAGTCTTGCCGCCGGGGTGGTCGGATCCGGGCGGCGGCAAGGGTTGGGCGATGCAGGCCCGCATTTTGCCTTACCTGGAGCAATCGGGACTGAGTGAAAACATTGACTTCGGTCGGGGCTACACCGAGTCCACGGTTCAATCCGACGGCGTGACGATCCCGCTGTCCGCCTTTCGCGTCGCCACCTACCAATGCCCGAGTGATCCGCTGGATCAGCCGCGATTTAGTGGCGGAGCAGCGAAGTACTACAAGTTGAACTACGGTTTCAACGGTGGCATCTGGTTCGTCGCCGATGCGGCCGGTCGCTCGCACGGCCGCGGCATGTTCAACGCCGGACGGACCATGCGTTTTCGAGATTGCGTCGATGGGCTCAGCGGAACCTTGGCGATGGCGGAGGTCAAAGGCTGGACACCCTATTTTCGCGACGCCGCTATGACCGGCGAGATGGAACAACCGATCGCACCGGAGCAAATCTGTGCGCTCGGAGGCAGCTTCAAATCAGAGACCGGTCACACCGAATGGGTCGACGGCCGCATCCACCAAGCCGGATTCACCACCGCGTTCCCCCCCAATCAAAAGGTTCTGTGCGAACGCTCGGGAGTGCTTTACGACGTCGATTTCACCAACCTCCGTGAGGGTTTGGATCCCGCCAGCCCGGCGAGAACCTACGCCGCCGTCACCAGCCGCAGCTACCACAGCGGCGGGGTTCACGCGAGTCTGCTCGACGGCTCGGTTCATTTCGTCACCGAGTCGATCGATGTCAAAATTTGGCAATCGTTGTCGACCCGCGACGGACGCGAAGTCGTGGAAGTACCGTGAGCGACCCCGAACGGCCCTGACGGCTTTCTCTCGTCGCCAAAAGGGCCGGTGGATTTACGGCTGCGGCACCGCGTGACCCGTCGCTTTTTCGATCGTGATTCTGTCGAACGTGACATCGATCTCCCTGGGCGGAGGGTTTCCAGGGGCCATGGCGACGAAGCCCAGCGATCGCGGTGCGTCGGCTTGCCAAACGATCGTGTGGTGCCACTGAAAGTTTCTTCCGTCGTGGCTGTGACCGAAGCTGCACGGCGTCCCGAAGCGGCGCAGCCGCAGCCACGTTTCCGGCACCGGATCTTCCATTGGGAAGTACCACCGATTGGTGATCCGGCCTGCCTGTTCGGATATCAGTGTGATTCGACTTTGTCCGTCGCCATGACCCTCCACCGCCAGCTTCAAAAAGTTGTCGGCATCGTTCCAAAGTACGACCGCGCCTTGCTGAAAAGCTTCGAGGGGTCGGAAGTCCGTCAAGGCCAAGGTCACTTGGAAATCTCCGTCGCCTGCCGGGTTGGGCAGAAGAAAAAGATTCGAGTAATTCTTTTTCGCGATGCTTCCGTTGTCGGCGCGGATCCTCAATCGCCCGGCGGCGTGGTCGATCGTCACGCGATCGGGAATCGAATTCTCAATCTGCCAATCCGACTCGCCCTGGCCACTGAAATCATCGGAGGAAACGATTTCGTATCGTAGCCAGTCTTTCGCACGTTCATCGCCATGGTCTGCGAGCTGATTTCCGATCCGCGCTCGGAGCGTCCCCTCGCTTTCGCGATACCACCGGCCCAATGTCTCGATGGCGGAGGACGCATCGACTTTGGCCAGCATCGCGGCGGCGAAGAACCGACCTCGCTTATCGCTGGCGGCGGGAATCACTACCGTGACGGCTGCCTCCGATGGGAATCGGCAGAGCGAAAGGATGGCGTGCCAACGAAGCAAGGGTTCGGGGGATTCGAGCAACGGCTGTAAGCCATCGATCGTCGCTTGCCGGTCGGCGTCCCAAACATCGAGCAGGATGGAAACCGCTTGCAGCGAGCGATTTTCGGGATCGCGCGAACCGGCACGACGAGCCAAATCCTGCAATTCCCCCAACCGACCCGTTTGCCGGGCTCTTCGCAGCAGGGCGGGGAACAATTGAGTCTGATCGCCGGTGGGGCAGCGCAAGGAGTTGGCGATCCGCTGAGTCTGCACGCGGTTCCACGGCCGGTCGTGGACGCCGAGAAACCGACGCACGTCCGGGCTTTCTTCTTTCAAGGCGTCTCGCAGCGCTGTGACGGCCGCATCGGTATCACGTGAGATCACGTCCAACAGCAGCGGCGGGCGCATCTCGCGGGCACGGCGGATTCGGTCGGTCAGGTTTCGCTGTTTCTCCAGCGGCGTCCCCGCGAGGCTCAGGTTTTGTTCCGACAGCAGGAAAGCTTCCAGCGACAATCCAGCCGTTCGCAGTTGTCGGACCAAGGATTCCCGTCGAACGAAAAGGTCATACTCACGATAATGGCTCGGCATGCGAGCGGAAGCTTCGTCCAGGCTGTGCGAAATGATCTGAAATCCTTCCTCCCGCCGCCCCAACCGACACAACAGCAGTCCGTGCTTGACGAAATGTTGAAAGTCGCTCCAGCTGTTGGTCGAGCTGCGAAACCGACTGTTCGGATCAGCCTGTTCACGCAATCGGGCGGATTCTTGTTCGGCAAATTCCAGCGCCAGTTCCAAGGCCGGCCGCTCATCAAGATTTCCGAATTCGGACATGATGACGCGACCGCACTTGGCCAATCCCAAAGCAAATTCTTCATCTCGCCGGTAACGCTCGATCAGTTTCAATTCCGGCCGGACGTCATCCAGTTGCCGCCGTCGCATCATTGCGATCAATAATTCTCCGCAGGCGTTCCACTCGGGGTGTTGAGCCTGAGCCTGACGCGTCGCATCGACCAGAGCTTGCGTTTTGTCAAACTCGACGGCCAGCGATGCCAACCGGCCCGACGCCGTGTCCAACGCGTCCGATGGTCCGGTGGGCGGCAGTATGGCGCCCAGCATCGTCTGCCAAGCCGCTTCCGTCTGACCGCTCTTGGCGTACCATTCGCTCAGATTTCGCCGATAGTAAGACTGGGACGCACCGCCGGGTGCAAAGTCGATGGCGACCTTGCACAACTCGATCGCCTCGTCCAACCGCTCAGCCTCTCGGCTGATTGCAGTCGCTTCGTTGCTTACCGCGTAAGCGTAACGTGTGCGAAGTTTCGGTTCTTCGACGCTTTTTAATAGCCGGATCAGCCGGTCGGATTGATCCGTATTCAAGTAGTGTGGCGCGACGACACTCAACTGCTTCAACACGAGTTCGGGATTTTCTTTCCAGACCTTGTCCAACACGTCCAACCCTGTTCGGACGTCTTGCCGCTGTAGCAGACGGTCGGCCAAGGCCATCAAGACTTCCGGGGTTGCCTCTCGCGGGGCAAGCGTTTCATCGAACGCCGGCTGATCACCATCGGCCGGCTGTGCAGAGGAGGGCGAGCCGACCACGGCGGCCATCATGGCCGCTTGACGAAGGTCGTTGTTCTTCGCCGCGGCGGCATCGATGACGTGCCGGGCGAGCTTTCTGCCCAACGTCCGTGTCGTCTGTCGTTGGAGCAACGCGTCGGCGACTTGCCAGGTCGCGTCGTCGATGGCCTCGGGGGTCCGCTCCACGTGCCGTAACAGCGTCTGTCCCTGGGCGATCGCGACATCATCATCCCCTTGCCGCGCGGCCAACAAACAAAGCAAGGCCCCGGGGCGATGGTCATTCGCCTGACGTCGTCGCGCCTGATCGACGGCACGCGTCAGCCGCCCGCGTTGATCGGGATGTTCGTCAGCGTAACGCAACAGATGATCCAAGATCGATCCGTCCGACAACTCGGTCGAATCGCCGGCGTTGCTGCTCAAAGATACATGCCAGCCGTTGAAAAAGAAGTCCGACGGCACGGTCCTGTTGCTGCCGTCCAAAACGTGGACCAAGCATTCGAATGATTTAGCGATTTCGCCTTCATTCAGTGCGGACAACGTTTGGTGATACGCTTTGAGGTTGTGATCGAAAGGATACTGACGGCTTTGCAGGTAGGTCTGTTCGTCGTCGGACTTTCGATCTTTCAGCGCCGACAATACCATGTCGAAACCGAGCAAGGCTTGCCAGAAACCGTGGTCGTCGCAGGCACCGGCGATCTGATTCAACGAGTAAATTTCGCCGGGCAACGAGGACGCCGGCTTCGTTTCTTGCATCGATCGATGCAGCTTGACCAAGCGATTCGAAAGCGTGCTTCGGGCTTCATCGGGTCGCTGCAATTTGACCAACAGATCCGCGACGCGGATCGTTCCGGCGTCGCTGATTTCCTGCGGCGTCGACGCAGATTCTCTCCACAGCCGCAGCGACAACTCTCGGACGGCGGGGCGCGGGCACTCCGCAAACATCCGTCGTAGCATCGGTATTTCACCTTGTAACGCGGCACTGAACTCGGGATCGTTTTGGTAGCGATCGGCCAATGCGATCACCCGCGACGGATCGCCTTGTTTCGACGTGGCGGCAGCCGACAACGCCAACGCCTGGGGCCGCCAAGCGGGCGTCTGTTCGGCGGCGATTTCACACCGCCCGATGACTTCGGGCAAACGACGGACTGTTTCGGCGACAGTCAGATAAGTTTCGACGAACGGGTGAATCGTGGGCACGTAGTCGTCGCCGGGAAAAATCAGCTCGTGAAGAACGTCCAGAGTCCCGAGGTCGTTGGGAAGTCTGACGACGTAGCCGGTCATGTTTTGGGCAAAGGTGTCATCACTCGGCGAACCCGCCACGCAAACCTTGTACAACTCGATCACATGCTCGGCCGATTTCGCATCGGTTGGCATGTTGCGCCAGAGAAAACGCAAGCGACTGCGAACGAACGCAGCGGCCCGCGTGGATCGGTGTTGTCGGAGCGAATCGGTCAGTGAAGACAATTGTTCGGCCTTGATGTAACTGTCGATGTGTTGCGACAAGCGAACCATCAATCGGTCGGGATCCTGATTCCAAACCTGCTGGATCAACTTGACCGCGGCTGCGTGCTGTCCGCTACGCTGGTGGACTTCCACCATGGCGATCCGATCGCTGGCCGTGGCGTTATCGGGAAGCAAGTTTGCCGTGTCGGGTTCGATACCCGCCGAAACGTCGGCCGCGACCAGCGCGTTGATGATCGCGTACAGCCGGTTCTTATTGTTTTTCTGATTCGCCGCTTCTTTAATCTGCATGGCGATATCACGTCCGAGGGATGCCGTCTCCGTTTGCCGTAGCGCTGCCGACGCCACCAAAAAAGAAGCATCCGTTTCGACGAGTTCGGGTCGCATCGCGATTCGGTCCGACCAGTCACCCAGCGGACCGACTGCGGCGGCAGGGCTGTTGCCGAATAACGTTACCAGAATCGACAAAGCGGCCAGTCGATCCGCCGCTCGGTCGTCGTCGGCGGCCGATTCATTCCGAGCGGCAGCGAGTGCTTCTTCGATGCGATGCAGTTCTTGCGATTTTGCGGCGAGAGCCAACAGTCGCAACAGAAACGGAGTCGCGTCGGCGGTCGACTGCCGCCCCGGATAGCTCATCGGTGATCGTGCATCGACCTGAGGTGCGGGATCGATGACGATGAAATACGCATCGAAATCATCTTCTAGGTTGCGAAGATCACGACACAACCGTTCGACGGTGTGCTTAATGTCCCCGACAAGAAGACGGTCAATGGCGGCACGGATTTGTTGCTCGGCGTTTCGGATCTCGCCCCAATCGCCGAACAAACGGCCTCTCGCTTGTCTGGCCTGTTCCGCCTTCACTTCGATAAAAAACATTCTCGCTTTGGCCAGAACGGCCAGCGCGTCCAAATCGAATTGATGTTTCTGTAGGTGACCGGCGATGGACATCAACCAAGCTGCGTCGCCTTGCAGCGGCATCGTCGGATCCGACGTTCGCGCGTCGGCCGACCGCACCAAAACGCTCCGCGCGTGAGCGGGGCGTTTCAACCTGACCAACATTTCGGCGATCGAGTAAAGATCGCTGGCGTTGCCCGAGGTCCAGTTCTCGGCCTCCGTGTCAACGGACGGGTATCCTGACAAGGCCAATCCGGCATGCAACGCCGGCTGGGACTGACAGGCCAAGAGTTCTTGCTGCAGAAAGACGCGGAGGCTCGGGATGGCTTGCCCTCGCTTTTCGGCCCGGATGTGCTGTTCGGCCAACGCCACCAGTTGCGTTTCGTCGCCGCGATGTCGCGCCAACATGGCCAAAATCAACTCGGAGGCCTGCGTCCATGTCGCAGACGTGTCGGCTTCCCGCGCGACTCGTGCCGCAAGTTCCTCGACTCGTCCCGCTCGGACCGCAAGCTCGACCAGCGAGCGACAGTGATTCAGGTAGCTCGAATAGTCCGATGAGTCGCGTGAGACCGTGGCGATCAAGCGGAGTTCGTCATCATCGCCGGGGATCAATTCTTTGATCAACAATTCGTAAGTCGCCTGCTGCTGATCTTGTTCCCTCATCAGGGGCACGAGACGCTCTATCAATCGGGCGCGACGCCCACCATGGAACACCCGCAGGCTTGCGAGATAAACCGACTGCAGGCCGGCGGTGTCTTTCGACTGATAACCCAACATGATCAAAGTGCTTGTCAACAGTTCTTGCTGGCGTTCGTCCAGTCGATCCTTGTCAAGCTGATCGATGTGTCGGGCCAACATGGCAAGCCGGTCTTGACCGACGTACAGCCGACCCAGATTCGATCGGTCCTCCAAAATCAGATCCGGTTGTAGCCGCCACAGCGGCTCCAGCGCCTCCAGGCCGGCATGAAAGTCGTTCGCCTTGATCAGTGCTTCGCTCCATTTTTTGCGCAACGAATGATCGCGGGGTTGGAGGTCGAGTTTGCGTTTCCACAGCGCGGCGACGGCGGCATGATTCTCGGCCACGTTGTGGCTTTCGATCAGCTCGTCGATCAACGACACGGATGTGGGATCATTGTCCAGCCGTCGCTGAAACGCCTCGAGGCGAGAGGTCAAATTTCCTGATCTTTGTAAGGTCATCAACGCGCGTTGGCGAACCGGGTCGATCCCACTGGGCATCCCTTGGCGTCTGGGTTGACGTCGCAGTATCCGACTGGCGATCTGTGCGGCCAGATCGGGATCCGCGTCGGCGGATTGCATCATCAGCCGACTCAATTCATCCACGCCGGTTTGCGGATCAATCATCTTTCGAAAAATCGCCGCTTTTCGCTGTAGATCCTGGCGATCGGCGGAATCGTTTTGGCCAAGCGCCGTTGCCCCAACAAACAGTGACCCAGTCAGTCCCATGACGAGCCGGGTAGTCGCGAGGGACGCGTTGATTCGGAAGCGGGTCATTTCGATCTTCCTGAGAGGCGGCAAGGGATGGCGAGTCGCTATCTTAAGGGGGCCGGCCGATGCTTGCTGATTTGTGACGAGCCCCGCCGGAGGTCGAGAGCCCCTCCGAGGCGACACCATGCGCCGCAGTGGTCAAGATTTTCGGGCTGAACCCGAAAAAAGCTCAGAGAATTTTGGGGTGGCCCTCGCCCGGCCGCCCGACGCTTTCATGTCAGCAAGCCACCGCGACGCCACGGCGGTCCTGTCGAGTTCAAGCCGCCGCGACCGGGCGTCCGAAACAGCGGATCGTGACCCACAGGCAGACGGCACCGAGGATCAGTGAAAGCCAGGGTGACAGGCCGAACGCCACCGGCAGCGTGCCGGTCAGGATGCAAACGACCGCCACCGTGATCGCGTAAGGCATCTGTGTCCGGACGTGCGTGATGTGATCGCACCGGCACGCGCGACTCGACAGCACCGTGGTATCTGAGATCGGTGAACAGTGATCACCGAAGATCGCGCCGGCCAACACCGACCCGAAAGTCGCCAAGAAGATCGCGCCGCCGGCACCGCCGGCCGGGTCCATGTTCAGCGAAAGGGCGACGGCGATCGGCGTCAGGATCGCCATCGTCCCCCAGCTGGTCCCCGTTGAAAAAGCGACCAGACCCGACAAAACAAAGACCGCCGTCGGCAACAAGCGAACGTCCAAGCGGTCGCTCAACAGTCCCGATAGATATCCGCTCGTGTCCAATTGATCGGTCTGCGTCATCGCCGACAGTGCCCAAGCCAACCACAACACCAGCATCGCGGGCATCATCAACCCGGCACCCGCCAATCCGCCGATCAAATTGCCTCGCACCGACGTGATGCCCAGCCGAATACCGCCCAGCAGTGCCAGCAACAGCCCGACGCCGCCGCCGACGATCAAGGCCAAGTATGAGTCGCCGCCACCGACAACGTCGCCGACTTGTTTCAGCAACGAAACGTTCGCCCCCGCGTCGTCGGGGCCTTGCGGTCGGCCCGTCCAAATCAAGGTGGCCAGAACGGCGACGACGCACATCAAAACCGGCAGCACCGCCGCCAGCAACACGTCGCCGATGGACGCATCGTCTCCTGACTCTTTCGGCCGTCGCCGATCGGATTCGGCCTCGTCGACCGCTTCCTGTTCGGCTCTCCGCATCGGCCCGAAGTCTCGCCCGCTGGCGCTGACCATCATCACCATCGCGATCGCCAGCCAGGGATAAAATCGATACGGAATTGAGGCGATGAACAGGGGAAAGGCCCTCGCGGCGTCGGCGGACCCGGCGGCGCGGAGACCGTCTTCCAGGTAGCTGATCTCTGTGACGACCCACGTGCTGACCAAAGCCAAGCCCGCGACCGGCGCGGCGGTCGAATCGACCAAGTAGGCCAGCTTGGCTCGCGAGATCCGGTAGCGATCGGCCGTGGAGCGAAACGTCCCGCCGATCAACAAGGTGTTGGCGTAGTCGTCAAAGAAGATCGCCAGTCCTGACAGGCTGATCAGCATCTGTGCCCCCCGCCGCGACTTGATCTTGCCGGCGATCAGTCCCAGCAGTGACGCCATCGCTCCGCCGGATTCCAAAACGCCGACCATCGCGCCGAGCAGCAAACTGAAGATCAACACTTGGACGTGCGAAGGGTCCGTCACCGACGAGTACAACGAAACGGCAAAGTGTTTCATCACACCCCAGGCCAACGGCAAGGCACCGCCGTCGGCACCGCCGCGATCGGCCAGCAAGAAAGAGCCGACCAGCACGCCGACGGTCAGCGGCAAGTAGACCCGCCGCATCACGACGGCCAAAACGATCGCGATCAACGGGGGCAGCAGGCTGAGGATCGGGGCGTCCAACAGTACGAGTCCCCCTGCACGATGTCCGCGAAACTATTTTTTCTTGCCCGCGGTCCCCAGCACCGGTGGCACCAGGAAAAAGCCCCCGTCGGCGGCCGGTGCGGTCCGCAGGGCTACTTCGGTACCCATACTGGGCTCGGCGACGTCGGGTCGCCATCGGTTTTCCACCTCCAGGGCCGTCGTCATCGGCTCGACGCCCTCGGTGTCCAGTTCGGCCAACTGCGCAACAAAACCCAGGATCGACTGCAACTGAGGCCCGATCGATTCGACTTCGTCGTCGCTCAGTCGCAGTCGCGCCAGTTTGGCCAACTGCCGGACGTCTTCGGGCGACAGAGACATCGCTACTTCGCGCCGCTGACGTCAAAGGGCTTCGTTTTGACCGTCTTGCGGACGGTTCCGCTGCGGATGCACTGCACACAAACCCGCATGGATTTGCTGGTTCCGCCCGGGGTCGTGACGTGGACTTTTTGCAGGTTGGGGACGAATTTTCGCCGGGTCTTGCCGGTGATTTTCGTCCCGACGCCGCCCAAGTATTTCGCTTTACCGCGGGTTTCGATGCGGTTGCCCATTTGGACGCCTTTGCCGCAGACTTCGCATTGTCGGGCCATCGTTTCTCTCTGTTCGACGCTAGTTGTGTTCGGTTCGGTCTGATTCGAAACGCGGGAGCATAGCGACCGATGCCCTGTTGGGGAAGCACGAAAACACTCGCAGTTGGCCGTGGGGGACGGTTCGATCTTGAAAAAATGTCACAGGAATCTGCCGATTTGCCAAAGTGTCGTCCTCAAAGTGACGATCTTTCCCCCAAGCCTCCCACCTTCCAAACCCTCTGACGAATCGTTCCATGGCAACTTCTCCGCAGCAACCGACGAAACGTTTTCCGCTGGCGATTCTTTGCGTTTTGGTGCTCGGCAGCTTCGTTTCGGCCGGCTGCACGTCGATGAAAGTTCCGACCTTCACGACGCCGGGACTGTTCAAAACGCCCGATTCGGCCAGCCCCTACGTCCCGGTCGGGGACGGCGTCGTGATGGCGGGTTCCGCGACGGCGGATCTGTACCAGAAAATCCGCCAAGCGAAGCTGGAAAACGCTGTGGTTTTGGAAGTCCTCGGCGACGATCAGCCGATCCGGGTGCTGCCGCTGCCCCCGGGCGGACGCAGCGTTTTCGTCAGCGCCTTGCTGAAACAGACCGGCGTGTTGGAAAAGCTGGGCAGTATCGATGC
>Ga0102938_10001356_pt1 | contig 18509 bp, 20 predicted proteins | sample SalPonR2_B_D2_MG_FD_84516 | JGI IMG/M metagenome (GOLD analysis project Ga0102938, IMG submission 84516) | Salt pond soil microbial communities from South San Francisco under conditions of wetland restoration - Salt Pond MetaG R2_B_D2_MG | ecosystem: Environmental > Aquatic > Marine >...
ATGATCGGCACCTGCGCCGCCTTGGCGTGGTTGATCGCCTCGATGGTCTGCGGCATCACCGCATCATCTGCGGCCACAACCAGAACCACGATATCCGTCACCTGCGCACCACGGGCGCGCATGCTGGTAAAGGCCGCGTGGCCGGGCGTATCAAGGAACGTCAGCAAAGCACCCGAGTCGGTCTGGACCTGATAGGCGCCGATATGCTGGGTGATTCCCCCGGCTTCGCCGGACACCACCTTGGCATCGCGGATCGCATCCAGAAGCGATGTCTTGCCGTGGTCCACATGGCCCATCACGGTGATGACAGGCGGACGGTTCTCAAGATCGTCGGCCTTGTCCTGCACCTGATCGATCACGTCTTCCACATCCGAGTCGCTGACCCGCACAACGCGATGCCCGAACTCTTCGATGATAAGTTCGGCGGTATCGGCGTCAATCGTCTGGTTCTGCGTGACCATCATGCCATTGTTCATCAGCGCCTTGATGACATCGCCGACACGCTCGGCCATGCGGTTGGCCAGCTCCGAGACAACGATTGTCTCGGGCAGCTGCACGTCGCGCACAACCTTTTCACGCTCCTGCATGCCGCCCATCGCCTTTTGACGGGCGCGTTCCTGCTTGCGCTTCATGGCGGCCAACGATTTCTGACGGCCACCTTCACCACCCGCCAACGCCTGATTGAGCGTCAACTTGCCGGCACGGCGACCACCATCATCACGCACCTTGCCACGGCCACGCTCTTGATCCCGGTCCGTATTGACCTTTTCCTGCTTGCGCGGCGGCTGCTTGGCAGGGGCGCGCGCGGCGGCGTCCTCGGCGGGAGGCGGCGGCGGCGCGGCGGCTGCCTGCTCGGCTTCGCGGCGTTTGCGCTCTTCTTCGTCGGCCTTGGCCCGTGCGCGCTCTTCAGCTTCTCGCTGCTCGCGCTCCTTGGCTTCGGCTTCCTCTCGACGGCGCTGACGCTCTTCCTCGCGCTCCTTTTCCTCGGCCTCACGGCGGGCGGTATCCTCGGCTTCGCGGGCCTGTGCGGCCTGCAAGGCGCGCATACGACGCTCCATCTCGGAATCGGAAATGCCGGCGGGGCGTTTGGACGAGTCTCCAGAAGACTGCGGCCTCGAGCCCCCAGCACCACCAGCCGCAGGCCCGCCCGGCTTGGGCTTGACCACGCGCTTGCGCTTGGTTTCCACGACGACGTTCTTGGTCCGCCCATGGCTGAAGCTCTGCTTCACATTCCCCGAACGGGGACCGCCACGAACACCCAAAGTCTTTTTCTCGTCGTTGTCGCTCATCTGGTTCCACTTCCTTTCCGGCGGCTCTGTCCGCCGTTCGAGACGCGCAGGCCCTTCAACCTTGCCGCCTCCTCTACAACACGTTCGGCCAAACCGCCAGCACCCAGTACGGCGTGCACGGCTGTTTGTCGCCCGAAAGCCTGACCCAATTCCGCCGCCGTCAACCACCCGATAAAGGTGCCGCGATGGGGGGTGCTCAATTTCGATTTGCCCCGTTCCGATCCATCGCTGGCCTGCAACAGCACGGTGGCCTCCTCTTTGGAAAGCCAGTCCTTGACCTTTTCATACCCCGTGACCGCATCGCCGCCCTTCCGGGCAAGGCTGATGAGGTTCACGACACGGCGCACCAATTGATCCTCGATCAAATCGGGCAGGTTATCCGGTACGGTAACCGCCTGACGCGCCGCCTTGGCAAACAGCTTTTTCTTGACCGCCGCTTCAAGCGCCTCACGATCAGCTGACACCCAAATACCGCGACCGGGCAGCTTTCCGACGATATCCGGTGCAAGCTGTCCCTCTGGACCGACCACGAAACGGATCAAGCCATGCACCGGGCTCACCTCACCCGTGGCAATGCACTTGCGTTCGGGACCTTCGCTCCGGTCCTTGGGTTGCCCACCGCGACCCATCAATGACTCCGAGGCCTGACGGATCAGGCCTCGGCCTCCTGATCTTCGATCTCGTCGCCATCGGTCTCTTCGACCTCCGGTTCAAGATCCGTTGGATCCACCCAGCCCAGCATCACGCGGGCGGTCATGACCATGTTCTGCGCTTCCTCGAGCGAGACATCGAACGGCTCCAGAACGCCTTCATCCTTGACGCGCTGCCCATCAACCGTCGTCCAGCCACCGGCCAGCTCCCAGTCCGCACAAGTGGCGAAATCTTCAAGTGTCTTCACACCGTCTTCCGCCAGCGCAACGATCATCTGGGGAGTGAGCCCCTCGAAGTCAATAAGGCTATCCTCGGCACCAAGTTCACGGGCCTTCTCCATGGCTGCACGCGCCTGCGCATCCAGCACGTCGCGTGCGCGGGCCTGCAGTTCGTTGGCGGTGTCCTGATCCACCCCGTCGATCACCAGAAGCTCGTCCAGCTCGACATAGGCGACTTCCTCAAGGTTGGTGAAACCTTCCGAAACCAGAAGCTGGGCAAAGAACTCGTCAAGGTCCAGCGTATCCATGAACAGTTTCGTGCGCTCCTCGAATTCCTTCTGGCGACGCTCCGAATCCTCGGCCTCGGTCATGATGTCGATGTCCAGGCCGGTCAACTGGCTGGCAAGGCGCACGTTCTGACCACGGCGGCCAATCGCCAGGCTCAACTGCTCTTCGGGAACGACAACCTCGATGCGCTCGGCTTCCTCGTCCAGAACCACCTTGCTCACCTCGGCGGGCTGCAACGCGTTCACAAGGAAGGTCGGCTGATCCTCGTTCCATGGGATGATGTCGATCTTCTCGCCCTGAAGCTCGTTCACGACGGCCTGCACGCGGCTGCCGCGCATACCCACACAGGCGCCGACCGGGTCGATCGAATTGTCATACGAGATAACGGCGATCTTCGCCCGGCTTCCGGGGTCGCGGGCAACGGCCTTGATCTCGATGATGCCATCGTAGATCTCCGGCACTTCCATCTTGAACAGCTCGGCCATGAATTCCGGCGCGGTGCGGCTCAGGAAAATCTGCGGCCCGCGGGCTTCGCGGCGCACATCCTTGATATAGGCGCGCACACGATCGCCGGGACGATAGCTTTCGCGCCCGATCTTCTCGTTGCGTCGCAGGATCGCTTCGCCACGGCCAACATCGACGATGACGTTGCCGTACTCCTCGCGCTTGACGACGCCGTTGATGATGGTGCCGGCGCGGTCCTTGAATTCTTCGTACTGACGATCACGCTCGGCTTCGCGGACCTTCTGCAAGATGACCTGCTTGGCCGACTGCGCCGCGATCCGGCCCAGATCGACGGGCGGGATCTCTTCGATGAACTCATCGCCGATTTTGGGATCGTCCAGATACTGCTTGGCCTGATCAACCGTCATTTCGGCCTGATAATTCTCAAGCTCGTCATCCGCGACCACGGTGCGCACACGGGTGAAGTTCGCCCGGCCAGTCTTGCGGTCGATCGACACCCGGATATCCATTTCGGCGCCGTAACGGCTCTTGGCCGCCCGGGCGAGGCTTTCTTCCATCGCCTCGACCACAAGGCCGGGATCGATCATCTTCTCGCGGGCCACGGCCTCGGCCGTTTGCAACAGCTCAAGCTGGTTTGCAGAGGTAATTGCCATCTTCAGTCCTCCTCAGACCCTTCGGTCTCGATCTCGTCAAATGCGTCTTCATTCAGTGTACCGGCAGCCTTGCGGGCCTTCAGCATTTCCTTGATCAGCTCGTCGGTCAGCACCAGCTTCGCGTCGCTCAACCAATCGAATTTCAAGCCCACGGTGCCTTCTTCGATGTTGATCAGCACCTCGTCATCCTCGACACCGGCCAGAACGCCCTTGAAGCGCTTGCGCCCGTCGATCAATTCCGACGTCTCGATCTTGGCTTCGTACCCCTCGAACTCCTCGAAATCCTTCAGCCGCGTCAGGGGCCGGTCGATTCCGGGGCTGGACACCTCCAGCGTGTAGGGGTCGGTGACGGGATCTTCGACATCCAGCACCGCACTCACCGCATTCGAGATTTTGGCGCAATCATCCACCTCGATCCCGCCCTCGGGCCTCTCGGCCATGATCTGCAGCAGATGGGTCTTGCCGCCCATCAGACGGACACGCACCAACTCGAACCCCATGTCCTCTATGACAGGGGTGATGATCTCCGCCAGTCGGCGGTCGATCGCGGCTTTTGCAATCAGGTCGTTCGTCATGGATCCTGTCAGCACAAAAAAACGGGCGCGCGGCCCGTCACATATCTCCGGTGGAGCCTTCCGGTTTGGACCCGGAGGCGCCGCTGTTGAGGTGGATATACGCCTGATGTACCGAGTCTGCAAGAGAAAGCGGCACATTCCTGCGTTCGCTCTCGTAACCCTCTGCCGGCGTTGCGCAATCGGTGGGCTGCACCGTCGGGATACCGACGTGATACCGACATGCCTTTTGCGTCAGTCCAGCGCGGTTAACTTTCCCGTGCCAGCCCGGTCATCACCTTGACCAGTTCCGCGCTGATACCCGGCTCGGACAGGGCATGGCCCGCCACGGGGATCATCCGCAAACTGGCATTCTGCCACCGTTCAGCCAGCGTATACGCGGCGGCTGGCGGGCAGATCATGTCATAGCGGCCCTGCACGATCGTACCGGGGACATGGGATATTTTGCCAATCTGATCAATGATTTGGCCATCATACTCCAGAAAACCACCATTGATGAAATAGTGGTTTTCCAGTCTGGCGAAGGCGCGCGCATAATCCGGCGGGCTGTCACCGCCCGCGCCGTTCGACTGCACGGTCGCCAACGCATTTTCCCAGGCAGACCAAGCCTTGGCAAACCGGATCTCCTGCGGTCGGTCCCCGGAAAAGAGACGCCGATGATAGGCGCCGATCATGTCACCTTGCTCGTCCTCTGGCACAAGCTCTTGAAATCGCTTCCATGTTTCCGGCCAGAACCGCCCAGCGCCGCCACCATAAAACCAGTCAAGTTCGGCCTGCGTCATGGTGAAAACGCCGCGCAAAACCAAATGCCGCGCCCGGTCAGGATGGGCCTGTGCGTAGATCAACGCCAGCGTGGCACCCCAACTGCCACCGAAAACGATCCAGTCATCTATCATTAACGCTTCGCGGATACGCTCGATATCGGCCACAAGGTGCCACGTCGTATTCGCCTCAACACTGGCATGCGGTCGTGATCTACCGCACCCGCGCTGGTCGAACAGAATGATTCGGTAAATTTTCGGATCGAAATACCGCCGCATCGCCGGGCTGCATCCGCCACCCGGCCCACCATGCAGCACCACAACGGGTAGCCCAGTCGGTTGGCCCGATTGCTCTACGTATATCTCATGCCCATCACCCACATCCATCATACGCCGGTCGAACGGCTCGATCGGCGGGTGGAGATACTGAACTGCGCTCTTTTGATCCGAGAATTTATCCATGTCGTCCTATATAGAGGGATAATTCCAAATGAGCATATGGAGAGCAGAATGCAAGCCGCTCGAAGCACGATCGATCCAGCCGAAGTCGCCAAATTCGAAGCGATGGCCGCCGAATGGTGGGACCCAAACGGCAAATTCAAACCGCTGCACATGCTCAATCCCTGCCGTCTGGACTACATCACCTCCCAGATCGCCACCGAGTTTGATCGCGATCTCGGAGCCGATAACCCCTTCTCAGGACTACGTATTCTGGATATCGGCTGCGGTGGCGGCTTGTTGTCGGAACCTATGGCCCGCCTTGGCGCGGAGGTGGTTGGCGCCGATGCCGCTGAACGCAACATTCCCGTGGCAACGCTTCATGCAGAACAATCCGGGCTGGTGATCGACTATCGCCATACCAGCGCCGAAGCCCTTGCCGCCGCAGGCGAGCAATTCGACGCGGTGCTGAACATGGAAGTGGTCGAACACGTTGCCGATCCCCTCTCGTACCTGACCGCCTGTCAGCAGCTGCTCAAGCCGGGCGGGCTGCACATCTGCTCGACCATCAATCGCAATCCCAAAAGCTTCGCCATGGCCATCGTCGGCGCGGAATACGTGATGCGCTGGCTGCCGAAGGGCACGCATGAATGGAAAAAGTTCATCACGCCAGACGAGCTTTATGCCCTTCTGGAACAAGCAGGCCTGACCCCTGTGGATCGCAAGGGCTTCGTCTTCAACCCGATTAACTGGAGCTGGTCCTTGTCGTCCCGCGACCTGAGCGTCAATTACGTCACCGCCAGCACCAAACCAGGCTGATACTAGTCGTTTTCCAACTTGGCGCGCAGTTCACGCAGAACGGGCAGGGTGGCGCGCACCTTTGTCTCACCCAACTCGCCGACCATTTCGGTGATCATCGGCGTGATTGCGGCAATCGCCGCTTCGCGAGCCTTGCGGCCTGCCGGGCTGATCGACACCATCTTGCGGCGGGCATCATCCCAATCGGGCCGGATATGAACGTATCCGGCCCATTCCAGTTTGTTCAGCGTGTTCGTCATCGCACCGCGCGTAACATGGAAGCTTTTGGCCAATTGCGCCGGGCTACGTTCGTCGGCAATACGCGCCAGATGATTGAGAACCGAGAAATGGCTGATCTCCATCCCCTTGGGCAAAACACGGCTCAGCCGGTTTCGAATCAGCTGATCATTGGTCAGAATCTCGCTGAAAAGGGCCACGGCCAGGGAATTGTTGCTACTGCTGTCAGTCATTCAGGGCCGTCGAATTCGGTTGCCGCATCGAGCGAAGGAATGCGCTGTTGCGCCTTTGTCACCTCGGAAAGGTCCAGATCGACATATACGATACCCGGCTCGGTTCCACCATCCGCCAGAATGTCCCCCCATGGTCCGACCGCCATGGAATGACCGTAGGTTTCGCGCTGCTTCCCGGACGCCGCTCTATGGAGGCCCGTTTGCGCAGGCGCCAAAACATAGCAGCCTGTCTCGATGGCGCGGGCACGTAGAAGTGTTTCCCAGTGCGCAGCGCCAGTTACAGGCGAAAAGGCGGATGGCGCGGTAAGAATCTCGGCGCCACTGCCTGCGAGGTGCCGATAAAGATGCGGAAAGCGAATATCATAACAGACGGTCATTCCGATCTTTCCAACCGGAGTTTGGGTCAGAACGCTGTGCGTTCCAGGACGGTAACCTGCGGATTCGCGATAGGTTTCCGCCTCTGATACCTGAACGTCGAACATGTGGATTTTGTCATACCGCGCCACGACCTCGCCCTCGGCCGAGATCAAAAACGATCGGTTGGCAAAGCGCCCATCGACGTCGTCGGTCTTGAGGGCAAGCGATCCGATCAAAAGCCAGATACGCAAATCGCGCGCCTGCGCTTGCAGTCCTGCCAGTGTCGGGTCGGTGGCTTCGGGATGCAGAACCTCCTTCTGACGCGCACGGTTCGCCGAGACGCAATTCGTGACTTCTGGGGTCAGGACGAAATCGGCCTTGGCGTCGGCGGCCTTGGCCACCAGACGTTGCGTGACTGCCAGGTTTTCAGTGGGGTCGTCACTGCTGTTAAGCTGTATGAGCGCCGCCTTCATGCGGACAGAAGGGCATCCAGCTTGCCAGCCCTTTCAAGTGCATAAAGCTCGTCGCAGCCACCGACATGAATGTCGCCGACGAAAATCTGCGGCACGGTCTTTTTGCCGCCGGCGCGTTGGATCATTTCAGGTTTGCGGGAAGGCTCCACCAGAACGTCCACTTCGGTGAAGTTTGCCCCTTTCTGCTTCAAAAGGCGCTTGGCAGCGTGGCAAAAACCACAAAGCGGTGAGGTATAAATTTCCACGGTTTGCATGGTCTCGGGTCTCCTGACGGTGTTTCCCGGAACTTAGGCATCCTTGGACACGCGCGCCAGTGCCAGAACACGGACATCTTTCGCGCCACCCGCCAGACACACCTGAGTAACTGCCGACAATGTAGCACCCGATGTCATCACATCATCCACCAGAAGAACCACCCGGCCCAACAGATGGTGCGTCCGTCTGGAGTGTACCCTGAACACATCCGACACCAATGCATGTCTCTGGTCACGACCCAAACCATCAAGAACAGGCGTCCGCGTATGTCTGACCAAAAGATCTGGACAGCAGGCGATATCAAGTCGGCCAGCAATGGCCTGCGCCAGCATGGCCGACTGGTTGAAACGCCTGCGCAAAAGCCGCGACCAATGCAGCGGCACAGGCGCGACGATCATCCCCTCGCACATCATGGGCCTTGCCGCGCGCGCCATCCACAATGCGGCTGTCGGGATGACATCATGCCGATCACCGTGTTTAAGTCCAAGCACAAGCTTGCGACCGTTGTCGCGATAAAGAATGGCGGCGCGTCCCATGCTCCAGGGTCTGGCAACACGCAGGCAATCATCACAGAACTCGGGCCTATCACTATTTTCACCCGGAAGAGGAACGCCGCATGTCTCACAGCAAAGGCCGGAAATGAAAGGCGTATCGCGCCAACAAGGGCCACAAAGGCCAAAATCACTTTCCACCGGGTCCCCGCAAACGATACAACGCGGCGGGTAGACAAGCCTCAGCGCTGTTTGAAATGCTCTTACGGTCACGCTATTTCCCAAGGTATGATGAACCAACTCACCGATCGCAAAGCTCTGATCCGCAACCGTGAAAGATGCCGGTCAGGGCCGGCCCTCTTCCTGCACGAGGCGGCGGCGGACGAGATTGATGATCGTCTAAAGATGGTTAACAGATCATTTACCGATGCCGTGGTGATCACGGGTTTTCCAGGTTTCTGGTCAGAACGCATACCTGGTGCGACCTGCATCACCGACGATGAAACACTGGATCTTGAGGTGGGTCGTCACGATCTGATCGTTCATGCCATGTGCTTGCACTGGGCAAATGATCCGGTCGGTCAATTGATTCAGGCGCGGCGCGCGCTCAAGCCAGATGGTCTTTTTCTCGGAATATTCTTCGGTGGCGAGACGTTGAATGAATTGCGCAGCAGCTTGGTGCAGGCCGAATCCGATGTCGTAGGCGGTCTGTCTCCTCGTGTTGCGCCAATGGCCGAAATTCGGGATCTTGGCGCCTTGCTGCAACGGGCTGGATTTGCTCTGCCGGTTGCAGATACCGTGAAGCTGACCGCGACCTATGCGTCACCGCTTGATCTGATGCGTGATCTTCGCGCCATGGGAGAGGCAAGCGCACTGTCCGGCAGGCCACGTCATCCCATGCGTCGCGATGTCCTCTTTCGGGCCTCAAGCGTCTATGTTGAAACCTTCGGCGCCGGAGATCGTGTTCCTGCGACGTTCGATTTGATGGTTCTGACGGGTTGGGCGCCTCATGAAAGTCAGCCACAACCGTTACGGCCGGGATCGGCTTCGGCGCGACTTGCTGATGCACTTGAAACCAAAGAAACACCGCTCAAAGATTGACGATCTTATTCAAGTCGTTATTTCCACGCGTAACCTGACGCAAAAAGGGACTGGATAATGCTTGACGCAAGCACCACCGCCACCCGACCGACCCATGCTCCTGCCGATCATCCGGCGATACCGAAATACAAGACCGGTATTCTGCTGGCGAATCTGGGAACGCCCGATCATTACACCTACTGGCCGATGCGCCGGTATCTGAACGAGTTTTTGTCAGATCGCCGGGTTATCGACTACAGCCCATGGAAATGGCAGCCCCTTCTTCAGCTGATCATCCTGACCAAGCGCCCCTTCACCAGCGGCGAGGCGTACAAATCCATCTGGAATGAAGAAAAGGGCGAAAGCCCGCTGATGACGATCACCCGTGATCAGACCACCAAGATGGCCGAGGTCCTCAAGGAGCGGTATGGCGATCAGGTGATGGTCGATTTCTGCATGCGCTACGGAAACCCGTCCACCAAGTCCAAAGTGCGCGAAATGGTCAAGGCGGGATGCACACGCATTCTGTTCTTCCCGCTGTATCCACATTACGCGGGGGCCACCTCGGGGACTGCGAACGATCAATTCTTCCGGGCCTTGATGGAAGAGCCTTGGCAACCGACGGCGCGCACGGTCGAGCCGTATTACCAGAACCCGCACTACATCGAGGCGCTCGCGCAATCGGTCGAAAAGGCATATGCTGAAATCGAGGATCGTCCCGATATCCTTGTCGTGTCGTATCACGGTATGCCCAAGCGCTATTTGATGCAGGGCGACCCCTATCACTGCCAGTGCCAGAAAACGACGCGTCTGCTGAAGGAGCGTCTTGGCTGGGATGACACTGAAATCACGACGACCTTCCAATCGGTCTTCGGGCCCGAGGAATGGCTCAAGCCCTACACGGTCGATCATGTGGCCGAGTTGGCAAAGCAGGGGAAAAAGAAGATCGCCGTCGCCGCACCCGCGTTCTCGGCGGATTGCATCGAAACGCTGGAAGAGATCAACGAAGAGATCAAGGAAAGCTTCGAAGAGGCCGGCGGCGAGCAGTTCACCTACATTCCGTGCCTAAACGACGATGACGCCCATATCCATGCACTCGCATCGATTGTCGGCGACAATCTCAAGGGCTGGCTGGACTAAGCCAACGACGTTCAAATCGTAGACACAAAAAAGGCAGTGGTTTCCCACTGCCTTTTCTTTGGAACTGTTAAGTCGTGAGACTTAGTCCATTGCAACTGCGGCTGCGATGATCGCCAGAACGACCAGCGGAATCACAACGCCAGCAGCCGAAGAGCTTGCTGCGGTTTCTTCAACAACAACGGGAGCTTCCATGACCGGCGCTTCCATCGTGCCAGCGGAAACGGTCGAAGCGGCAGCGGCGAACGCAGCGGCGAGAGCGAGTTTTTTCATGTTATCCTCCAGAAATTAGCCCAATGCTGCTATGCAGCATCAAGCACCCAAGACTTACCTCGTGTCTGTTTGTTAATCAGCAAAAATGAGCGATTGCAAATGTAACATTCAATATCGCCGCCATACAACGCCGGTTTTTCGTCAAATTAGCAACACTTGAGTGCCAACCTTCGCCATCTGGAACAATTCCGCTATGTGCTCATTGTAGAGACCAATGCAGCCATTGGACGAGCGGCGCCCGATCTTTCTCGTGTCATGCGTTCCGTGAATACGGTAATACGTCCAGCTCAGATACAGGGCGTGGGTTCCAAGCGGGTTATCTGGCCCGGGCGGAACGAATGGCGGCCAATCGGGATTGCGTTTCAGCATCGACGGCGTTGGCCGCCAGCTTGGCCCTTCAACCTTCTGTGTCACGCTGGTGCGACCGCGGCGCGTCAGATCTTCGGACAGCGGAACACTGGATGGGTAAAGCTTGTAGGTTTGTCCATCCTCGGACCAGTAATGCAGCGCTCTTGACGAAATATCGACAAGAATCGCGCCGTTGTTCAGGTTCGAGAAATAGGGCTGCCAATCAAGAGACCTGAAGCTCGAGATGTTTCTGCGAACTGTCTCGGTAACGTCCCTTTCCATCTCCACGGTACTGTCATTGTCCATGCTCTGTGCAAATACAGGCGTTCCCACCAGCGCAGCGCTACCGGCTAGAAACGAACGACGGTTCAGCGTGTTTTTGAAATTAAAAGCCATGTCCGAACTCCGGCTTGGATCAATCGTGGAAGCCATAATATATGGCGCGAATGCCTCAGTCGCAATTCAAAGAACTGTCATTTGGCAAGTTGCAGCCCATGTGGGTTTGAAACACACCGTAAGGCAATATAGGAATTTTGCATCGGGTCTTGATCAAAGGGAGCGCAAGATGGCGCGAATTCTGGTTCTGCTGTTGTCGGCTCTTCTGGCGTTGTCGGCATGTGCCGCACCACCAGCGCCCCCGCAACTTGGCGCCGATGGAAAGCCACTTCCCAAGGTTTATCGGATCGGAACGGGCGACGCCGCACGTATTCAGTACCGCGTGCTGGACTCGGTAAATTCTCTGCGCGAAGCCGCCGGGCGTCCTCCGGTTCAACTGAATGCGCAGCTTAACGCAGCCGCCGCAACGCACTCTCGCGACATGTCGATTCAGAACAGACCATGGCATTTCGGATCTGACGGATCGTCTCCGATAGATCGGGTCCGTCGCGTTGGCTACACTGGCGGGCTGGTTGGCGAGAATATCTCTGAAACCTATGAAACCGAGCTTGAGACGCTGGCCGCCTGGATGCAGGAACCCAACACCCGAGACGTGATCTTGTCGCCCGATGCCCGCAACATGGGCTTTTCATGGCTTCAGGAGGATAACGGCAAGATCTGGTGGACCATGGTAATGGGCGACTAAGCCCATCGTCATGGATTTATCGTGATCGGGGTACCGTCATTGACCATGGCATAGATGATCTCCATTTCCTTATCGGTCACCGCTATGCAGCCTTCCGTCCAATCCGGTCTATGTGATCGGACAGTTTGCGGCGCACCGTGGATGAAAATATCACCTCCAGGACTCAGCCCTGCGCCGGCAGCGCGAGCCACATCCATTTCATTCGGATAGGAGATCCCGATAGACAGATGAAAGCTGCTGTTGGGATTGCGCCTGTCGATGATGTACTCACCCTCGGGCGTCTTGCCATCGCCCTCGAATTGCTTGTGCCCTTCAGGCGCAAAGCCAAGGTGAATGTCGAATGACCGAAGCACACGACCGTGATGCAAAAGATGCATCTCGCGCTCGCCCTTGTTGACGATGACCCGGGTTACTTCAGGCCCGTTATATGTTCGGAACTTAGATCCACCGCACGCTGTCAGCGCCACCAATAGAACGGCGCCAACGAGACCTCTGATCACCCGCATCGCACGTCACCTGTATATTCTGCTCAAAAGCAGTCTTACCAAAGTTCCGGTAATTTCAAAGATACGATTTTGACGCGCTTCTCAGACGCGCCGAAACGCTGCGACAAGCTCGACATGGGACGACCAGCGAAACTGATCTACGACGCGTATGTTCTCGAGTTGGTAACCATGATCTACAAGGTGCTTGGCGTCCCTGGCAAACGTGACGGGATTGCATGACACATATGCGATCACCGGAACGGATGACGCGCAAATCTCTGCGACCTGCGCAGAAGCCCCCGCGCGCGGCGGATCAAGCACCACGGCGCCAAATGGCGCCAGCTCATCTGGCAAAAGAGGTCTGCGAAACAAATCGCGGGCTTCGTGCGTGACCGCCTTGAGCCCCGGCGCTTTACGCCACCCCGCATCCAACGCCGCGGTCATGGCGGCATCGCCTTCAACGGCATGCACCGCCATGTCGCGCGCCAACCGAAGTGCAAATGTGCCACATCCAGCGAAAAGGTCCGCAACACGCGGCGCGCCGTCGACAATCCGGCGCACATCCATGCTCAGGGCGGCCTCACCCTCCCGTGTGGCCTGCAGGAACGCGCCGGACGGCGGAACAACAATGACATCGCCGAACATCTGTTCAGGCGGCGCGCGCGTCACGATCACATCGTCATCCCAGGACAGGCGGGCCAAATCATAGCGGTCGGCAAGGGCAGCCAACTCAAGCCGCAGAGACCCATCCAGCGGCTTGCCCTTTGACACCGCGACATCAAGACCGTTCGCCGATAGTGTCACCGCAACCGCAAGACTGTGCTTGCGGCTGGCGCCAGCCATTGCAAGCGCCTCGGCCACGGGCAGGGCCGTCATCAGATCGGGATGCAACAGCTGGCAATCGGGTATGTCCACGATCACATCCGATGCACGCGCATGCAGGCCTGCCATGGCCCCTTTCTTGGTGCGCCGCGCAGCCAGTGTCGCCCGGCGGCGGGATTGAGCAGGCGATATGGAAATCGGCAGGAAACCGGCCGTCAGATCGTTCGCCGCCAGCGCGGATTTGACAACATCCTCTTTCCACGACGCCAAAAAGACATCCGAAGCATGCTGAAGCTGGCACCCCCCACAGGACCGGAAATGCCGGCAAGGCGGCGATACCCGATCAGATGACGGCTCTAGAATACGAATATCCGTGAGATATTTTTCCGCGATCAGGGCTTCGATCACCTCACCGGGCAGGGTCCGAGGGGCAAAAAGCGGCCCGTCAACGACCCCGTCGCCATGATGACCCAGGCGCGAGACGGAAAACCTGCCCGAGGTTGCAACACAGTCTCCGGTCAAAGCAGATCCTCCCGGCCAAGCGAAAATCCCGAGTCGATCCAGCGTTGTTCAAGATCCGACAGCCGCCGCCCAAGGGCCGGGCCGGTATAGGTGGGCATGAGGTCATGCGGTGTCACCGGGAATGACGCGCGCGATGCCCGGGTGACGATCTCGTGCATGGCAGGGTCAAATGGCACCTCAAGAAGAGCGGACCGCAGAACCAGGATATCCATCCCAAGATCGACGCCATGGCGATATCCCAGCTCGCTTGGTGACTTGGTTGACGCCACCTCAGCCAACAAAAGGTCAAGCCGCCGAATCTGCGCCTTGCTCAACCGCAAACGCGCAGCGCCCATGTCACCACCAAGCGCCGCAAGACGGCGCATCGGTTCCGGCTCCAATCCAGCGATCTGTTCAAGATGAACCAGAGGGGCCAATCCGCGATCATCGCTACCGGGCAGAACTGCTGTCAGAACACCGCAGGCCCGCATCGCGGCAACTGCGGGGGCAGGGTCAACCGCCGTCAAAAGCTTGACAATTTCCGCGCCGATCCGCTCCCGTGACAGATCGGCAAGGCCATCGATATTCTCGGATACGGCGGCCAGACCATCCGCATCAAGACCCATCTCGGGTTCACCATACCATGCGTGAAAGCGAAAGAAGCGTAGAATGCGAAGATAATCCTCGCGGATGCGCTGATTTGGATCGTCGATGAAACACACCCGTCTTGCCTGCAGGTCTGCCAACCCCCCAAGGGGATCGACAAGCGTTCCATCGCAATGCGCATAAAGTGCATTCATGGTGAAATCACGCCGGCGGGCATCATGCGCCACGTCGTCGGAATAGGCTACAACCGCGTGGCGGCCAAATGTCTCCACATCTTCGCGAAAGGTGGTCACTTCATGGGGGATATGGCCGGACACCACCGTCACCGTACCATGATCAAGACCTGTCGGCACAGGCTTCAATCCGGCGGCATTGGCCAGACGGATCACCGTCTCAGGGTGGGCATCCGTCGCGATATCAATGTCCATGACCGGCTTTTCCAGCAGCGTGTTGCGCACACACCCGCCAACAAAAAGGGCCTGATACCCCGCGTCCTCGATCATCCGACAGACCGCCCGTGTGGCTGGTCGTTCCATCCAGTCTCCGCAAAGCTTCATGCCGTCTCCGCCGCGTCAGCCATTGCCCGAAGAATACGCGCGGTGGCGCCCCAGATGTAATAGGGACCAAACGGCACTGTGTAGTAATTTCGCCATGTCCCACGCCACCGTCGCGCCTGAATGGTGTATTGGGCCGAGTTCATGACATGCGACAAGGGCACGTCAAATACTTCATCCACCTCTCCAGTCTCGGGGACCGGATCGAAAGGCGCAAGGATGCGTGCGACCACAGGGGTCACGTAAAACCCTGTCACGGTTTCATGCGCAGGCAGGCACCCCAAAACTTCGACATTCGAAGGGCACAGTCCGATTTCCTCGTGCGCCTCGCGCAGGGCTGCAGCGGTAATATCAGCATCGGTTTCATCCTGCTTGCCACCCGGAAAGGCGATCTGACCGGGATGATGCTTGAGGGCGGAGGACCGCTTGGTCAGAAAAAGCCGCGCGTCAGTGCCATTGCACAGGATCGGCACCAACACTCCGGCTGGGCGCAGTTTGCGCCCCTCTGGCAGCGCGACACCGGGATTGAGATCGTAATCAGACGAGTCGATCCCCGTATTGCCGAGGGCCGCATGAACGCGATCAAGCGGATCAGGCATCGCCATTGGGAGGATCTTCTGCATCGAACCCAAGCGTCTTTGGATCCAGCCGATAATGCGCCCCGCAGAACTGGCAATCGGCGGTCACGATGCCTTCCTCGGTCGTCATCGTCTCGATGTCCTTGGCGGAATAGATCGACAAGCTGTTACGCACGCGATCCTGCGAGCATGTGCAGCCAAAACGAACCGGCTGCATGTCGAAGACGCGCGGCACTTCCTCGTGGAACAATCGAACAAGCAAGTCCGTCGGCGCGACCGAGGGACCGATCAGTTCCAGATCATCGACGGTGTCCAGCAGCAGATTGACCCGGTTCCAGTTTTCCTCGTCATCCCCATCCAGAATATCCGACGGCAACAACAGACCTTCTTCGCCTGAACCGCCGCCCTGCACATGCGGGGACGCGGCTGGCATATGCTGCAACATCACGCCGCCAGCGCGCCAATGTTCGACACCACCTTTTTCGGTTGATTTGCCAAATGTCAGCGCAAAACGGGTTGGCAACTGTTCGGACTGCGCAAAATAGGCTTCAGCGCTGGCGCTTAGCCCGTCAGCGGAAATCGGCGTGATGCCCTGATACGGCTCGGTGCCCGGCCCCTGATCGATCAGCACCGCGAAATAACCTTCGCCGACCTGTGAAAACGGATCACCCCCGGAAACGCGGGCCCGATCAAAGCTGGCATAAGCGCGGATACGCGCGGGCTCTCCCTCGGCTTCGGGGGCGTAGTAATCCGTGGCAATCATCCGCACCGGACCCTTGGTCTGAATCTGAAGTGACAGCTTCCAGCGCAGCTTGATCGCTTGCCCGATAAGCGCGGTCAGAAGGGCCATTTCAGCAACAAGCGCTTCCACGGCAGCCGGATAGTCATGCTGCTTGAGGATACCGTCGAGCACGCCATCAAGCCGCGCGACACGACCACGTGTATCAGCGTTATCCAGTTGGAACGGCAGGATCGTATCGTCCCACGCGATTTTCTGTCCGAGTGTCATGGAGTTTCCTTGTTCGCCAGAAGCCGGCATACCCCGTCTATATAGGCAGAGCAACACATGGGCCAAGGGTTTGCCAGCGGATCGGCCCGGCGCAGGATCAACCGGCGACAGGAGGCCGTGAGGCAAGCGGACTTTTATCCATCAGGCTTGAATTCCAGAAGAATGGCGGAAACATCATCCCCAAAATCGCTTGTGCCCGAATACTCTGACAGGATCCATATCAAGGCCTCAAGACATGCGGGGCCGCGGATATCGCGCAAATCCGACAGCATCGCCGAAAGCCCCTCGTGATCCAGAAGGCTGCCTGCCTTATCGGCGCATTCGACAATGCCATCGGAATGAATCAACAGCCTTTCGCCGGGACCAAGATCAAACCTGACCTGCTCAAACGTGGCAGCAGGCAACAGCCCAACCGGCAGACCGCCCTCTCCAATCCATTCAATGCTGCCATCGGCGCGCTGAATGGCGGGATGGGGATGACCCGCCTGCGCCAGAACCACCTTGCCGCGCGCCAGATCGACATCGGCAAGGATCATGGTGAAATAAAGCTCTGTGTCCATTTCATCGAGAATCAATTTGTTCAGCGCCGCGATCGTTTCCGCCGGTGGGCGCATCCGGTATTGGCCCGCGCCAGCGTGAAAAAGCGCAAGGTTCTGCTCGGGCGCGACGGCGGACAGATATCCGGCCAGACGCGCGGTCATGAGCGCCGAGCTGATGCCGTGCCCGGACACGTCGATGGCATACAGACCGATCCGGTTGTCGCTGACGGGAAACATGCCCACGAGGTCACCGCCGACATGCCCGCTTGACCGCAGCAACAAAGACACATCCGCGACACCGAAATCGCGATATCGGTCACTGACCAAGGACTGCTGAAGTTTCCGTGCCTCGATCAGGTCACTGTCCAGCGAATCATAGAGTTTTTGCAGTTCGTCCAGCGTGCTGGCGATCAGCCGGTTCTTTTCCGTCAGTTCACGTTCCATCCGCAGGATCCGGTCGCCAGCGGCAATTCGGGCCCGCAGTTCTGATGGATTGACGGGTTTCGTGAGAAAATCATCGGCGCCCGCATCCAGCCCACAGGCGATATCGTCCTTCTCGCTTTTCGAGGTGAGCAAGATGAAATAGCCATAGCTGTCGCGCGGCAAGTCACGGAACGCACGGCAAAATTCCAGACCGTCCATGCCCGGCATCACCCAGTCACTGATCACAAGATCGGGCGGATGCGACCTGCAGATGGCAAGGGCCTCGGCGCCGTCATCCGCTTCTGTCACGTCAAAGCCCCACCGTGTGAGCACCATACTGACGATCCGGCGCTGGAGGCGACTATCGTCAACCACCAACACCCGACGGATCACTTGCGGCTGCGATCCGATGTCAATGTCAACTTCCGCAAGGTTGCCCAAGTACCCCATCCTCTGATCCGAGGTGAAGGGCTAAGCCATCGACCCTTAAGTCTCTGTAAAAGATCAGATTTGATCATTTAAAATCGTAAGGTTCAGACTTCTTTAGACACTTCGGCCAAGGATCAGCGCAGCAGATCCAGGGGCGAATCATGATCGATTGGAACAGGGTCAAAGATCTTCGAGCGGAAATCGGGGCTGACAACTTCGCCGATGTTGTAGACCTGTTTCTGGATGAAATGGAAACCGAGCTGCCCAGGTTGCGGCAGGTCAGCGGCCAGCCTGATTTGGTTGCCGTTCTACATTTCCTGAAAGGCGGTGCCCTAAATCTTGGGTTTTCGGAATTTTCCAGCCTGTGTCTGGCAGGCGAACTGACCGCTGCTCGAGATGGGACAGCAGCGGTAAATATTCAGGAAATTCTAACATCCTATGACCAATCCCGAGCCAGCTTTGTGG
>Ga0102938_10001360_pt1 | contig 18479 bp, 16 predicted proteins | sample SalPonR2_B_D2_MG_FD_84516 | JGI IMG/M metagenome (GOLD analysis project Ga0102938, IMG submission 84516) | Salt pond soil microbial communities from South San Francisco under conditions of wetland restoration - Salt Pond MetaG R2_B_D2_MG | ecosystem: Environmental > Aquatic > Marine >...
CAACCGGCAGCACTTGGCGTACTGTCGGCTCTTGCTCGAAGGTAGAGAGGAAGTTCTGGTACACCACCACCACCTTAGCGTAGTGCTCGGTTTGGTAGGCGTTTACCAGCGTATTGGCTACCTCGGTTACCTCTTCAAGCGTAATGTCGTCGGAGAGGTTTTGGTACTCACCGAGCACCGTCACGCCCTCACGGCGCATCGCATCGACCGCTTTGCGGCCAATGCAGATCGCCTCCACTTCCCCACTCACTTCCTGCATAAGTTCATGGACTTTCTTTAGCACTGCACTGTTAACGCTGCCCGCCAAACCTTTATCGCTCGTCACAATCACAGCGAGTGTTTTGGTACCAACGGTGGTTTGCGCCAGTGGGTGTGCGAGACCATCGGCGGTATTGGCCACGCGAGAGAGAATGCGTAAAGCAGCTCGAATGTACGGACGGCCCGTAAAAGCGCGCTCTTGGCTCTTGCGCATCTTAACCGCCGAGACGCTTTCCATCGCCTTGGTTACTTGCCCCGTCTTCTTGGTGGCAGCTATTTGGTTTTTTATTTGCTTAAGGGCCATAGTTACGCATTATTTTCTTGAAGTGTTTTTAAGAGTCCTTCAATCGTTCGATCTCGTTGCTCAATTTGTTGCTCTTTAAGCCAAATCGATTTTTGGTGTGATGGGCTTTCAAGATGAATGAAGCCAATATAAAAACCAAGCATAAATCCAATAACTGTTAAGTAGATGTATCGGAATGTATGCTTCGTTATCATACTTATTTATTGTACTTCGTAGTGAGCTGGATTAGCTTCTTTGTAGTCGGCTATCGCTTTATTGAGCTGTTCAACCACTTCGTCGGTTAGCTCACGACCGGTCTCAAGGGTGTCGAGGATTTCTTTACGATCGCGACGTACGAACTCAAGGAAGGTTTTCTCGATCTCGCGCGTTTTTTCGACTGGCGCACCACTAAAGATACTGTTGTTCGCCGCGTAGATGGATACTACTTGCTCGTAAAATGGCATTGGGTTGTTCTGCGGCTGCTTAAGAAGCTCGACGTACTGGCGACCACTGACGATGCGCGCTTTCGTCTCATCGTCGAGGTCGGAGGCGAACTGCATAAAGGCCTCCAACTCTCGAAACTGCGCTAATTCAAGTCGAATCTTACCCGACACCTTCTTCATAGCTTTTGTTTGCGCTGAACTACCAACGCGCGAGACTGAGATACCGACGTTAAGCGCGGGGCGGATACCCTTGTTGAAGAGGTCGGTCTCGAGGAAGATCTGGCCGTCGGTAATCGAGATGACGTTAGTCGGAATATACGCCGATACGTCGCCCTCTTGGGTTTCGATAATTGGCAGCGCGGTAATTGAACCACCGCCCAGCTCGGCTGAGAGCTTGGCTGAGCGCTCGAGTAACCGAGAGTGGAGGTAAAAGATATCACCCGGGTAAGCCTCGCGCCCTGGTGGACGGCGCAGCAAGAGCGACATCTGACGATACGCGTTAGCATGCTTCGAGAGGTCGTCGAGCACGACGAGCACATCGCGACCTTGCTCCATAAAATACTCACCGACGGCCATACCGGCAAATGGCGCCAAAAAGAGCATTGGTGATGGCTCTGATGCCGATGTAGCAATAATGGTGGTGTACTCCATGGCACCGGCTTCCTCGAGCTTGGCCATTAAGCTCGCTGTCTTCGAGCGTTTTTGGCCGACGGCAACGTAGATACAGATTGGACGCTTGTCTTTAGGTTCGTACTTTTGGTTGATGATGGTGTCGATCGCGATGGTGGTTTTACCAGTCTGGCGGTCGCCAATGATTAGCTCACGTTGCCCGCGACCGATTGGAATCATCGAGTCGATGGCTTTGATACCGGTGTGAATTGGCTCATTTACGCCCGAGCGATCCATCACGCCGTAGGCAACCCGCTCAATTGGCATGTCTTTGTCTCCCTTGATGGCCGACTTACCATCTATCGCCTCACCAAGTGGGTTGATGACGCGACTAACAATATCCTCGCCCACCGGGATTGAGAGGAGTTTTTCGGTACGCGCTACGCGCATCCCCTCTTTTACTACCGTGGCATCACCAAGTATTACTACCTTGACCGCATCTTCCTCCAAGTTGAGGATGAGTCCGTAGAGCGTATCGTCGCGCTCGAGTGCTTCAGCCAGCGTTTGGCCATCGTCAGCCAGAAAGACGACCATTTCCATCATTTGTGCATTCTGGAGGCCATCGAGCTCAGCGATACCGTCACCGACGCTAGTGACGACGCCGATGTCGCTCGCCACCGCGGTAGTCTCGAGGTTCTCTATCTCTTGTTTTATTCGTTCTACAATGTTGGTACTCATACTGAATACGGTGATTAATACTGTTTAGGTAGTGTGATTAGTAATACTCCGGTAGAGAGTTAGTAAGTGCTGTTTATGGCTGGCATCGACGCGTGTACCGTCGACTTCGACTTGGTACCCGCCGATAAGAGTTTCGTCAAACGTAACGACTGGTTCGGAAGTTGCGGTAAGCGACGTGAGAGTGTCTGCGATTACGTTTTTTAGCTGCTGGTAGGCTTGGTTGTTTGGTACGCGCACGACGGTTCGAACAGACCGTGACGCCTCACGCTCACGCACGACCGCGCGAAGCACGGCGGGCAGCAAGTCTTCGTGCCCCCGGGTAGCCATGACCCGCTTGAGCGCAGTCAGTACCGCGTCCGGCTCCATGCCGGTGTCAAGATAGTGTTGAATAGCGGTAACGTACGCAGCCTGCATAATTTAGGATTGAGTGGTTTGTTTTTCGCGAAGGATTTTCTCAGCCGCTAAGACGGCCAACTTGGCCATCTCGGCTTCGCTTTCGCGCTCGAGTTGCGCTTTACGCGCGACCCCAGCTGCCTCGGCGTCTTCGAGCAACTTGGTAACTTTGGCGTTAGCGGCAGCCACGATAGTCTCGGACTGCTCGTTCGCGGCAATTTTAGCGCGATCTGCGACGTCACTGGCTTCGTGGTGCGCCGCCTTTAAGATATCGCGCTTTTCGGTTTCGGCGTCAGCCTTGGCAGCTGCAGCCGCTTCGGCGTCTTTGATGCCTTGGGTAATCTTGGCTTCTCGTTCTTCGAGCAGATTAAGAATTGGCCGGTAGAGGAAGTACGATAACAAGGCTAAAAGCAGTCCAAAGTTAATAATCTGGACGACAATGAGACGAGTATCGATGCCAAAGGCTTGAATAAGTTGTTCCATAAATTTCTTAGGGAATTTTTAGGAAGTGTGAGTTGGTACCAGATGCGCGGAACAACAAGATTTTGGAAGAAGACGTAGTGATTCTACGGTGACTGACAAAATCGACGTTGTGACAAAGCAGATGGTGCCGAATCACGCTTTCTACGCGAACTTGATGATGAACGCGACAACCAGCGCAAAGATAGCCAGCGCCTCAACGAACACGATACCAAGGATCATCGTGCTTTGAATCTTGCTGGACGCTTCTGGGTTGCGACCAATTGCTTCCATTGCACGGGCTACAAGCATACCGATACCAATAGCGGGACCAAGTACACCAAGTGCAGCTGCAATAGCGGTCGCGAAGTTCTTCATTGACTCAGCTTCAAGTTGGGAAACCTGTAGCGCCAACTCTAATTGTTCAGGAGACATATTAATCGTTTATTGAGATAAAGTTACTAAGTATTTCATGAGTCGACATGCCAATGCAGACTCATGCATACCTACTAACCGTTAGTGGGGCTCAGCCACTGCCAGCTTGATAAAGACGAGGGTCAAGAACGCAAACACAGCTGCTTGAATAAACCCGACAAACACCTCGAACGCAAGTACCGGAACCGGTACAAATAGCGGTGCAAAAAATATTGCTACTGTAATCAGGACTTTTCCAGCGAAGATATTACCAAACAAACGAAACGCAAATGAGATGATGCGCCCAATTTCGCTCACCAATTCAATTAGCCCGATTACAAACGCTAAGGGAGAACTAAAATTAATAAATTTACTTCCGTACTTGGCCACTCCAAGCGTTACAATACCAGCCAATTGGATCAAGAACACCGCAATAAAGGCGAAGGCGAGCGTAATGTTTAGATCGGCCGCCGGCGGGTAAAAGAACGGAATGAGACTACCGTCACGATAGTAGCCGATAGAGGTTACACCAGGCAACAGACCTAGCCAGTTCATAGTGATCAAAAAGAGAAAGATCGTCATCAGTACCGGAAAGTACGTTTTGGCCAATTCTTTACTCTCTAACGTATCGGCGACGTACTGATACCCGCCACCGACGACAACTTCTGCAATTGACTGAGTTTTACCTGGTATCGGCTGGATTCTACGTTGGATCAATACTGCGCCAACAACCAAAAGCACTATTGCCAGCCAACTGGTCAATAGGGTGGCGGTGATGGGCATACTACCAATCTCTCCCACCACATACGGTGAAAGTTTGACGGAGATACCCTCTGCAGCGTGTGCGGTTGCAACCAATCCCATAGAGGCGCCGGTATGGTACCACAGCTTTACATAAAGAACAGTGGATACTGAGTACTTTTTATTGTGTACCTTTTGGAGGACTGTCGTGGTTATATTGAGTATGAGCTATCGACATTGCATCTTTGACATGGACAAGACGGTCACCCCGGCGCGGAGTCCGATTGCACCCGAGATGCGCACGTTACTGCGTGATATTCCTGCCACCATTACCATTGTTTCGGGCGGCACTGCTGAACGTATCCGGGCCCAGACCGAAGATGTGGCGGCGTACATCCTGGGCGCATGTGGTAACGAGGCATTTGACCACACGGGAGGCACCTTATGGCAAAACGAGCCGCTGACAGAAACAGAAAAAGCCGCTATTCATGAGCACATTGCGTCACTTATTACCCTCGTTGGTCATGAACTGCGAGACGAATGGACACCGATAGAAGATCGAGGCACTCAAATTACCTTTAGCCCACTTGGTAATACTGCCCCGACTGAGCTGAAACACCGCTACGATCCTGACATGCAAAAACGGTTGACGTGGCTAAAGGCTGCACCATTCGTACACCCACGGTTGAGTGTTGTTATTGGTGGCTCAACCAGTCTTGATTACTACCGCACTGGGTACGATAAAGGGGCGCACGTTGCAAAACTTATCGAGCACCATGGTTGGAATCCACGCGAGTGCGTCTACTTTGGCGACGGGTTGTACCCTGGCGGTAATGACGAGAGCGTTATCGGGGTAATCGATACCATTGCTGTAGATTCGCCGGAAGACACTGCGCAGCATTTACAACACCTGTTCTCGGTGACGCCGTAATCTAGCGAACTTTTGCCGGGTTGATGCGGATTAGCTTGTCATCTCCAGCCGTGGCACTACCACGGCCATCTTGATTACTCGTCAGGAGATAGAGTAACCCGTCTGGGCCGGCCGCAATTGTCCGTAAGCGTCCGAAGTCACCCACAAATACCTCGAGCCAGCCTCTGATGTTCGTGTCGTCTAACTGTGCAACGTATACTGTTTCACCCCGTAAACCAGGCATAAACAAGCGTCCGTCGAGATACTCGATATCACCTGGAGCCCACGTCACATCAGCAGTTGAGTGACGTACCGGAGCCACGGTATTCATAGCAACTGTATCTCCTTGACTGTCTGGCCAACCATAATTCGCACCCGGACGAATGTAGTTTATCTCGTCAAAACCTGAGCCTCCTACCGACCGACCGTGTTCACTACTCCACAAGTTACCGTCACCATCCCATGCCAACCCTTGCGCATTACGATGTCCATATGAGTACACATACGAATTAAAAGGATTTTCAGATGCCGGTTCACCTTCGTCTGTGAGTCGAATGATAGTACCTTCAAGACTATCTGGATTCTGCGCCTCTGCTGGACGCAACGCGTCCCCAACGGTTGCGTAGAGGTAGCCATCTGGTCCGAACGCGAGTCGCCCACCGTCGTGGTAACGAGCACCCGGGAGATTGTCGAGAATCACCCGGTCAAACGTAAGGGTGTTGTCCTCTAAAATGTACCGTACAATGCGGTTTAAAAGACCAGCACCGTCATCAGTTGTTTGGAATAGATACAGGTACTGGTTGCGTTCAAAGCGAGGGTGTAACGCAGCTCCGAGGAGGCCACCTTCACCAATATGTTGAATACCAGGAACTTCGAGCGTAACACCTGCATTAAGAAGAACGAGCCGGCCAGGCCGTTCAGTAATCAATATTTCACCGTCTGGTAGAAATAGTATTTCCCACGGAATTGTTAAGTTTTCGGCAATAATCTCGTGTCGTGGGATGTCCGGAGTGGTATTTGCCTCTCTGGTAGACTCAACCAAGGCTGGTTGTTGCAGAGTAGTTTGGTTAGGTTGTTGAAGATACCACCAGGCAACACCGGCTAAAACTATAAGAACCAGCAAAGCGAACAGTGCAATTTTTTTCATATTGAACAGTGTACCAGACTGTGCGGAATGTGATTGACTTAGGGTTGATTGGTGGTAGTATATTGGGCACTCTAGTTACGCCTTGAAAGCATTGTGGGCCAGTAGCTCAGTTGGCTAGAGCGCCTCATTTGCACTGAGGAGGCCGGGGGTTCGAGTCCTCTCTGGTCCACACAAACAAAACGACCTTCCATTTGGGAGGTCGTTTTGTTTGCTTGTGGCCAGTAGAGGACGAGAAAGATGAGCGATGTGAGGAGCGGCTTTAGCCCGCCGCGACGAAGCAGCGAGTCCGGGCAGGAGACTCTTATGAGCGTAAGCGAATTAGAGTCTGACGCCGAGTCCTCTCTGGTCCACACACAATAAAACCTGCCGTTTGGCAGGTTTTATTGTGTGTGGTCTGCAAATAAGTACAGCGCAACCGGACTGTTTTTACTTCCTTACTCCACGACCCACGGCGTATCGGATGAAACTGAGGTAAACCCGTTAATAGCTAAAGCGCCATTGGCGAGCCACGTCACCTCGAGCTCTGCTGGCTCAAGGGTACCTGTTTGGCCAGCTGCCTCAACTCGGTACACCCGAAAATCATCCATGGCGAATACTCGCGGCTCACACGCACCGTTTGAAGTAACTGTTTCGGCACAGAAGAATACGTATGTACCATCGGTGCGAACTACTGCTTGATGAATATCAAGGTGGGCCTCAGGCATATCGGGTGCAGCTGCAACTGAAGGGCTAATGAGGAGACGTTCATTACCAGCCTGCATCCATAATCCCTCTGTGTCGAGGGCGACACCTGCGTTTACATTATCAGTCGAAGCAACGGGGGCGACGCTCGGGCGTTGCACTGGCTGTGCATTTAGAGCCGTCGCTGACTGCGTAGTCGGTACCACGACTAACGGAGTTGGTGTAGTTGGTAGCCCATAGGCAATGAAAGCAGTGGTGAAGCCGATACAAAAAGTAAGTGCCATGATAGCGGCGCGTTCGTGTTGCATAAAGAAGTACGTTTACAAATTAGTAAGTTCTGAAATTTTTGTTGCTAAATCAATGTCTGCCTTGGTCAGACCCTTAACGTCGTGAGTGCTCAGCTTTACTACAACCTCGCTATAGGTGAAAGTAATATCAGGGTGGTGAGCAGCTAATTCTGCGTGAACCGCAATACGAGCTATAAAGACGAGGCCTGTGATGTAATCTGGCTGGCTAAATGTCGCTTTAATGAAAGTACGCTTAGGGTTTGGTTGCCACTCAGGCAAACGCTTCAGCGCTGCGGTTAGCTGTTTATCGGTAAGAACTCGTTTTGCACGCACACGTATAGTATATCCTCCTTCCTCCAGGTATACTGACTGAAACCGTTAATAACCCAACCTCCATGCAAGTTTTACTCATCCCCGATCTGTACGAACCCGCTACACACTGGGAGGCACTCAAGCAACAGCTAGAAAAAGCGTCGTTGTATACGAACATTTATTCATATACACCCCCACGTAATGAAGATATTTCTGATATTGTCGAAGATCTCAAACGCAACCTGGTCGATGAAACAATTCTGGTTGGAAGCGGTATTGGGGGTCGGATTGCAGTCCAAGTCGCTGCCCAACAACCTCACCAGCTAGCGGGCATCTTGCTTTTGAGTACCCCAGCCATGAAAGCGCCTGGTGTACGGTCATTTTTACTACGCGTATTTCTCTTCATCACGACCCCCATCAGAATACTCATCCCTTACTACGCCCGAAAAAAACTAGAGAATCTCTATAAACGACTGTACCCTGGTGATCCAAAAAAAATGCTTTACCGGAAGATAATCGCCGATGAGCAAGACGCATTCTTAACTAAAATAGCCGACCCGTTGTACCTTCTGTGGGGCAGCGATGATTCGCGGGTACCACCAGCTGTTGCCAACGTAATTAGCGAAAAACTTGACTACGCTGACGTTGCGCACGATATGCAGATTGTGGCGGGTGGCGACCATCGCCTGCACCAATTGCAGCCTGACTTAGTCGCTACCGTGATTGTAGCAATGACGACGCACTAGCGCACCACGCGTAACTCAGTGTCAATACATTCATCTGGCTGTATGCCTACCGACTCGAGCATTTGCGTCATGGTGGCTGCTGGGGCAAACGATGACAAGCTGTTGACCTCTAAAAAATTAAATGTGCCGTCCGGTGTCACCACCAGGTCGGTTTTTACAGCACCGCGCAGTTCGAGTATGTGGTATACGTAATCGAGCATTGCAAACAGCTCTGCTTTAGTCTGTTGCGGTAGTGCGGCTGGTACGAGTGTCTCAGTAGCCTCCTCACTCGTAAAGAAATCTTCAGTCCAGGTCATGATTGGTGTGTGGTAAAGTGCACTGCCACGCAACCCCGGCACTGACGTAACCGTAACCGGTTGCCCGGGAATATACGCTTCAACGATACACTGCGAGTGTGTAGCAAGCACATCGGTAATAGCATCAACTAGGGCAGTAACAGAGTCGGCCTTCTTGACCGCGGTACGCTGGGTGCTCGCGCTAGGTTTCACTACAAAACTGTTACCAAATGTCTCGGTGAGCCGAACGGCGAGGGTGGCCAAGTCACCTGCGCTTTCTGCACGTACCATTACCCGAGGTGGGGTGGTATAGCCAGCTTGGCGAAGGCGATCGATGGCCAAATGTTTTTGCCAGGTCATATGCGCAGCGTGTGACGGTGCTGCCTGCTGTTTGACGCCAAATCGCTCACAGTACCGCGCTAGCGAGCCGTCTTCTCCAGCTGACCCAAGCGCAGCGTTGTAGACACCATCGATGTGTGCAAACAACTTCTCGGGCGACATAATATACCCGGCATGGAGCCACTCACCATTAGGTGTAATAACGATATCGAGTGGCTGGTACCGCGTGCTTGCTTCGAGCACATCAAGTACTATCGCACCGTGTTCTAGTGAACGACGGTGCATACTCGGGTCGCCGCCACGAAAAACTGCAATCCGCTCTTTAGGCACAAATAGTGACATATACGCTAGTATACCATTACCGCAGCTGCCGTTGACTCCGTTTTTGCCGGTGGTAGGTAATAGCGAATCGGTGCGCCTCAGCATTAGCGAGCAGAATCTGGTTTTCGTACTGTTCTCGCAGCTTTTGGCTCGCCACCACTCGGATGGGCTTATGTCGCTCGTCTTTGGTAACAGCTACCACCGGAATTACCAGACCTAACCGACGCAGTACGTGCTCCGCGGCGTTTTTCTGCGCGGCAGCACCGTCAACCACGATAATCTGCGGAAAGGGCCATTCCGGATGATTGAGACGGCGTGTAAGCACCTCCTTGAGCGCAGCCGGGTCGTTGCTACCGGTAAGTGACTGAATTTTAAATTTTCGATATTCACTCTTTTTCGGCTCCTCCCCTTCCACTACGGTCATTACACCCACCATATCACTCCCCCCTAAGTGCGCTATATCGTAGGCCTCTATACGCACCGTCCGGTCGTCGCGATATATCTTACGGTCGTCCTGAATAAGGGCAACGTCTTGAATGTGCTCAAGCGCAAAGATCTTCTTCTTAATTCTAGCGGCTTCTTCGAACGCCTCCTGCTTGGCAGCAGCCATCATATCCTTCTCTAATTCTTTAATCAGCAGACGCTTTTTGCCCTCAAAAAAGAGGCGGAGGTGGCGAATGGTTTTTTGGTAGGCTGCTTTATCACCATGCTCGGGGTAGAGTCCAATTTGACGGTTAAAATCGATGCGGCCTTTGACTACTTTGCTACGCTCAGAACCTAATGGCTTATCGGTATCGTAGTACTTGAAGAGTTTACGCACGATCTTAAGTGCTTCACGAAAGAGTTGGCCGCTGGGAAACGGGCCAAAGTGGTACTTGATTTCTTTTTCGGTAAAGCGCTCGGTCAGGTCCTTGCCGCGCACCACTAACACCCGCGGCCACGCTTCGTTGGTAATAATGAGATGATTGTAACTTTTATCGTCTTTACTCCGTGTGTTGTAGTGCGGCTTATGGGTACGGATAAGGTTGGTTTCAAGAATGAGGGCTTCGAGCGTGCTGTCGGTCTCTGTCACCTCGACTGTCTTAGCCCGCTCGACCATTTGCTCTATAAGCTCTGAGCGTTTTTCTCGCAAGTCTTTGGCAAAGTAACTGCGCACCCGATTGCGCAGGCTCGTGGCTTTACCAATGTAGAGAATCTCTTTTTTGGCACCCAGAAAAAAGTACACCCCGGGGGCGTCAGGAAGCTTTTTAGTCTCTAACTCAGCGCGTATCATAGGTTGTACTATAGCAAATCAAAAGAAAAAGGCCGCCTGCATGGCGGCCTTAGTTTACGCGATGTTGCGTAAAGATGCCTCGCGCAACACCCAATGCGCTGTATCGGCTAACGGTTGGCCACGCAAACAGGCGTAGACCGCCAACACTCGTGCGTCTGCGACACCTGTCAATACTACGCCGTACGGACTCGCAAACGTTTTGAGAGTTTCGAACACGTCTTGCTCTGACGAACGCTCGTGTAAACCCAACGCTTTCAGCGCTTCGATTGGTCTCTCTCGCGCGGCCTGATATCGCTGGCAATTCTCATTCATGAAGCCTACTCCTTTTTGAGAACTTCACACCACGATTGCGGTGCCTTCCTAAGAACTCAGTATACGCTACCCGCGCTTCAATATTTTCTTTAAATAGTGTCCGGTGTGGCTATCTTTCTTCTCGGCTACTTGCTCAGGGGTGCCTTTGGCGACCACCTGACCACCGCCAGCGCCACCCTCCGGGCCAATATCGATAACGTAGTCAGCGCTTTTGATAACATCAAGGTTATGTTCAATCACCATCACGGTGTTGCCCCGGTTAACCAGCTCTTGGAGAATATTTATAAGCAATGCAACATCGTCGTAGTGCAGGCCAATGGTTGGCTCATCGAGTAAATATATAGTTTTCTCTGTATGCTTACGGTAGAGCTCTGAGGCAACTTTTACGCGCTGAGCTTCTCCACCGGAGAGCGTGGTTGCGCTCTGGCCAAGCTCAAGATAGCCCAAACCAACGTCGAGCAAAGACTTCAATCGTTCTTCGATAGCCGGGATATCTTTGTAAAACTCGTGTGCCTCTTCGATTGTTAAGTGAAGAACGTCGTAAATATTTTTACCTTTGTAGCGCACTTCGAGTGTCTCTTTCGTAAAACGCATGCCATCGCAAACGTCGCAGGTAACGTATACCGTCGGCAAAAAGTGCATCTCAACGGCAATCACTCCGTTACCTTGGCACGCCTCACACCGACCACCTTTTACGTTAAAGCTAAAGCGGCCCGGCTTCCAGCCTCGAGCTTTAGCTTCGGTCGTGGTCGCAAACAGGTCGCGAATGTGGGTGAAGGCCCCGGTGTAGGTAGCCGGGTTAGAGCGTGGTGTACGGCCGATTGGCGACTGATCGATAAGAACCGTCCGGCCAAGATACTCGGTACCGGTAAAATCACTGACGTTATAGGTCTTGGCGGTACGATGGCGCTTTTCGAGTTTCGCTAGTAAGTTTTTATGCAAAATTTCGTACATAAAGGTTGACTTACCAGAGCCCGATACGCCAGTGACGGTAATCAGTCGACCTAGTGGAATGTCAAGATTGAGGTTTTTGATATTAAACGCCTTTCCGCCTTTAATTTTCAGACTCCCCTTTTCGCTTGAGCGACGGTCCGGTACGGCAATCTGTTTCTCTCCTCGCAGGTAGGCTAACGTTGCCGAACCGTTTGTATTCTTCGCCGCCGACAAGAGTGGTTGGAGGTAATCGGCAACCACTACCTCACCCCCACGTACACCCGCTCCAGGGCCGATGTCGACCAAGTAGTCGGCTGCCAAAATAGTGTCTTCATCGTGCTCAACTACCACGATAGTATTTCCTAGGTCGCGCAGGTCGGTCAGGGTACTAATGAGACGATCATTATCGCGTTGGTGCAGGCCTATCGTTGGCTCATCGAGCACGTACAAAGCCCCCACCAGGCCTGAACCAAGTTGTGAGGCGAGACGAATCCGCTGAGCTTCACCACCCGAGAGTGTATTCGCTCGACGATCGAGAGTGAGATACTCGATTCCGACGTCTTGCATAAACTTTAAACGATCGATAATTTCACGGAGCGCTGGCCAGGCAATGTCGTACTGTTTCTTGCTCAAAGCCAAACTGTCAATAAATGCTGAGGCTTCTTTTACCGTTAGTTGCGTAAAATCGACAATATTTTTACCCAACGTTTTACCTGAGCCGCCGAGGTAGACACGAAGCGCCTCGGGCCGGAGACGCGCGCCATTACAACGCGGACACGTATCGCTATTAAAAATACCAACCACACCCAGCCCGTTACACTCTGGGCACGCACCGTACGGTGAATTAAATGAGAAAAGGCGTGGTTCCACCTCCGGAAACGACGAGCCGTCGACCGGGCACGTAAACTTAGCTGAAAGTGTACGCGTCTCACCACCGGGAGACTCAACTTTAACGAGACCATTCGCTTCATGTAGAGCAATCTCAATTGCCTCTGAAAGACGCTCCTGGGAACCCTTCGGGTCATCGGCAAATTCGCTCACATAAATCTCATCAATTAACAAATCGATGTCGTGTCGCTTGGTTTTGGTAAGTTCAATCTTTTCTCGCAGTTGCTTCACCTGACCGTCAATTTTCACGGTTTCGAAGCCTTTCCCTAAGAGGTCATAGAGCAGTTGGTAATACTCACCTTTACGCCCAACTACGATAGGGGCAAAAATCGATACACGACCTTTACGGAGCTCGATACCGAGTACTTTTTCTGATTGCTGTTTGGTCGCTGCCTTAACCTCTTTATCCTCAATAGACTTCAAAATAATCCCAACAATTTCGTCTTGCGAGAGCTTTTCTATCGGTACATCGACATCAAGACAGTACGGCTGTCCAACTCGCGCATAGAGGATACGGAGGTAATCATAAATTTCGGTAATCGTCGCGACGGTCGAGCGGGGGTTACGGCTAGCTGATTTCTGGTCGATTGAAATCGCGGGAGAGAGTCCAGAAATCTCATCAACATCTGGCTTTTGCATTTTGTTTAGAAATTGGCGCGCGTAGGCTGACAGCGATTCGACATACCGACGTTGTCCTTCGGCAAAGATGGTGTCAAACGCCAAGCTCGATTTGCCCGAACCTGACGGCCCCGAAACCACCACCAGCTTGTTGCGAGGCATATCGACATCCACGTTTTTCAGGTTGTGTGTGCGGGCACCACGAACACTAATCTTTTCGTCGTTTGGATCTTCCCACGTGGTTTTGGTTATTTTTTTTGCCATCCGGTTTGTTATTTAGTTTCTACGTGTACCGTTTGGTATGAATGTATCGCTACTACATCGAACACCTGCGTACCCTACGTACAAAGGGCTGCGGATGAAGCCGCAGCACCGATATAGCGTAGTATACCGATGTTACGCAGCTTGGTCTAGCTGCCTTTCATATTGCTCACGACGTCGTAGTTGGTGGAGGTGATGACCAATCAACAACAGTACCGTCCCAAGCGATACAATACCGACCGACACCACTAAGTACCAGACCAGAGCGTCACGCGAGACATCGCTTTCGCTAACGAGACTCGTCTGAGTACGCGTTTCGCTGTCGTTGTGTACGAGTCGGCCTGATATAACACTGAAATCGAGTGGGCCACTTAACAACTCGGGACTGGCTTGCGCATACACCTCGTAATGTGATCCACTTCGAGGAGTAGCTATTTCTAACGACCACCAGCCATTCGCTTGGACGGTTGTGGTTGCTCGCTGCTGTTCGCGCAGCAGTAATAATTCCAGGGGTTGTCGAGGCGAACCTTCACCCACAACAAGTACAGTATCGTCTGACGCTGGGGCCAGCATATGAATGGTGGGTGCAAAGAGAGTCGGCATGGTTGTCGTGGGTGCACTGTCTTGTACCACCGCCGGTAGAGACGTGCGGGTACCTGTCGCAGCTATCTGTGAGCTTGTAGCAGAACTCGTAGCCAGGCCATTCGGTGTAGGTACGGATGGCGATACGCCGGCAGTTACCGGCGTGGGTGTATTTTGAGTAATCGTCACTGAGTCAGTAAACACGATAGTTTGATATCCAGCAGGCGTTTCAGCTAAAGCGCGTAGCGTATACGTACCGGCAGGCACGGTTGATGGGTCGAGACGGTACTCCCAGGTGGCTTCTGTGCGCTGGTTTGCTGCACCCAAGACAAAGGTACTCGTAGCCTGAGTCAGGGTGAGCACAATTTGCTCAGCTGCTGCAATGCTCACGACGACCGATGCCGGTTCAATAATTGGTTGCTCTGACGCAATGGTAACAGCCGGCTGTATCGCTGAGTCGGCGGTGATAACGGACGCAGTTTGTGAGGGAGTCGGCACAGCAGCCAATTGATTAAAAATATTCCACGAAAGGGCTGCGCCAAATATCATCACACCCACACCACCAATTCGTGCTATAGCAACCGCGATCGCATCAGGATTAAACTGATTCGTCGTAGCCAACCCCGCCATACCTAGTGTAATCGAACGACCCAATAAGCGACCCGGTGCTTTCGGACTGTTTGGGATAGTATTTCGATGGCCGCCAAATCGAGCCTCGCGCACTGATTGTGGAGCTGCGTTTTTGGGTCGTTTTACCGTCCGTTTAAGAACCTTTTTGGTAGTCTTTGTGGTAGATGTCTTAGTACTACGTTTACTCACTTTCTTTGCCGCTGGTTTTGGCTTGGACTGGGTAGTAACTTTTTTGCTGGTCTTTTTACTCGTCTTTTTGGCTATTTTTTTAACACTCTTTTTCACTGCCGCTTTAGTAGCAGTTTTTTTGGTCGTTTTTTTACCACGAACAGTCGCGCGTGTAGCGGCACTCATACCACTAGTATATCGTCTGTATGTATCTGAATACGTGAGTTATCTACCCTTTCTTTGGCTTCGCCACCGACGCTTCAAGGTGCTTTATCTCATCACGTATGATAGCGGCCGTCTCAAAATCGAGAATCGCTACAGCTTCTTCCATTTGCCGGCGCTTTTCCTTCAGAACCTTCTTTGGGTTCTTCTTAAAGAGCTCCATGTCGACTTTCAGCAATGTGTCGACGGTCTCATCGTGCTCGGTGCGAAGCTGGTCGGCAATAGATTTAATCTCTTTCTTGATAGTCTGTGGCGTAATACCATGCTCAGTGTTATACGCCAACTGCTTCTCGCGACGACGGCGGGTTTCGCCCACCGCTGCTTCGAGTGAGTTAGTCATTTCGTCGGCATAGAGTACGACGCGGCCATTAACGTTACGGGCGGCGCGGCCAATGGTCTGAATAAGGGCGGTTTCACTCCGTAGGAAGCCCTCTTTGTCAGCATCGAGGATGGCGACCAACTCAACCTCGGGTAAGTCGAGCCCTTCGCGCAGCAAGTTGACTCCCACCAAACAATCAAACTCACCCTTACGGAAGTCGGTCAAAATTTCGATACGCTCGAGGGTATCGACATCGCTGTGGATGTACTTACTCTTGATATCACGCTCATCGAGGAACTCGGCCAAGTCCTCGGCCATTTTCTTGGTGAGGGTGGTGACCAGCACCCGCGCACCGCTGGTAATAACGGCGACAGATTCTTCAATAAAGTCTTTAACCTGCCCAGGGTATTCGCCCTTCTCCACTACTGGCCGAAGGACAATTTCTGGATCAATCAAACCGGTCGGACGAATAATCTGCTCGACTATCGGCGCGCCTTCTTCTTCGTGCTTAGCTAGCTCGTACTTGCCGGGGGTAGCGGTCGTGTAGATGCGCTGGCCGAGTCGTTCGTCGATTTCGTCAAACTTAAGCGGGCGATTATCAACGGCGCTTGGCAGCCGAAAGCCATGCTCCACAAGAGTATTTTTACGGGAGCGGTCGCCAGCGTACATACCATTAAGCTGCGAAATAGTAACGTGTGACTCGTCGATAATCGTTAGGAAATCGGGCGTACCGTCCTCTTTATGCGGAAAGTACGACAGCAATGTATACGGTGCCTCCCCTGGTTTACGGCGGTCAAAGTGGCGCGAGTAGTTTTCGATACCGTTGCAGTACCCCATTTCGCGAATGAGGGCCATATCGTGCTGTGTCCGCCGCTTGAGGCGCTCAGCTTCGAGTATCTTCCCTTCTTTTTTAAACTGCTTGAGCTGCTCTTCGAGTTCGAGCTTAATGTCGGCCAGGGCTACCTTAATCTCATCCTCGGGAGTGACAAAATGTTTGGCTGGAAACAAAAAGAATACGTCTGGTTCTTCAATAATTTGCCGAGAGATAGCGTCAATCTTGGTGATACTACCAATCGTCGCACCCGAAAAGCCGAGGCGATAAATAACCCGTTCGTTGGTGGGCATAATCTCAATAGTATTACCAACTGCCCGAAACGCACCCGGCGTGAGGTCGGCATTGGTGCGCTCGAAGTAGAGGTCGATGAGCGTCCGGAGCATATCGGTGCGCGTGGTGGTGTACCCACGCTCAATCTTGAGATGCTTCTTCATGTACTGCTCGGGCGAACCCAAGCCATAAATACACGAGACCGACGCCACAATGATGACATCGTCGCGCGTTAGCAGGGCTTGCGTACTGGCGTGACGGAGGCGGTCGATTTCTTCATTAATCTGGGCCTCTTTTTCGATGTAGGTATCGCTGGTGGGTACGTACGCCTCCGGTTGGTAGTAGTCGTAGTAGGAGACAAAGTAATGGACGGCGTTGTCGGGAAAGAAGTCGCGGTACTCCTGCGCCAACTGCGCGGCCAGCGTTTTGTTATGCGCAATAACAAGTGTCGGTTTTTGAATTTGCTGAATGACATTCGCCGCGGTAAAGGTTTTACCACTACCGGTTACCCCCAACAGCGTTTGGTGTGTCTCCCCGGCTTTGATACCACTAACCAACGACTCAATCGCTTTTGGTTGGTCGCCAGCTGGCGTTTTTTCGGTACTAATTTGAAATTTCACAGTCGTATTATGCACCAATTAGGAGATTACGCACCTGCTTGGTGTAATCAACAATGGTCCAGAGGTTATGAAGGCTGGCCAGGTGCGGGCCGAGCATTTCTTTGGCTTTGAAAAGGTGGGCTAGGTAGGCTTTGGTGTAGACACTACCGATTGGGCTCTCACTAGCATCGAGTACCGAGTAGTCGCGTTGGTATTTGGTGTTTACCAGATTGAGTTTGGTGATAACGGGCAGACCAAACTCGTCTACCTGGCCAGTGTTATGGTAAATCGTACCCGTCCGCGCAATCCGCGTTGGCGCGACACAATCAAACGTGTCGCAGCCATTCATAACGCCCTGCATAATATCACCTGGCTCACCGATACCGAGGAGGTGGCGTGGTTTGTCTTCGGGAAGGATTTCGTTTACCACTCGTAGGGCGTCGCCCAAGTCCTCTTTACTAAAACTGCCACCAATACCGAAGCCGTCGAAGTCCATTGCGGACAATATGCGGGCACTCTCTTGGCGGAGGTCTAGGTGGCGACCGCCTTGCACGACACCGTAGATGCCTTGCTTTTTGAGCGCTTCGTAGTTTTGCTTGTGGGCTAAAATACTGCGCTTGGCCCAGCGGTGGGTGCGGTCCATCGCTTCGATTTGGTACTCCTTCTCTGCCGTCGGACTGGTACACTCATCGAACGCGATGATAATATCGGCCCCAATATTGTGCTGGATATCAATTGAGCGCTCCGGGGTAAAACGGTGCATTGAGCCGTCGATGTGCGAGGTAAACGTTACCCCCTCTTCGTCGATAACACAGAGTTTACCGTGCTGCGTGGCGAGCTCCTTACTGTACACATTGAGTCCAGCATTTTCTTCAGTACTCTCGCCCTTAGCAAACTTGGTTACCCCCTTCCCAAAGGCGGCACCCAGGCTAAAGACCTGAAAGCCGCCACTGTCGGTCATGGTGGGCCGCTGCCAGTTCATCATCTGGTTGAGGCCACCCATAGCTTTGACGACCTCATCGCCCGGCTGTAGGAATAAGTGGTAGGTGTTCGCAAGCGCTACTTGGTTGCCGACGTACCGCTCCATATCGTCGGGTTTAATGCTTTTGACGGTACCCTTGGTACCAACTACCACAAAGGCGGGCGTTTCGATGTCGCCGTGAGGGGTGTGAATAACACCAGCCCGACCAAGACCGGTTTTGGCTTTTTGCTG
>Ga0102938_10001363_pt1 | contig 18457 bp, 12 predicted proteins | sample SalPonR2_B_D2_MG_FD_84516 | JGI IMG/M metagenome (GOLD analysis project Ga0102938, IMG submission 84516) | Salt pond soil microbial communities from South San Francisco under conditions of wetland restoration - Salt Pond MetaG R2_B_D2_MG | ecosystem: Environmental > Aquatic > Marine >...
GAATTGTTTTTTTCAGGATAAGACCGTACCAAAAAAGTGCCAAAATTGGGGTTGGGTGTGGTTTGTCACCCCGATCACGAAAAACGTTACATTACCAAACTGGTTTGGCTGAAACTGGTTTGACGAAAAATCACCACCCTAAAGAATGCTCCGATTTTCTTAATTTTTGCATTTTTGGAAACAGAATCCTTAAACCAGTTTCAACTAGTGAATTCAAAAATCTTCCTTTCGAGTCAAGACCCTCGGATTCGGGTTCAGGGTCCCAAAGCCAGTTTCAGGATTTTTTTTTTCAAATTTTCAGAATCGACCGAAAGGTCCGTCCGAACTCCCATGTACTTTATTGATGCCGCACAAATCACAAACACCCTGCAATCTGACCTACGAACACGCATACATTCCGCAGAATTAACAGCCCGGTGCGCAAAAAACAAACCCCTTTCGCCCTAAGCACACCGCCAAAGACCAACCAATGACCCGCACGATGGGACAATGGGTCTGCATGGGCCTGCACCGCACCGGACACCGCACCTGGGACCTCGTAGCCACTGCGGGCAGTTTGACGCTCGCCGTTTTAGCCATTAGCCATCGGTCTTTCTGGTGCCAAATACAAGCTTACACCGTAATCGGATTGTTTGGCGTTGCGTTTGCGCTCTTTGTGCGCCAGTACAAGCGCAGGATGCACGAGTGCGCCACTGTGCGCAGCAACTCGTACTGCGTAGACTGCCGGTCCGAATCTCGAGCATCAATTTACGTTGGCGCGTGCATGCACCGCGAAGCGTCGATCTACGAATCTCTCTATCCGCGAGCGGTCGATTTCTGGCTCGTGGTTTTGCTCTGGGCGATCTGGGTGTGCTACGGTGCGCTCTTTCACGACGGCAAGCACGTGAGCGAAGAGAACAAATTGCTCGGAAGCGCGACCGGGTCGCTGGCGGGCGAGATGCTGCCCGCGGCGCTGCGCTTGCTGCGCATTCTGTTTTTCTTCGTTGCGTCCGTTGTGTCTTTTTTCGCCTCGGAAACGAGCGGTCCGGCACACGTAATCATAACACTGCTGCTGTGTCTCTTTCCCGACGCCATGTCGACGCCGCAGGCACTCGACACGGGCGAGCTGGCCGTGCGCACATTTGTGTTTGTGGGCTTGTTTTTGGCGAGCGAATCCCTGGAGCGCGTGCGGCCGTACGCCGCATACGTGTGCACGTTCGACAAAGATAGCTCGGTGATCGTGGTTGCGCTACAAATGGCTCTGCGCAAAGCGCCGCGCAGGTCAATCTCGAGTCACTGGACGTCGTGTCTGCGCGCCTCCGAGACTTCTCCGCACGAGCACGGCTCGAGTGCCGAGGAGAGAGCGGAAATAGAGACCCGTCGCACAGCAGCCCGGACGTTTGCGCGCGCGCGGTCGTCCCTTCGATCTCTCTGGGTGCTCGTGGTGTCGCCTGTTTCGTTTTGCTTTGCGCTGGTTCAAGTGTTGCTCGTGTATCTCATTGTCTGGTACCACTGGAGTCGCGTGCACGCCAGTGTGCGCGCAAAATCAAATCTCCTGCGTTGCTCCAGTGCGCCGGCGGTGCCCGTCAAACAAAGACCGGCGGGAAAGACCGTGCTGCCGTTTGGCAAGAAGAACGACAGCGGAGACGAGCAACCATCGCCACCGCCTTCTCAGCTCGAGAGCGGCACAGCCGCGCGCCGCGCGTCGGCGTCCGGGCCGCAGCGGGAGAAAGCGAGCGCGCATCCGACCTCGTCGGCCGCCTCTTTGCCGAAGCGGCGCAAAGCACGCCGAGCGGCGCCCACGCCCGCGCCCGCCAAGACGCCGGCATCGCCAGCAGGACCGCGGCGAAGCGCGGACGCAAACGGCCGCGCCGCGAGCCCGCCGGCCGTGCCACGAAAGCTGGAAAAGCTGGCCGCCGCGCCGGCGATGAACACGTTCGACGTTTCGCTGCAAGAGGCGGTGTCGATTGCGCTAATGTCGGCGACGTCGAAGCAAGCAAAGACCGAGAAGAAGGACCCCAAGCTACAAGACTAGCCGACTATCTGCGCGAACACAGCCGCGCGGCTCGCATTGTTTTTGACTTTGAAAAGCAATGTTTTATGCTCCGGTCGGCCATCGAGCCGCTCGCGGCGCCGCGGCGCGTCAGCGGCTTGCGCAAGCATTTGGAGCGCGTGTGCTATCCCGACTACGACTACAAGCGCGCCATGGCGACGTGCCCGCAACACTCGGGGCAGAAGCGCGCCACCGGTCTGTCGCGCCCGTGGCACGGCACAGCGCGCGGAAAGCTGGTGCACGAGCAAATGCGCCTGCTGGTGAACGGCGGCGGCGAGAGTGCGTTGCGCGCCGTGTACGGACACCAGGCGGTGACGTGCGATCATCTGGAGCGCTTTTTCCGTGCACTGCGCCGCAAAAAGCTGCGGCCGGCGTTGTCTGAGTTTGCTGATTTTTACGACGAGTTTTCGGTCGCGTCGGCCATCGACCTCATTTGTGTGTCGGAGAAAACAGGCGCGCTGAGTCTGGTTGAGCTCAAAGTCGGCGGCGAGAACTACTTCCGGCGCTCGACTGGCGCTCTGCAAAAGCCCGCTTCGCTGCGCAAGTACAACAACTCGCCACTGCATCAGGCGTTTTTGCAGCTTTTATTTTACCGCAAAATGCTCCACGATCACTACCCGGAGTTGCGGCTGGGGTCTTGCTACGTCGCGCAGCTGTGCACCGACGAGGTGTGCTTTTACCGCCTGCCCGCCGATTTTGTAGCGGCTCAAGACGAGCTGATCGCGTGCGTGTCGGCGTCGGCCGCGGCGCGCGGCACCACAATGCGCGCCTCTAGGGGCACGCAGTAGCAGAGGTCGAAGAAGAGGATACCGCCAAACGACACGGCAATAACAAGTGTGCCCATCCACGTCACCCAGTCCATTGTTGGTCTTTGTGCGCACTGAGCGACAGCCGTGTGTAGTCCTTGGTCTTCTCAGTTGTCGTTGTAACTAAATACGCACAACTATGTTTAGTAACAAGTTGGATTTCAACAGTTTCAGCGCTCCCGCCGCCGAGAGCAACGAGAAAAAACGAAAAGCCGCAACCTCGTCGCCCGTACTCGATGTTGACCAGTTTGCCGAGGAACTGCGGCAGCAAATCGAAAAGGACACGCGCAAGACCGAGCGTCAGCAGTTGCGGGCGAATAAGCGTGTTTACAAATCAAAAAAAGTGCGCAAGGCGGCGGACAAGAGCGCGCGCGACAAAAGCTCTGCGAAGGGTGTCGGGACGCGCGGAACGGACAAAGAGCGGCTGGACGGCATGATCGAGCGCATGATTGCCGAGAATCCCGACGTCGACGCCGGCAAGCTGCGCAAAGACATCGAAGAGGCACACGAGCAGTGCGACGTGTCGTGCGAGAAGCTGGCCAAGATTATGGAGGCACTCATTCCGACATACGAGGTCGTGAAGCACTACCGCGACGTGCTTGAGCGCGCGTCGAACACGATGTTTGGCTCCAAGCGCACATTCATTAACCTCTCGAACGCACTGCGCCGCTGTCTGCATCTCATCGACACAATGCTCGAGACACAAACACAGCGCTCGCGCAACTACATCTCGCTGCTGGCGCGCACCGAGTCTCTTGCGCGCTCGGGCGGATCGTCGTTCTCCGGCCTGGGGCGCCCGTCGCAGGGCCACGACTCGGCCAACAGCAGCGCTGCAATGGTGCTGTACAGCGGAGCGGGATCGCAAATGACACAGACAAGCGAGAACGGCACCATGGTGGTGGGCGACGGAAGCCATCCAGTGCAATTTGCCGTGCCACTGGGAAACGGCCGCGGCATGGTCGAGCTTCGTGCCACGAGCGCCGAGCAGGTCTTGACCGGCGAGTTGAACGAGTCGTTCCTCGAGTGCTCTATGGCGCGCCAGAACCACGCGCCAGTGCTCACCGAGGAGGGCGAGATGGTGCGCCGGCGCGCCAATGTGAAGCGCGTCTCGCACGTGCGCGCCGCGCTCGAGCACCGGACGTCAATCAAGGCCGTCCAAGAGGAGTCGCAGCGCATGCTCGCCGCGGCATCGAAGTCACGTGCGCCACAGATCGCCGCGCCGAAAAAATAAAACGTCCTTTTTACAGCGAAGCGGGGCACCGCGTCGGAAGGCAACACAGTCGAGCAGAGTACCTGCCCGCCCCACCCACACTCTAGCAGTGTACCGGAGCTCGACTTGCACCGCAACCCCAGCACCAGCCAGCCGACGTTTGCCATGTCCAATTACTCTGACGACGTCGACCATGTCTCGGCGCAGCAGCACCGCCACCGCGCATTGGGCGGACGCGCACCCGGCGTCGACCGCCTCGCCGTCATGGAGCGCATGTTCGGACGCCCGCCCGTCGATCCGCGTCATCACTACGGTGAGGACGTGAACTACAACAACTACGACCTGTTCGATCTGTACAAGGGCAAGAACATGTACCTGCGCGACACGATCGAGGGCTACATCCTCGACGACATCGAATGGTACACGCGTGTCATTCCGTGGCTGGAGACGTCCGACCAGCACATCAAGTTCAACACGTTTCAGTTCCAGACCACCCTGGCGACGCCGGTGCCGAACGAGGGCATCTCGCGCCTCATTTCGAGCAACTCGCGCACGTTCGAGGACTCTGTGCAGCGCCTCGGCATTGGCTTCATCATGGAAGGCGACTTGCTCGGCACGCCCGAGGGCGAACAGCAGTACCGCCGCAACATCGCCGGTATCACGCAGTGCTGCCAAGAGACGGTCAACTACCACACGTTGGTGGCGCTGTTGGTTTGCAAGAACTACTATCGCGAGATGCAGGACCTGTACAACGAGCACCGTCTCACTCTCGACCGCATCGAGGAGCGCGAAGCTGCCCGCTTCGCCATTCTCGCGCTCTCGGAGGAAGGCTTTGACCGCATGGTGGTCGAGGAGCAGCAGCGCATTGCGCGCCACCGCGGCGAGGCCGACACGCTGATTGTGTTCCCCAAGTTCCCGTACAACGAGGCGATGGTGCGTCAGGGCACACTCACGCGCTACTACCAGATGGGCCCCGACGGCATCACGCGCTTTGTCGAGGGCCCGCAGTCGAACGGCAACTTTCGCGGCATGCCGATCTTCGAGACCCGCGAGTTCTCTGTCTACGACAACGGCGAGCGCGCGCAGCCGCTCATCCGCGACATCGCCGTGGGCGAGTACTACGGCATGCTCTGGGGAGACTACCGCGGACGCATGTACGATGGCTTTCGCACAGATCACCGCTCGATTTACATCTACGACTTTGACGACGACGATTTCCGCAAAATCTCGTTCCTCTCGGCGCTCGAGCACTCGAAAACATTCGGCGGCGGCAACAACCCCGACGCGCTCAATCCGGCTACGCACGAACTGGCGCGCAAGATCAACTCGGAGCTGAAGCAGACTGGCGCGTTCGACAAGTACAAGGACTACGGCGATGCCGCCAAGATGGACACCAATCTGGTGGGCGAGTCGAACCCGAAGCGCGATCTCTACATGATGCTCGCCGTCGACAGCGAGTCGGCGCGTGTGTTTCCGGCCGAACTCATCGGCCAGCTCGACGTCAACGTCTTCACGACCGCCGATCTGCGCGACGCGGCCAAGACGGCCGCCAATCGCATGTTTGGCGGAACGCGCGACTGCTTGTCGTGGTGCGACGACGTCAACGGCGTGTTCGAGCTGGTGAAGCAGTGGGAGAACGTTGCGTACAAAGCCGACTACTTCACAGCTCTCGCGACGAAAAACATCACGCAATCGGTCGACTCGAACGGAGTCTTCGTCGGCGAGAAGGCCGGAGTCACGCAGTGGGCCTCAAACGCCTACGGAGGCTTGGATCTTCCGAAATGGGACGCCAAATTCGGTACCGCCGACAAAACTTTGCCGGCCGGCATGGCGAACTGGGCCGGCATGCAGACGTACGCGGCGCAGGCTGTCACAGCGGGCTGGGCCACGGAGGGAAGCGTGCTGTTGAAGCAAGTCAGGGATGCCGTGAGCACGGTGCAGATTCTGGCCGAGAAGATGCACCATCTGTTCAAGCACTCGAAGGCGCTGCAGGCCGAGTACACGGCCGAGTGGTTTAGCGCCAAAAAGGAGACCGAGTTGGCCGTTTTCGAACTGCTTTATCACGTCCGCCCGCCGATCTTTCTGCGTGCGCCGCGCATTGATGAAGGAGATTCCGGTAAGCTGGGAGAAGATGAACTTTACAAGCCGAAGTTTGTCATCCCGGACTCCAACGACTTTCTGTCGGCGCTGCCGCTCGTGAACTTTGTCGACGAGATTTTGAATCTTGCAGGCAACAAAAAGTACACAGCAGGGGCAAAGGGAACGCTCTCGACGTACTTTGACGCACTCTCCAACAACGACGTGGACCAAGCCGAAGATGCGCGCCGCAAGCTCACAAATGCGCTGTACACACGCGTGCAGGCACACGGAGGCGACGCGTACACTGCATTTTATCTGGCCGACCAAACGGCAGACTATGTTGCAAGCAAGATGAAGCTGGAAAAAGACGACAAAGTTTCGACAGATGACGCTGAGAAGCTCGCTGCCGAGATCGAGACGCAGACGAAAAAGCTTGTGCGCGACGCGAAACGGGCCGCAAAGAGTGCTGGCAAAGCTGAAATCGACAAGGGCGAGAAAATTCTCAAGGCCAATCTGGACAGCGCTGTCAAGTACTACAAAAAAGCCAAGAACGGCGACGACAACAACGACGGCGACGACAACGACGGAGACAGCAACAACCTCGGATTGGACAACGTGCCGGACTCGATCGCCGAAGCGGTGCGCGCGACTGCGAACGAAAAAGACCAGAGCTACCTGGAGCAACTGCGCGCCGCGTCGGAAGAGCTCGAGCGCCTGGGCCGCAAGCACAGAAGCATTGCTGCGTTCTCGTGGGATCCGGCGCAGCAGCAGGAGTGGGCCAAAGCACTCGTCGCGGGCGGAAAGGTCGACAAGGCGGGCATTCGGGAACTTCACGCGGCGTTCAATTCGCACAAGAAGGCTCTCGCGGATCTTCGCGCGCAGATCAACATGGCCGCCAGCTCGGTGCAGGGCGGCGATCCGTTTGCGTCGTTCAGCGATTCGTTTGCGAACGCCGGCAAGCCGATCAGCCAAGGCGACAACAAAACAAACGACGTGTACGTGCGCGCGCCGCTCACGATGACGCAGCAGCTTCTGCGCGAAATCTCCAAAGAGGAAGATCCGCCGATCCGCCCTGCCGACCCCCGCTCGGGCTACCGCACCATGTTCAATGTGTGGACCACCAAGGAAGGAAAGACCAAGGCGCCGTTTGGTCTCGTACAGGGCGTACTGGGCCACGCGCAGCTCGCTGCGCCGGACATGAACAAGTTCAACGCGCGTTCCAAGAGCTTTTTCCATACCTCGTACGCGATGTCGATGGTGGCACTGCCCGAGGTGAGCGACGCCGAGTACGGCCTGCACGCGTACCGCGCGCCCGTCGGCACCGAGTCGCTGATCGCCAACGATTTGCTCAACGTCGACTTTCGCGATTCGGATCAGATCAACGGCGTGCCGTCGTACGAGACGACCGAAGATCGCTTTGCGCGCCAGGCCGCGGAGCTCAACGAGCGCCGCATTGCGGCTGGCCTGGCGCCGCGCACGTTCGAGACCGACGTGGTGCACGCGGCGCGCGTCCGCCGCGAACAGGAGCGCGCCGCGGCGCGCCAGAGCGACATCGAGCGCCACCGCAGTGCGATGCAGGCCAAGGCGCGCTCGGCAGACTCCGAGTTCGATCGCATGGCCGAGGACAGCGCGTCGGGCATGATGTCGTCGGCCAGTGCCATGATGGCGCGCAACCCGCTGACGCGCTTCCGTCGCATGCACTCTGCCATGAACGCTGGCGACGACATGGACGACAACGAAGAGGCAATGGCGGCGCGCGAGCGCGAGATGGCCAACAAGACCTACGAGGTCTCGGTGTCGGCCAAGCTGCGCAAGATGACAAAGGGCCACTTTCAGTACCGTCTTGGCAAGCTGCAGGACGAGCCGGATGCGCTCTTGCGCATGATCGAGAACGCGATCCTGCTGCTGCCGAACACACTTACGTCGTGGCGCTCGATGGCCGAGAACGATGTCAACCCTCTGTGCAACATCCTCGTGCACCGACCGTTCATCGAGCTGCGCATGTACACGTGCATTTTGCTGCAGTCGGGCTACGAGACCGGCTTCAACGTCATTGGTCCGTCGAACATGGCGATCTCGTCCACTTCGGGCGACAAGATGATTCACGGATCGTTTACGTTCCACCACGCGACCATGATCGTGAACGAGAAGTTTGTCTCGCACCTGCGCGACGTCTACCCGATGGGCGTGCGCGCCGGCTGGGGCACGGCGCCCATTGAGACGCCGGCCGAGATTATGCAGGGCGAAGGCCGCGGCGACTGGATTGCCACAATGATTCCCATCACGGAGAACAAGATCCCGCGCCGCATCAACCTGATCAACACGACCGACGAGCGCTTGATGCCAGTCACCAATCGCTCGCGCAAGACGCGTCACATGAACTACTCGTCGGCGCGCTGGTTCGAGATGGTGTGGAACCTCAACGAGGGCAACATCAACTGGGAGGTGGATCTGCACAAGTACCACCGACAGTCGGAGATGATCAACGTGCGCTTGTCAGTCGGCAAGCACTGGCGCTTCGATCCAAAGGACGGCCGCTTTTCGCGCCTCATCGAAGGCTCCGGCCAGCTCTCGCAGAACCGAACAGGCCGCGGTGTCAAGGCAGTTTGGCTTGGATACGCAGACACGCTGTTTCCGGACCAGACGCAGATTACATACCAATTGCCGTAGGCGAACGAGGTCGCGGCAATCGTGGTCGCTGGGCGAGATTGGGCACCGAACCTGGCGCACGCGTGTGTATTGAAACTTGCTTTAATTTGCAAACACGCTGGCTGTAATTACAATCAAAATGAGCGCGATGAGGCACAGCATGATTTTGCCGGTCGTGTTGAGGGTCTTTTTGTTTTGGCCAGGCGGTCGTTCTTCCCACTTCTCGCAATTCGGACACACAGGGTCGACGAGATACCGCACTCTGCTAGTTTCGGACAAAAAGCACAGCGGCGAGCCCATTTCCCCTGTCGTTTCCTCTCCGTACGACCTATGCCTGCGCACGTGCGCCTTGCAAATCCAATTGCTGCAGATTTCGCACAGAGTGTTTGTTTTCACCCCGTCTCCCATACAACACTGTCCCATTTGCTGCGTGGCGTCGTGCTGTACATTGTGGATAATCATCGCCGGAGCATCGTTGCCCGGGTTCAGCAGCGGCGTGCTTTCGTTCATCGTTGCTCTGCTCTTTGTCTCGCCGAACACGGAGAAACAACTCACTGAAAACAGTTTACTTTTGCAGGGCGCTGAGAAAGATGTCCGAGATATCCGTGACTTGGTCCACGGGCGACTTGGACGCCGACGGAGTGACCTGCACAGGCGCGGCCTGTGCCGGAGGGCGGGGTTGGGCCTGTTCTTGCGGTTGCGCTTGCCGTTGCGGCGGCGTTTGCTCTTGCGGCTGTGGGCGCGTAGCCGGCGGCTGCTGCGCGCGCGCCGGGCTCTTTGGCTTCTTCGCCTTCGCCTTCTGCTTCTGCTGCACCTCCGATGTGGACGGCAAGCGGCGCAGGAGCATGTTGGTGTAGTTGGCGGCAGAATCCCACTCGGCCACAATGAAGTTGGCCTCCAGGGTCTCGATCATCGGCACGGAGCGCGCCACCGCGCCGAGCATGCCCTTCAGCGCATCGAACAGGTGCTCTGGGTAGCGGATGTTGTCGTCCAGGTAGAGGTTGGCCGAGCGCGAAACGTAGACAAACAGGCCGGACCGCGCGCCCTGCCACGGGCCGCTCACGACCTCTTCGGCGAGCGCGTTGCGCAGGCTCTTGCTCGAGCGGCTGTGCGCCTCGCGCAACCGGCTCTTCTCAATGGCGTCCTCGGCCACTTCCGCGGCGCGCAACATGGCCGACATGTTGCGCTGTTGCGTGCCTTCGCCGGCACGGCGCGCGGGGACGGGTGTCTTGCTGGCGGCGACGAAGAACTGGTTGATCTCCTCGAGCAAGCGCAGAGATTCGGGCGAGACGCAGTTGTCGCGCTCCATGGCCGTAAACAAGTCGCGCGCCATGGCCGTAAAGATGCCCGAAAGCACGTGCACCTTGTCGGGGTTGCCCTGCATGAGCTGCGCCACCAGCCCTCCGCCCACCGCTTCGGCGACGCGCACGCGCTTCGCGCGGTCCTTGATGCGCACTGAGTCGGCCACGTAGTCGCGAAACGCCGTGCGCAGCGGAGTAAAGTCGAACGAGTCGTCGTTGGCGTCGGGACCGAACACGGCGCCTGTGTCGAGCAGCGCTTTGCGGCCCTTTTGCGCCTTGTCTCCGTTCTTGATGTTGAGCGGCAGCACGAGTTGCGAGTGATAGCGGTTCGTCTCGCCGATGCGGTTCTCGAGACGCTCGGCCTCGCGCTCGGCCTGCGCGCTGTCGTAGTACACCGCCAGCGGTGTCATTTTGTCTTTTCCCGCGTTCTTCACCAGCAATCCTGGCACGGTGTCGTCCGTCGCGATACCAATCGCTGGCACGATATCGACGTCGAGCTGGATGTCGTGGAGCTCACTGAATGCCGCAGCGGCAGCCTGCAGCTGGCGGTTGTCGTCCGTAAACATACCGAAAATCGAATCGTTGAGCATCGGTTGCTTGAACGACAGCAGAGCGACTTTGCCGGCCGGAATGGGCGAGAGCATGACGCGGCGGTACACGTTGCTCAGGAGAACTTTGCCCGCCGGAAGCGACGACGTGATGAACTTGCGATCGACCGAGCTGTCCAGATTTGTCTGAAAGAGCACAAGCATCTTGTCGCCCACGATCGACGTCGTGCTGCTGCGGACGCCGCCAAAGCTTCCGAAGAAGCCGGCTTCGCGTCGCGTCCAACGCGCGAGAGCAGAGACGGCGCGCGCCTCGTCAAAGTACGCGCCCGCTGGAAAAGACACCGCAATCTCTTCGCGCGACAGATCAAACTCGATCGGCACCGTAATGGTCTCGCGCTGTGCGCTCGAATACTTGCCCTCGACCGTTTCGACCAGGATCTCGAATCCGCGGTAGCGCTGGTCTTTCTTGGCGCGCCGCACCGCCTCGTCCTTCTTGTCCGGCGAACAGAGCGGCACAAACGAGACAAGTTGCACCACGGCGTCGCTTGTGGCGCGGCGCTGGCGCTGCTGCTTTGTTTCCGGCTCGCGCCCGCGCGACTCCTGGCGCTGTTGGCGCTTGAGTGCGTAGATAATGTGCACAATCTCGCGCGTGCACAGCGGGTCGTCTTCTTCCACTTCGGTCGCTTCTTTGGCACCGGCGGGTAGCGCGGCGTTGGCGCCGTCGACAATCTCGGTGACGCACTGTGGCTCTCGACGCGCCTGTTGGCACGGAGTGGTGATGACGCACGGGACGTGCACCACTTTGAGTGCCTGGCACTTTTGCACTACCGTTTTGGCGTGCTTGCACGTGCGTGCACGCGACTGGCCGCTGTCGCCAAAGTCGTAGCACTCGTTGTCGCGCGCGTCGGGCTCAAGCTGCGGCTCGCACGGATCGACCTCGGGCACCAGGTCTTCCGGGTACAGATCGGGGTCGAACAAGTCGACGACGCTCGGGGAGACTCGGCGCAGGCGCAAATCGGCCAGCTCGCCAGACTTGTACGCGCCGTAGACTGCTTCGTTGCGCACGTTGTCCCACTCCGGCGACTCGCCGGTCGCGACCAGTGTCTCGCACATCTTCGCTTCGCTTGCGAGCTGCCGTTGCCACTCCTGCGCGGCGACCTCGCGATCGCCATACGCCTTTTCGAGCAAGTTGAGCAGCTCGTCGGTGTTGGCCTTTTGCGCCGCGTCGCCGTTGTCGGACTCGCACTTGCCGGCCTCGATGAACCCGCCGTCGCGATTGGCATAGAAACGCGCCACTTCGGGCAGCACGACGGGCATGCGACCGCCGGCGCAGCAGTTGAAGCGGAACACGGCCAGTTGGTTGGCCTCGGTGAGCACTTCGCGCGCCGCGCGCACCGTCTTGGCGTCGTTTGCGAGCAAGCGCCACTTGATCATGTAGTCGACGATCTGGTCGCTCGCCAGATCGAGGTCGTCGAACGCACGCGTCTCCATTTCCGGCAGCCCGCGCACGCGCGCCACCATGTAGCGCGCCAGCGCCTCGGTGCGGTTCTTGAAGTGGCGCGCCAGCATGGTGCGATCAGTCACCGGAACGGCCGGTTCGCGCAGACGGCCCGTCTCGTCGACCTGCAGAGGCTGCACTTGCTGGTCTTCCATGAACGCAGTGAATGGAAACCGCGCCGTCTGGAATGTGTGCGAGAGCGTGTGCAGCGCGGCGTTGAGTTCGTCCGGGTGAGCGTGCGCCTCGGCGAACATCTCGGTCTCGGCGTGGCGCCCGGCGCGCAGCAGCGCCACTTCGCGGATGTAGTCGTTCGCGCCGCGCTGCGCTTCGACAAAGTGCACCGGCGAGTCGGCGTCGTGGAAGCACGGTTTGAGCTGTGCGCGTACGTCTTGGTATGCGCGCGCAAGCTCCGACGTGGCAAACACAATACCGTCGACAATACGCGCGCTGTCGGCGGCCCGCGTTTTCTTGCCGACCTTGGCGGCAGCCGACAGCGCAGAAACAGGTTTGATGAGAGATACGCCCATGGACGGCGGAACGAGCACCTCGCTGATGACGTGCACGATGCCGGTCGTTGTGCCGAGGTCGGGGCGCGTGACGACGGCCGTGCCGTTCAGTGTCACGGTCGAACCGCGCACGCGCACAGTCACCGTCTCGCCGCTGGCAGTCGTGAATGTTCCGTCGGCCGGCAGCGCAGTAGACGGCACTTTGCCCGACACGACGTGGTGCAACAGAACTTGTTTGAGTTGGTCTTTGTTCTCGGGCTTTTGCAGCTCATCCGAGAGACCGGGCGGCAGCTTGGCGAACGCGGCGTTCGTGGGCGCAAAGACCGTAAACGTGTTGTCGCGCAACGTCTCTACGAGACCGGCCATCTTGACGAGCGCAAGCAGAGTCGAGAGATTGGGATCGCTCGAAACTAGCTCGACTGTGCTCTTCTTTGGACGCGCACACGCGCCAATCGGCGCCTGGCTGGAGCCCGGAAGAAAATCAGACAGGTCAAGCATCGGCGGCACGAGCACCTGGTCAATGACGTGAACGACTCCGTTGCGCGCACGAATGTCGGCCACTGCCACAGACGCCGCGTTGTTGAAAAGCACGCCGTCTTCGTCCACTTTGACGCGCAGCGAATCCTCGCTCGCCGTTTGCACCTGCCCGTTCTTCGGCAGCTGACCCGAGAGCACGATGCCAGGAACAACATGATAGAGCAGGATGCGCCGGAGCGTCGACTTGTTCTCTTCGCGCACCAGAGCGGCGGTAAGAGCCTCCGGAAGTTTGGCAAACGCGGCGTTGGTTGGCGCCAGGACCGTAAACGGCCCGCCCTTCAGAGTGTCAACCAGACCGGCTTGCTTCACGAGAGCCACCAGAGTGCTCAGAGTCTCCGTGTCAGCGGCCAAGCCGACGATGTCCCTGCTTTCTTTCAAGACCATCGGAGTGTTGTGGCAGCCGATCTTCTCTGGGCTAGCGATACACTCGTTGGCGTTCTCGTTCTCGTCGTCGTCGTCCTCCTCGTCGCTGCTCTCTGAATAGACTTCGACTGGGACGTTCTCTTCTTCCAAATTGTTGGTCTGGCGCTGCGGGCTGCGGCCTTTCTTCGCTTCCTTTGTGCCCTTTTCGCAGAAATTGCAATCCACATCAATAGCACCCCACTCGCCCCAGTCGTCCTCGTCTGCAATTTCGTTGCCGGCGTCGGTGCCGCTCGTGTCTTCGCTGGCGACGTCGATGCCGAGGCCCTTGAGGGCACTGGCGCTCACGCCGACCGAAACGAGCTCCGACGAACTCGAGCCGGCCTCGGACTCCTCGTCGCTACTCGCGCTAGTGCTGTACGTGACGCGCACAGACGACATGCTGTGTGTGCGCTCGCGTGTTTAAAACCAAAGGCGATCCGGTCAACGCCAATACACACTGGTTTTACTTTTCCGGCCCAGCTCACATGCGCGTAATGAGCACGTCAATGTCGCCACCCGGCTTGCCCGACGACATAGTCACGCCAAAGATGCGATCGCGCGTCGCGCGCTCCTTGACCGCCAACGACTTGGCGAGCGTGTCGAACTGCACCGCTTGCTTGCGCGCAATCTGCTGCTTGCGCTGATCTTCGCTGTTCATCGCGCCAGCCGGCATCAGCTCGAACGCACCTTGACTCTTCTTCTGCGAGCTCTTCGAAACCGGGTCAAAATCGGCGCTAAAGATGCGGTCGGCCAGGTTTTGCTGAAAGCGCTTGGCGGAATGATTTGTGCCTGACTTTGGCATAACGAGTCCGATGTCCTCCGCGAGTTGAAGCTTTTTGGAGTCTGAAATTGTTCCATTGTGCTCCGAGTACGCAACAATGCCCGTGTACACAATGGCCAGCAGGCTCTCGAAAAGACACGCGTCGGCCTGCTCGCAGCGCGCCTGGCCGCTCTCGTCGTCAACGAGGCCGTCGTTCTGCTCCATAATGCGACGTACGCTATTGTGGACGTTGAGCGACGACGCGCTGCTCTCCACCGGGTCGTACGGCACGATCTGTGCCAGAGCGCGACCGACCTTGCGCGGGTCGTTCGATTCGCCCGGCTGCAGGCGCGGAGCGCGCCACATGATTGGCGTCATGACCGGGATCGCTCGCGCCGACTCGCAGCGGATCGTGACCAGCCCGCCGATTTGAGTGGCAAAGCGGCCGCCGCGGTCGCGGCCTTCCATGTCCTGGTGCATCGGGCGGTTGCGCGAGATGCCCACGAGCACGTAGTTCTTTTCGGTCGCATCGCGGGCCGCGGCGGTCTCGGTGATGCCGGCGAGGTTGGAGAAGACCTCGACGTCCGACTGGATCGAAGCCGAGTCGTTGGCACGCACGGCGAGCTTGTCCTTGCGCGTGAACACGAGCTCCTTTGGGTACACGTAGTGCGCGCGGCCATGGTGCGAGTACTGTGTTGTAATTCCTGCGCGCGAGTCGATTTCACGGTGGTCCTCCTTGGTGTTGATGACCACAATGCCCATCTGGGTGATATTCGAGCGCCCATTGCGGGCGTCGACGCCGTTAGTCAGGTCCGTCATGATGCCGTGGGAGTGGGCGTTCGCGCAGAGAGCTTCCGGTGGAGATAGGCTGTGTTGGTCGTTGGTTTGTGGTCGGTGTTTTGTGTACTCGAGTCGAATAAATAATCTGCCCGTGCGCTGTGCTCGAACCACGGAAGACAGAAGATCCAATGCCCGCAGCTACGGCGGGCGTTTTGTCGCCCGGGCGTGCATCGAGATAACACGCGAAGGAATCTGACAAACTCGCAATTCATTTGCACTCGCTCGCCGGGGACGACCTAGAGCATGCGATGAATATCCACGTACACGCGCACGCGGCCGCAGCGCATTGTGTTGTGGACGCTAAACGGCGCGGTGCGGCGCGTCAGTTCGTCGCACGTCTCCGGGAATCTCTGCAGCATGCGTCCGATGCGGATGGCAATGCCGTAGCGCTCGATGCCGAACGGATCGGTGTACGCCAAGTCGGCAAGCGACGGCTCGCGGTAGCCGGTCGGGTCGTTCCACGGAACCATTTGCAGCGGCACGGACGACACGTCGTCGGGCAGCAGCTCGTGGTGCGCCGGGTGCTCGGCCTCGACGTTGTACGAGCCAGCGGGAGACCCGGGCGCCGCACGGATTTCGTGCAGCGGCTTGCCTTTGAGAATGAGGTAAAGATCCTGGCCGTACTTCGGGTTGTCCCAGAGATTGAAAATGTCGCCCGGGCCCTGTGCCTCGAAGACAATGTTGCGATTCTTGCGGCTGCCGGGGTGCGAGCCGAGCGGCGAGAGTTTGGCACCGACGTCGACGCGCACCGGTCCGGCGAGGCTGTAGCACTTGAGCACGTCCTCGGGAGAGCATACTTTGTCCAAATCAGTGGGCATCTTCTGCGTACGCGCGAGCATGAGATTGAGCACGGTCAGATTGAATCCGTCGTGAAACGGCAGCGGAGCAAAGCGCGTCTCGAAGCCGTTCAGGCGAGTGTCGGGCGACGTCTTTGCCTTGGCCATGACGAACCAGAGCATGAAGCGCTGTTCTTCCGGAATCCATTCCTGCGTCGCGTCGGACACGCGGTGCGTGTACGGCACGAGTGCGTTGGGCGCGCCCGAGAGCGACTTGGTTTCCATCTTCGCTGTCGCCGACGCGTTAAACGACGCGCCCATGAGCGGGTTGTTCTGCACGCGCGACGCCTGCCCGCGGTCGCCGAGGTCGATGAACAGGTTGTCCGACGACGTGCCGGGGTACACCGCGCCGCCCGGGCCCTGGTTTTGATAGTTGTTGTCGAACGGCGTGTCGGGCACGAGCGGCATGCCGCCCCAGATCATGTTGCCGGAGCCGGCGGCGCGCGTGTCGGGCGCAATGCCGCGGTAAAAGTCCGAGTCAATGGACGCGTGATTCGGCATGCCGGCGAGCTGCACGAGGCCCTCTTGGTCTTTGGAGAGCGAGTTCAGACGCGGCGTGAAAACGCCGACCTGTGGCGCCGATTGGCCCTGACTGGCCAGCTGCGCAATGCGGCGCCGCTTGGCGTCCGTCTCAGCGCCGCCGCCGAGCGGCACTTTTTGCTCGCGCGACGAGCCGTTGACCAGCATTCCGCCGAGGTCGAACACCTGCGTGTTTTGTTGTCGCGAGGGGGCGGCGGCGCCGAGTGGACGCTGGCGGTTGGCGATGCCAATGCGTCCGTCGTTCGCTCCGCCCACGATGTCGAAAGGGCCGCGCGGTCGGTTCGTTTGCACGGTGCGCTTGCCAGTCGCCACGTCGCGGCGCACGGGCATGCCCTTGCGCGAGCTCGGCATCTGCCGCAGCGAACCTCCCATGGCGGCAGTGCCGCCCGTCATGCCGTATCCGCCCGACGACATGCTGCAGTGCTGTCGCGGTTGTTGAGTTGCGGGGTACCGCGGCGGTTATTCGGAACACAAGCGGTTTGTTTTTCTCTGCCCGGGTGCGCCCGAACAACACAGTCGCGCGACTGGCAACGATGACAGAGGCCCCGCCGGACTTGCCGGAGCACTTTACGGATCGTGACATGGCAATTCTGTGGGAGAAACTGCAAACTGCGTCGCAGAGGAACGAGTTTGCCGTCGTGCTGTCGGCCATTTCTCACGCGTGCAAGCTGTGGAAGGAGAAAGGCACGTTTACAAACCTTGGCGACGCTCTGCGGTGTATGGACGACGCTTTTCGTGCAAAAAACATGAAGATCTGGGTCTCTTCGGTGCCCGCCGAGATGCGCAACGAGGGAAGAGCGGCGCGCTTCGGACGGATTGTGTGCCGTGATTTGTTTACGGGCGAAGACAAACCGCTGGCCGTGTTTGTGACAACGGACGAGGCGGAGGCTATGGCCGCGCCAATGCCACGCGCTGAACTGCGCCGGCGGTTTGACGACACCGGGTTTTATGTTGCTGTTGACCTGTAGACTCAATAAAACAGCCCACGGTGCGGTTGACTTGCTACTTCGAAAGTCTTGCAACAAACGCAGCGAATTCTCGGCGACATGGCGAAGATGAGCAAAGCGATGAAGCCCAAGACCAAGAAGAAGGTCATGAAGATGAAGAATTCGGACAAAATGTCGCGCAAAGAGAAGCGCAACATGGGCAAGTACATGAAGAAAATGAAGCGCGGCAAAATGTGACGCCCGGCCAAATGAAAATCACCACTTTTTACAAGACCAGTAGCCTGCCTTGAATTTGTCTTTCTTTTCCGAACAACTGTGTCGCGCTCGAAACGACTTGCGACGCTTGGGGTCGCTTGGTCGGTTTGGCATCTTCGGGTCGCCGAACCGTACGATCTTCTCTTTGCCGCCCTTTCGCGCCTTCACAATGAACTCTTTTCGCGAGCCTTTGGGCAAACGGCGCGGCTTGTTGGGCTTGAGCGAGTCTTTGTTGACTTTTGGCATCGTGGTTGTATCCGGGATCTCTGAAGTTTGTAGTTTATGTAGCGTTAATAGTTTTAAGGCTGCGCGAAAGACAACAGCCGCTGTAGCTTAATAGGCAAAGCGCCCCATTTTTACCCGGGAGAGTGAGGGTTCAACTCCTTCCAGTGGTTTTTTTTGCGCCGATGGGATTTGGTCCCGGGGTCTGTTCCGAAAAAAAAATTGGTGAAAAATCCTGAAACTGGCTTTCGGCCTCTGAACCCGAATCCGAGGGTCTTGACTCGAACGGCCGATTTTTTGAATTCACTAGTTGAAACTGGTTTAAGGATTCTGTTTCCAAAAATGCAAAAATTAAGAAAATCTGGGCATTCTTTAGGGTAGTGATTTTTCGCCAAACCAGTTTCAGCTAAACCAGTTTGGTAATGTAACGTTTTTTGTGATCGGGGTGACAAACCACACCCAACCCCAATTTTGGCACTTTTTTGGTAC
>Ga0102938_10001364_pt1 | contig 18452 bp, 14 predicted proteins | sample SalPonR2_B_D2_MG_FD_84516 | JGI IMG/M metagenome (GOLD analysis project Ga0102938, IMG submission 84516) | Salt pond soil microbial communities from South San Francisco under conditions of wetland restoration - Salt Pond MetaG R2_B_D2_MG | ecosystem: Environmental > Aquatic > Marine >...
TCCTGAGCGTCCTGTGTCTGCTGGTCGCAGCCCTGCTCGGAATCTGGGTGCTGGTCGCGACTCTGCTCGGCGTCATTCTCGCCTGGGCCTACAGCATGCCGCCGGTCCGGCTCAAGCAGAACGGCTGGTGGGGTAACGCGGCGGTCGGTTTCAGTTACGAAGGTCTGGCCTGGTTCACGGGCGCGGCCGCCATGCTGTCCGGATTTCCCAGTGCGCCGATCCTGGCGCTTGCCGTGCTCTACAGCCTGGCAGCACACGGGACGATGACCCTCAACGACTTCAAGGCAGTCGATGGCGATCGGCGCATGGGCGTGAAATCACTTCCCGTCCAGCTCGGCGTCGATTTTGCGGTACGCCTGGCCTGCGTGGTCATGGCAATTCCGCAGGCCGTTGTCATCGTCCTGCTGCTGGCATGGGGCCAGCCCTATCACGCCATCGCCCTGGTTCTTCTGCTTGCATTGCAGATGGCCCTGATGCCGAGTCTGATCGAAAACCCCCGAGACCGCGCGCCCTGGTACAACGCCACCGGAACCTCGCTGTTCGCCATCGGCATGCTGGTCTCGGCATTTGCTGTCCGGGGTGTTCCCGCGCTCTGGCCCTGACCTTGCCTTTTCGCCGGTCGGAAATCGTTCAACCCATGAGCAATTCCTGCCGAGTTGGCCCGGCCTGAGGGCCGGCAGTCCCGAATCCTGCAGCAAACATTTGATCAAAGTCATTTAAACCGCGGTTGATTTGTGATCAACTGAGTGCGGATTTTTCAATATGTGGCGGTCATGACGGATCATTCTGGGCAAGTGGATACGATTGAAAAGCAGGTCGACGTGGTCGTGGTCGGAGGTGGCCCTTCGGGTGCAACAGCTGCCCATGATCTGGCCAGGCAGGGGCGCTCGGTTGTCCTTCTGGACCGCGGAGGTCGGATCAAACCCTGCGGTGGAGCGGTGCCGCCGATCCTGCTCGATGAATTCGATGTTCCGGAAACACAGCTGGTCGCACGCGCCACCTGCGCAAGAATGATTTCGCCCAAGTCGGTGGAAGTCGACATGCCGATCAACGGCTTTGTCGGCATGGTGGATCGCGAGCATTTCGATGAATGGCTGCGCGAGCGCGCCCGCCGCGCCGGTGCCGAACGAATCCGGGGCCTGTTCAAGGCCATCGAACATGACGATGAAGGCAATACCATCGTCGTCTACAAGAACAAGGGCGATGGATCCGACGCCTCGTCCGAGCTTCAGCGCATTCGTACTCGAGTCGTCATCGGTGCCGACGGCGCCCGATCCGAGGTCGCTCGCCAGACCATTCCGAACGCCGACAAGATTCCATTCGTGGCGGCCTATCATGAAATCGTCAAATCACCGCCCGCAGGCGTCAAGGGCTTCGACGGTGAACGCTGCGATGTTTATTACCAGGGAGAGCTATCGCCTGATTTCTATGCCTGGATCTTTCCCCACGGCGACTCCACCAGTGTCGGTGTCGGCACAGCCAACAAGGGATTTTCCATGCGCGAGGCGGTGACCAAGCTCCGCCAGCGCACCGGCATGGGCGAGAGCGAGACGATTCGTCGCGAAGGCGCACCCATTCCGCTGAAAACGCTCAAACGCTGGGACAACAATCGCGATGTGGTCCTGGCCGGTGATGCAGCTGGCGGTGTGGCACCGGCCTCGGGAGAAGGCATTTACTACGCCATGCTGAGTGGCCGCTACGCTGCCGACGCCGCCGAGGAGTTCTGCCTGACCGGCAACCCCAAGGCGCTGCGTTCGGCGCGCAAGCGGTTCATGAAGGCACACGGCAGGGTGTTCTGGATTCTGGGCATCATGCAGCGTTTCTGGTACACCAGCGACAAGCGGCGCGAACGCTTCGTCAGCATCTGTCGCGACCCCGACGTTCAGCATCTGACCTGGGAGGCCTATATGTACAAGCGGCTGGTCAAGGCCAGGCCGATGGCGCATATCCGCATCTTCTTCAAGGATATGGCGCATCTTCTGGGCTTTGCTCCCGTCAAGTGACAGGGAGCGGGGTGCGGAGACTCCCGGTGAAACCCTTTGCCGGGCGCACGCGACCATCAATGAGGTCGGTACTGCGGTCTATTGACCCGCAGCCGGCCCTGACCGATCGAGTTGGAGCCGATGCGCGCCCTGAACTGGGAAACTGATCGCGCCGATTGGCCCAATGCAGAGTTCAGCAGCTTCGAGCAAGCCGATGGCATTCGCTGGCATGTTCAGCGAATGGGGCAGGGGCCTTCTGTGCTGTTGCTGCACGGGACAGGCGCTTCCACCCACTCATGGGCATCGCTCGCGCCTCGTCTGGCCAAGCACTTTTCGATCGTTGCCCCCGATCTTCCCGGACATGGCTTCAGTGAGCCGCTGCCCCGGCCTCGTTTGTCGCTTTCCGGTATGGCCGCCTCGCTGGCCGGTCTGCTCGATACCCTGTCGATTCGGCCCAGGCTGGTTGTCGGCCATTCCGCCGGGGCCGCGATCCTCATTCGCTGCTGTCTGGACCGATCCCTGACTCCCGATGCATTGGTCAGCATCAACGGTGCCTTGCTGCCTTTTCGCGGGGCAGCAGGCCTCCTGTTTCCGCCGATGGCCAGGCTGCTGTTCGCCAACCCCCTGGCGGCGCGCATCCTGGCGGCGCGGGGTGGCGACCGGGATCGAGTCCTGCGTCTGATCCGGGGTACCGGCTCCGACATCGACTCGGCCGGCATCCAACGCTATGCAAGACTGTTCAGCTGCCCCGGGCATGTTGCGGCAACCCTCGGCATGATGGCCAGCTGGGATCTTCAGCGACTCAGCGGTGATCTGCCGGGGTTGCGCCCACCTCTGATGTTGATGGTCGGAGAGAATGATCGGGCTGTCGCGCCGTCGGAGGCGGTCAGAATCAAGGCGATGCTGCCGGCAGCATTGATCGAGCGTCTGGCCGGCCTCGGTCACCTGGCTCACGAAGAAGACCCGGCTCTGGTCGAGGCATCGATCCTGTCCTTTGCTGCCCGGCACCTGACCGATAGGCCCGGGCGGGCCGAAGCGGAAGACGAGAAGGAACGTCAACCATGATGGAGCTGTTCAGCAGCGGTCGAATCGTCGATGTCATTCTTGCAATCATCGTGATCGAGGCACTGATCTTGCTCGGGCTCGCCGTTGTGGCGCGCTGGCGTCTGCCGACCTTCGGGATGCTGATGAATCTGGCCGCTGGCGCGGCGCTTCTGCTGGCCCTGCGGTCGGTCCTGATCGATGCCGGTTGGGTGGTGACCGGCGCCTGGCTGGCTGCCGCTTTCCTGGCCCATCTTTCCGATCTGGTTACGCGAATACTCGCCGCGCGGCCCTCCAGCCATCATTGACTGGTCAGTTCACTTCATTCTGTCGCCAGGGGTTGCATTGTCACCCTGATTGTCCTTTTGATCTTCCTTCTGCCTGTCTTTCTCGATCTCCTTGTTGACGTCGTAGAGCTGCCAGAAGCCCAGCCCCAGCGCCACCGTCAGCACAAGCAGCAGTTCGAGAAGAATGAGATCCATTGCGAACTCCCTCGATTAAATGAATCAGACTTCCAGCTTAGCAGTGTCAGGACAAGGCAGAGTGGTGATGCGAACATCGTTGCATCGGTGCGGTTCGCGATTGCATCATGGCTTGAAACTCCGATCAGTCGCCCCGTTTTCGGGCGGGCGATCCATTCACTTTTTCTTGACGCGAGGGGGCAATTTCGTGTATCAATATGTCCTGCTGAGCGGCGAGAATAACGCCGCTTTTTTTGAGTACGAATCCGACATAAAAAAATCGCAACCAAGAGGGAGACCGCTTGAGCAATCAACGCCGACTGACCTGTTTTTTCCAAACCATTCTCGCTACTCTCGCTCCGATTTTCGGTCGTCAGAAACGACTGGTCTCCTTCAGTATTTTTCTCTCCATCGGATTCCTTGCCGCAAGTTCGACTCCGCTGTACGCCCAGGACGCCGGTTCCTCAGACCGTGAAGACGAACCCGAAGTCGAATCGCCAGCCGAACTTGATGACCTGATCGTGACCGTCCGGCGGATCGAAGAGTCTGCACAGACCGTGCCCCTCTCGATTCGGACCTTCGAGGAAGACCAGATCATTCGTCAGGGCATCACCGACATCGAGGATGTCGTTCGCTTGACGCCCGGCGTGACCTTCGATCTGGGTGGCTTCCCCAATGACACCCGACCGGCGATGCGCGGCATGCAGGCCGAGCGGGGTCGTCCCAGTGTGGCCATCATGCTTGACGGCCTGGACCTGTCGGGCGAGAACCTGGCGATATCGGGCGGTGGCGCGGGCGTCATCTCCGATCTGATGGACCTGGAACGCATCGAGATCGTCAAGGGACCGCAGACCACACTTTATGGCCGCAATGCCTTTGCAGGTGCGATCAATTACGTCACCAGGAAACCCTCGGATATCTTCGAGGGCCGACTTGAACTCGACATCGCCGAGTACGAGCAGCGCAGAATGTCGGGAATGATCAGCGGCCCGATCGTTGACGGTCTGTTGTCCTACCGGCTGAATGCCGCGGTGCGCGAAAGCGATGGCTACTGGACCAACCCGGTCAACGGCGGCCCCCTGGGTGCCGAGCAGTTCGAGGGCATCGCCGGTGCCTTGCGGTTCACGCCGGGTGAGAACTGGGATATCAATTTGCGATATCAGGTCAGCTCCACCGAAAACTCCGACAATCCAACGGCCCTTCTTCCGGCCAACGTGCGTCAGGCCGTCCCGGACGGCACCTTCACCGCGGGTCCCCCGGGATCACCTTCGCTGCCTTGTCCGGCCGATCTGTCGGGCCAGCCGGCGCCGATTGTCGGTGCCTGCACGCGCGGCACCTTCGTCGGCGCGATTCGTGCCGATATCGACGATATCCAGATGGGTTTCAACGAGCTGACCCAGCAGCCACCGAGCGGGCTTGAGCTTGATCAGCAGCTGCTGGCTCTGGATGTCCGCTGGCAGACCGATTTCGGAACCTTCCGCTACAACTTCGGCTGGATCGATGACGACAGTTTCGTCCAGACTGATGGCGACTTCACCAGCTTCCCCGGTCCGCCGGGCCTGGTCTTTTCCCTGTCGGCGTTTCAGGAGCTCGACTACGCCGACGAGCGCTTCGACCATAACTTCTTCTGGACGCACTCGGTGGGGGCCTTCGACTTCCTGCTCGGTGCCCAGTATCTGGAAGAAGAATCGCGGCTTATCAACAGCTCGAGTTTCTGGGTTCGCAATCCGGATTCTCCGTTGGGCGGTCCGCCGTTCTTCCTGACCACCCGGCAGACCGAAACGATGTTCCCGGTGCATATCAGCCGCGACACCGAGTACTCGGCGGTCTTCGGCAAGGTCAACTGGCGCATCACCGATACCGTGAGACTGGGTCTCGAGGCCCGTCGCAATTCCGACGACATTACCTATGCAGTCTCCGGCTGGCGCCTGCAGGACGTCTCGCTGCGTGGTCTGCAGCCGGTCTGTCTGCCGGGCATTCCCCAGGGCGCGATCTTCATGGGGGTGCCGGGGCCAGACGTGCCGCCGCCCGGAACGGTCCAGGCCTGCCCGCAATCGGAGGGTCTGTCCTACAACGAGCTGACCCCGCGCGTCACCATCGATTGGCAGGCGACCGGCAACACGCTGCTCTATGCCAACGCTGCTCGCGGATTCAAGCCTGGCGGCTTCAACGCCAACGAACTGATCGATTTCGAGGGGCAGGGGTACCTGCCAGAGTTGGTTGACGCCTATGAAGTCGGTTTCAAGAGTTACTGGACCGACTGGCGCCTCGCGCTCGAGGGTGCCATTTTCTACAACGACTACACCGACCAGCAGATCGGCGTCCAGGTCAATCAGTCCGGCGCGGCGGGTACCATCGTCGCCATTCCGGGCATTACCAATGCCGGCCAGGTCGATTCCAGAGGCTTCGAATTGGCCGCCCACTGGCGCGCGACCGACCGTCTTCATCTGAATATGGCCTATGCCTACACCGACGCAACCTTCGAGGAATACGTTCAGGGACCCAGCCCGTCGGCTGGGCAGGGCGCCTTTGCTGTCTGCGGAGTGCCCGACGGTCAGACCTCATCGCCGCAGATTCGGGCCGAGGCGGGTAATGCCTGCGCCGACTTTGCCGGCAATGACGTCCCAAAGAATCCGAAGCATGCGGTGAATTTCGGCGCGCTCTATCGGGCACCGATCGGCAACAGCAGCAACACCTGGTTCGTCGAGCTCAACGGTCTGTATCGCTCGAAGCGCTATCTGTCCGAGGCCAATCTGGCCTGGATGCCGAGCTACACGAACTATGACCTGCACGCCGGTCTGGAATTCGATCGCTTCAGCGTGATCGGTTTCATCACCAACCTGACCGATGACGACACGATCCGGACCGCCCAGCGTAATATCGATACGGGGCGTCCCGAAGGCTTTGCACCGGGCCGGGCGGTCGTCGCCTATCTGCCTGAACCGCGTGTGGCCGGAGTCCGGCTGGTCTATCGGTTCGAAAATCCGTGATTCACCGCAATAGCAGGTTTTTCGACGTGCAGGGTTGGCGTTCGAGGCCCGAAAGCGATAGTCTTTACGGCTACGGCGCGGCCAAGTTGAAGTCGGGCAATAACTGAGTAGCCATTCGGGAGTTTTGGGCTCATGTGGAAAGCAATCAGAGCAATCGTCTGGACCCTGCGACTGGCTCTGCCCAAGGTCGGCGTCGGCTGGATGTTCGCGCTGCTGACGACCGACTTCAATCGGGTTGCGATCAATGAGCTCGGTATCGCCGCCATCGTTGTCACGGCCCTGGTGTCGATTCGCTATTTCATGGCGCCATTTCAGGTGGTGGTCGGCCGCATCGCCGACACCATGCCGATCCTGGGATATCGACGAACCCCCTACCTGCTGATCGGTTGTATCGTTGCCAGCCTGCTGTTCATGGCCATCCCTCAGGTCGCTTTCGGGATGGGTGAGGGCTCGGCGATGGCGATGCTCAGCGCCATCATGCTCTTCACGCTCTTCGGGCTGTCCATGGCGGTGATTGCCGACACCTATCACTCGTTGATCGCCGAGGTAACTAGTCCGGAGTCGCGCGGCATGGTGATTTCGGTGGCCTGGATCGTGCTGATCATGAGCAGTATTCTCGCGACGGTCGTGATGAATATCGTGCGGCCTGAATTCAGCCCGGAGGCCATGCAGACGCTCTACAATCTCACGCCGCTGGTCGTCATCGGCAGCGCGCTGCTGGGAGTCATCGGTATCGAGCGCCGCATGAACGCTGAAGAGCTCGAGGAAGCGCGCGTCAAGGCCCTTGCCCTGGCGCCGCCCGGAAATCCCATTAGCTCGGCGGTGACCCTGCTGCGCAAGAACCCTCATACCCGTTCATTTTTTGCCTTTATCTTCCTGGCGATGTTCTCGGTCACGCTGATGGACAACATCCTCGAGGTCTTCGGGGCGGAAGTCTTTGCCATGTCGATTGCCGAGACGACGACCTTCGAGCGCTTCTGGGGTGGCGGGATCCTGATCGGCATGCTGCTGACCGGGGTCATCAGTATTGCCTTCAAGATCGATCGCAAGAAGCTTGTCATCGTCGGTATTGTCGGTGCGGCCCTGGGCTTCGTGATGTTGAGTGTTTCATCCATTGCCGAGATTCAGCCGATCATCAAACCCACCCTGTTCGGCATGGGCTTGTTCATCGGCATGTTCAACGTGGGGGCGCTGGCATTGATGATGGAAATGACCGTCGCCAACGCGACCGGCCTCTACATGGGGCTCTGGGGCACCGCGCAAGCCTTCGGCATGGGCATATCCTCCTTTGCCAGCGGTGTTCTGCACACCCTGTTCATCGAAAGTGGACTGTTTGCACCGAAACACGCCTATTTCGGTATCTTCACGCTGGAGGCTGTCGGGCTGGTCCTGGCCGGGGTGATTCTCTACCGCACGAGCATCACTCAGTTCGCCGCCAACGCGGAACGGGGGGTATCGACAGATCGGCCCGCCGACACGCCCCTGAATACGGGGACGACCACGCGCGCCTGACGATGCCTGTTGTGGTCCGTCACTGGCGGTCCCTGGGCATCGTCCCCGCTGATCGATCCCGGCTCTGATCGGGCTGCGAAAGTGTATCGATGACAAGCAAAGAATCCAGCCTAGACTATCGCTTTGATACCCGTGTCGCGCGAGATTACGATGTCCTGCGAGGCCATCCGGCAGAAGTGTCTCTGGACATCGGGCGAGCGATTGCGTCGTGTTTCGAACCGGATGCCCGGATTCTGGAGATTGGTGTCGGCACCGGGCGCATTGCGCTGCCGGTGGCTGCAGCCGGCTGCCAGGTCTTCGGCGTCGATCTGTCTTCCGAGATGCTCTCGGCGCTCGGCCAGCGTCTGCAAAGAGACAAGGACCTCCGCATCCATCTGGCCCAGGCCGATATCCGTGCGCTGCCCTTCGGTGAAGACGTCTTCGATGGCGCCATGGCCGTGCATGTCCTCCATCTCGTATCGGACTGGGCCAGCGTACTTGAACAGGTCAGCCGGCTGGTGCGTCCGGGCGGCGTCCTGGTGCTCGGCCGCGACTGGATCGACCCCGATTCCTTCTCCGGCAAGATCCGCAATCACTTTCGCAGGACCGTGGTCGAGGTCGGGACCGAGATGCTGCCGCCGGGCGCCACCGCCGCCGCGCCGCCCAGCGGTGGGGCCGCCATCGTGAAATGCCTGATGGATCTCGGTGCGCATCCGGTGGGCGAGGGTGAAGTGGTCGGTGCGGAGTGGACCACCGAGCTCACCCCCAGACAGGTGCTTGACGGTATCGGCTCCCGCGACGATGCGGAGAGCTGGGTCCTGCCGGACGATGTCCTGTCAGAGACCATGCGTCGTCTGGAAGCCTTTGCGGCCTCGGAGTGGGACGACCTGCAGGCACCCCGACCCGTGACCCGGCGATTCATGCTGGGGATCTTCCGCTTCGACGCCTGATGCGGGGTCGCTGAGCCGATATGGATCTTCTGCTCGACTTCCTGAGCCGTCTGCTGGCCCAGTTCCAGTCGCCGGCACTGGCCTTCCTGATCGGTGGAATGCTGCTGGCCGCGTTGGGCAGCAAGCTCACCATTCCGGATGCGATCTACAGGTTCTGCGTTTTCATGCTGCTGATGCGCATCGGCCTGGAAGGCGGCATGGAGATTCGCGAGGCCGATCTCTCCGCCATGCTGCTGCCGGCCCTGATTGCGGTCGTCCTCGGCTGCGGCATTGTCGTGGTCGGCCGATATACGCTGGCGCTCCTGCCGGGGGTGAAGACCGTGGACGGTATCGCGACAGCCGGACTGTTCGGCGCGGTCAGCGCCTCTACGCTGGCGGTGGCCATGGCCCTGCTGGAAGAGCAGGAGGTCGCCTACGAGGCCTGGGTGCCTGCCCTCTATCCCTTCATGGATATTCCCGCCCTGATTGTTGCCATCCTGCTGGCCAATATCCATCTCGCCAAGCAGAAGGGCGGCGTGCGCGAAAGCGTCCAGGCTGGCGCCATCATCAAGGAGAGCCTCCGGGGATCGGCGTTATCGGCGCTGCTGCTCGGGCTGGCCCTGGGCCTGTTCACTCACCCGGAGCGGGTCTTCGAGGGTTTCTACGATCCTCTGTTCCGCGGGTTTCTCTCGATCCTCATGTTGACCATGGGCATGGAGGCCTGGAACCGGCTCAGCGAAATGCGCGGAGTGGCGCACTGGTACATCGTCTATGGCGCAGCCGCACCACTGCTGCACGGTCTGATCGCCTTCGGCCTGGGCTATATCGCCCATGTCACGACCGGCTTCAGCCCGGGTGGCGTGATTCTTCTTGCCGTGATCGCCGGCTCCAGCTCGGATATCTCGGGTCCGCCGACGCTCAGAGGCGCGATCCCGACCGCCAACCCCTCGGCCTACATCGGCTCGTCGACCAGCGTCGGCACGCCGGTGGCCATCGTGATCGGCGTTCCCCTCTACATCGCCCTGGCCGACGCGGTCTTCGGGCTGTAGGCTAGTGGCTAAAAAATGACACGATCGGGTCACCGATCAGGAGAACAGTGATGGAGCATTTCAAAGCCACCAAGGTTGTCATCATCACCGAAAAGGTCATTCTGGAGAAGGTCGCCAGGCTGATCGAAGCCGCCGGTGCCCGCGGCTACACCGTGACGCCGGCCGGCGGCAAGGGCAGCCGCGGCGTGCGATCGACGAGCCGGGCGGCGGTCGTCGATGAATTCAGGAACATCAAGATCGAGGTGATCACCGGCAGCAAGGAGGCGGCCAACCGGATCGCCGACGAGGTCGCCGAGCAGTTCTTCAACAACTACTCCGGCATCACCTACCTGGAAGAAGTCGAGATCCTCCGCCCGCACAAGTTTTAGCAGCGTATCAATCGTGGGCTGCTGGGGTAGACTAACGCTATGAGCTTCACCGTCGAAACTGAAGAAGAGACTGACGGTTACTGGATCGCTGAGGTCGTAGAGCTCCCGGGCGTTATGAAAAATGGATCCACCCGGACTGAAGCGATTGCTCAGGTGGAGGCGCTTGCCCTTCGAGAAATTGCCGAGCGAATTGAAAATGGCGAGCAACTTTCTGCACCGATCACTGTTTCCTTTGCTGCGTGACGAACTGGCCAAGCACTAAGGCGCGAAGAGTCCTGCGTGCGCTGTTGAAAATTAAAAATTGGCTGGTCAGTCAGGCATACTTCTGGATCGCATAAAGTCCTACTAAAGAGACGGTTTTCCAAACTTTATTTTTGCTTTCCATGATCGTGAGGAAATTGGTCCTCGCATGTTGACACGAATCGCAAAACATACCGGCCTGAAACCCAGCGACCTTTGATTGACTCCCACCTCGCTCAAGACCGCTCTGCTTAGAGCTTGCATTGAGATGTGCTTGGGCACGGCCTGTAGAAATACCGTTGATGCCAAAGCATCTGAATAGATGGATCCGTTCTCTCGCGTCGAGAGTGCACGATGCCATAAACGGCTTGCGTCTTCACTTTTGAGATATAACGGGTAATTGAATGAGCGATGATTAGTCAGTTTCTACGCGATGAGCGCAAACTCAAGATATGGGTGTCGATTGCGGAGATCGTTTCTGCGGTTGCTGTGGTGCTCTCTTTGGTCTATGTCGGTCTGGAAATTCGCCGAACGACCCTGGAGTCTGACGCTGATGTCCAGGCTGAGTTGTTGTCCTATACAACACAACGACGGTACCTGGTTATTGAAAGTAGCGATCTGTCGCCGATCCTGACCAAAGGATATGCCGATCCTGATTCGCTGACACCCGCTGAAGCACTGCGATTTCAGGCCTATATCGAATTGCACTACATCGCCTGGGAGAGGGCCTTCTACACCTATAATGCCGGCGTGTTCTCGACGGACATCTTTCACGAATGGAACGAGTGGTTCGTCTCTGTTGCAGAAAATGAGCCAGACTTCGTATGGCCCAGGGTGCGCGACTCACAGAATTTCGGGGAGCCTTTCGTGCGCCACATAGACAAGGCACTGGGCATTTCGCCGACTGTCGCCGGCCAAGACCAATCAAACCAGGAGTGAGCAGCGTTGCTGTCCTGTCCTGAAAGAGGTCGGAGCCATTCGCGTGCACGATGATGGACGCGATTGTTTTCGACATTGATGGCACGCTTCTCGATTCCTCAGGCATCGACTCGCGCCTGTATATCGAATCGATCAAGACGATCCTGGGAGAGGTCAAGCTTCGGCCTGATTGGTCGGACTACGAGCACGTCACCGATCAGGGCTTGCTGCGTGACATCATTCGAGACAATGGACTATCGCGAGAGCGTGAGCTGATCAGTCAGGTCAAACGAGTGTTCCTGCAGTCCATTGCAGAGCATCTGCGAACGCAAGGCCCATTCAGAGAGATTCCAGGCGCTCGCCGGTTTGTTCGTGCACTGAATCAGTCGAGTGAGATGCGAGTCGCCTACGCCACGGGCGGATGGACGCACTCAGCGAAGCTGAAACTCGAGTCCGCCGGCTTCCCGCTGGACGATTTACCACTGGCTAGTTCCGACGACCACGATGACCGCGTCTCCATCATGCGCAGCGCCGCCGCCCGGTTCCCCGAATCAACGAACCGAGTGATCTACTTTGGCGATGCCATCTGGGACCAGCGCGCCTGTGAGGAACTCGGTTGGCAGTTCGTCGCTGTCGGCACAGCGCTTGGCGGGATCGAGAACTTCGATTCTGTCGAGCGCTTCATCGATCAAATCAGGAAAAACTGATCACCATCGTGCGTCTGGCTCTGTCAAGTCATCCAATCAGTTTGAACTGATCACCGCCGCGCTTTGGTACCACAAACGCTTCTCGGTTCAACTCTGCGGATAAGCCTGTGTTCAATCCATGTTTCCGTGCTGCTACCTTGAACCGTTGGGCCAGCAGTTCGGCGAAAGGTCCCTGTCCACGCTGGCGCAGGCCATATCGCGCGTCGTAATCTTTCCCCCCGTGCAGTTGATTGATCAGACTCATGACATGATCTTTGCGTTCTGGATAGTGCGCCTTGAGCCAGTCGCGGTACAGCTCGTTCAATTCATGCGGCAGGCGCAGGACAACGTAGCCGGCGTGGCTGGCACCCGCACCCGCTGATCTGGCCAGAATGGTTTCGAGCTCGTGATCGTTGATCGCCGGGATGACCGGCGCGACCATCACGCTCGGCGAAATTCCGATCTCGCACAGGCGGCTGAGCATGTTCAGGCGCGCTCTTGGCGAGGCGGTGCGCGGCTCCATTCGCCGCTTGAGGTCCTGGTCCATCGTCGTGACGCTGATCGAGACCGACACAAGATTCTGCTCGGCCAGTTGTTCCAGCAGATCCAGATCGCGCAGCATCAGCACGCCCTTGGTCAGCAGGCTGACCGGGTGGCGATACTCCAGCATCAACTCCAGCAGTCGTCTGGTGATGCCCAGCTTGCGTTCGATCGGCTGGTAGGCGTCGGTATTGATTCCCAGAGCGATGGGCTCGACGCGATAGCCGGGCGTCCGGAACTTCTTTTCCAGCAGTTCAACCGCGTTCGCCTTGTAGCTGAGGCGGGTTTCGAAATCGAGCCCCGGCGACAGATCGAGATAACTGTGGGTCGGCCGCGCAAAACAGTAGACGCAGCCGTGCTCGCAGCCGCGATAGGGATTGATGGATTGTTTGATCGGGATATCTGGTGAGTTGACCGTATTGACGATTGTTCGCGCGATTTCCGGTCGGACTTCGGTCTTCAGCTTCGGCAGCTCGTCGAGTTCGCGGGCCCAGCCATCATCGACCGGAGTGCGCGTCTGGCGACTGAAGCGATGGGCCGGGGCCGTCTGGCTGCCTCTGCCGGCATGCTGCTGAAGGATGCGTGTGGATGAATTCATGCAGATACTGTACAAAAATATACCATTGACCGCAAGCCCCTTTCGAAACGGCTTTGAGACGGGTCTTTGACCGGCGCGGGGCTATACTTTGAACCCTGATTCGAAGACATTTCCGGAGATTCACCATGTTCCTTCGTACCCTGTCCATGCTGCTGGCAACCGTGTTGTTCCTCCTGCTGAGCCCGATCGCCTCGGCCCAGGTCGAAGAGCGCACGGCCAATTCCGGCAACGTCGTCCTTCAGGGCGTGCCAGAGATTCCCGAAGAGATCGGAGAACAACTCCGTCGCTACCAGAGCGTACGCTCGGCGGATCTCCTCGACTGGAGCGCTGACGGTGAGTCGATCTTCATCTCGACGCGCTTTGCCGAAGTCAACCAGATCCACCGCGTCGATCGCCCCGGTGGTGCGCGTCACCAGCTGACCTGGTTCGAAGAGCCGGTCGGCAGTGCCGCTCGTCGCCCAGGTCATGACTCCATCGCCTTCCTGATGGACAGCGGCGGCAACGAGTTCAGCCAGATCTTCCTGTTCGAGCCCGCGGATGGCAGCACCCGCATGATCAGCGACGGCGAGTCGCGCAACGGCGCCCTGGAGTGGTCGGCGGACGGTCGCTATCTGGCCTTCCAGTCCACCCGCCGGAACGGGCGGTCCAACGACGTCTGGGTCATGGACATCGAGGCCGGCAGCGAGCCACGCCTGGTGCTGGAATCCCCCGACGGGACCTGGTGGGGACCGAGCGAGTTCTCACCCGACGGCGACACGCTGCTGATCCAGCAGTACGTCAGCGTCAACGACTCGAGGATCCACCTGCTCGATCTCGACAGCGGCGAGCTCACCCGCATTGCCGGCAGCGAGAGCGAACCGAGCCGGAACCTCGCTGGCGGCTTCAACGCAGACGGCGACGGCATCTACCTGCTGACCGACCGCGGCAGCGAGTTCGCCCGTCTGGCCTCCCAGACCATCGAACCGGGCGCCGAGCCGCAGATCATGGGCAGCCACATCGACTGGTCGGTCAGTACCGCCGAAAAATCGCCGGACGGCAGCTCGGCCGCGGTCGTGACCAACGAAGGCGGCGTCAGCAAGCTCTATCGTCTCGATCTCGAGCGCGGCGAACTGAGCCCCATCGACGGCCTGCCGGTCGGCCTGATCAACAGCCTGAGCTTCAGCCCCGACGGCGAACAGCTCGGGCTGGTCATCAACAGCCCGCAGTCGCCCAGCGACGTCTATGCCCTGGACTGGTCCACGGGCGAGCTGACCCGCTGGACCCAGAGCGAAGTCGGCGGCCTGGACGCCGAGCAGTTCGCCGTGCCCGAATTGATCGACTATCCGACCTTCGATGAGGTCGACGGCGAAGCACGCCGCATCCCGGCCTTCGTCTACCGACCCCAAAACACAGATCACAATCGCGAGGGCCCGCATCCGGTCGTCATCCAGATCCACGGCGGCCCGGAAAGTCAGTCCCGCCCCGGCTTCAGTAGCACCTATCCGATGTGGATGGACCGCCTGGGCGTGGCGGTCATCCGCCCGAACGTCAGAGGCTCGGCCGGCTACGGCAAGAGCTTCCTGCAGCTCGATAACGGCTTTCTGCGCGAGGACTCGGTGCGCGACATCGGCGCACTCCTGGACTGGATCGAAACCCAGCCCGATCTGGACTCCGATCGCGTGGCCGTGTTCGGCGGCAGCTACGGCGGCTACATGGTGCTGGCCAGCGCCGTGCACTACAGCGATCGCCTGAAGGCCGCCGCCAATGTCGTTGGCATCAGCAACTTCGTCACCTTCCTGGAAAACACCCAGGACTACCGCCGTGATCTACGCCGCGTTGAATACGGCGACGAGCGCGACCCGGAAATGCGCGCCCACCTCGAAGCCATCAGCCCGCTGAACAACGTCGAGCAGATCAAGGTCCCGATGTTCGTCATCCAGGGCAATAACGACCCGCGGGTACCTGTGAGCGAAGCCGACCAGATCGTCGCAGCCCTGCGCGAGCAGGGCAGCCCGGTCTGGTACATGAACGCCCTGAATGAAGGGCACGGCTTCCGCCGGAAGGAAAACCGCGATCTGTACGCCGAAGCAGTCGTGCTGTTCTTCGAGACTTATCTAATCGGCGACTAATCAGACAAGCATATTCACCACGGAGGCACGGAGTACGCAGAGAAAACCACTCAGGGTTTTTCTCTGATCGCTTTGGTGCCCTCAGGGTGGCTTGGAAGTCGATCGACCCGAAAAGTCTATCGACGTCCTTGAAGCCGCCGTCGAAGATGGTTGCGGCGTTCGTTCTGGTAGCGCATCCACTCGTCCATCTGCGCTTCGGTCAGTATGTCGGCCATCGCGATATTGGTCTGGTTCCAGACCGGAAACAGCGCATTGGCCAACTTGAAGAGTTCGCCGCGCGAGGGTCGGGGCGCGGAGCGCGACGCGTTGGGGTTGATGCGGAGTTGCTCGAACACCGCTTGTTGCTCGACATGGTGTTGCGCCAGCACCGGTTCGACCGCGGTCGCTTGCTCGGGACTCAAATCGAGGCGATCCTCCAGCACCGCCAGGACCTCCAGGTGCGGTGCCGCCGCAGCCGAGTCGGCCGTTGTCGACGACATGGCCGAGGACGGGAGCAAGATCAGAGAACACAGCAAAAACAGAGCAGCAGCTTTCGGGTCCATACGTCATTCGCCTGGTTCAGCCATCGGGCCGTCAAGGATGCGGGACCCGCGGAAAGTCTTCAAGCCCGCGTCCACCGATTTGGCCTAATCGGAACCCGAAGTCCAGACCCGAAAAGCAGTTCAAGCTTTGGTCTTCAAATCTCTCGGAGCCGATCCAGCCGCGGCAGGTACAGGGCGGTTCTGATGTCGGTCTCGCCCTGCTGCTCGAACAGACGCCGATAGATCGCGAGCTGTTCGCGATAATTGCCGGCTTCGCGCGCCAGAAATTTCTCGATGTCCTCATCCTCGGCGTGGCCCGATTTGTAGTCGATGATCCAGCGCACGCCGGCCTGGTCGACAAAGGTCCGGTCGATCACGGCATTGACCAGCGCCCCGTCGAGCACCCCGCTCAGTGCCAGTTCGCAGGCGTGCTCGGAGTGCTCGCCGCTGAGGATCCAGCGCCCGGTTTCCGAGGCCAGGGTCTGATCGAAGGCTGCCCGGACGATAGCCACGGACTCGGCCAGCACCGCCGTGCCGGTGCCCATGGCCTGGAGCAGGCCCGGGATGCGGCCTTTCAGACGATCCAGGTGCTCGTCATCGATTCGCTCGATGCCGACCCGGCCGACTTCTTCCAGCACCCGGTGCAGCACGGTACCGATCCGGCGGGCCTGGATGTTCTGCCAGCTGAACTCGATCTCGACGCTGCGCTCGCGCACGGGCAGCGTGGGGGTCCAGTCCAGGGGCTTCCCCTTCTCGGGCCGCCAACCTGCCTGCGCCCGACGGAGCGTCTGGCGGGATGCTTCCGCCACCGCCGTTTCTGCTTCAGGCGTGACCACGGATCCGACCTCTTCCACGGCCCGATTCAGGGCCGTGAGAAAGTCGGCCTCGCAGGTCGGCCAGAGGCTGGCCAGCAGGCTGCCGGCGCCCGGCTTCGGCGGTGATTTCTCCGGATCGAGCACGGCGCTCAGGATCAGCGTCTCTCGCGCCCGGGTCGCGGCCACGTAGAGCAGGCGCTGTTGTTCATAGTTCTCTCTGATCCTGCGCTGGTTCTGGATGAACTGGATCAGCGGGGTATTGCTGGCCTGCTCGGCAGATCGAAGCGGCGCCATCAGCACCTGCTCGTCCCCCGACTCGGGGGTGATCGGCAGCCAGTAGAGGAGCTCCTGGCGGGCGCCGGCGGGCGAACGGTCCAGGCCCGGCAGGAACACCGCATCCCATTCCAGGCCCTTGGCGCCGTGCATGGTCAGCACTTCCAGGCGAACGTCCTCGTCGGGCGGGTCGCCCTCGGTGGTCTGTTCATCCAGCAGCGCCATGAAGGCATTCCAGTCGGCCAGCAGGCCCTCGTCCTCGGCCTGTTCCAGCACGTCGAGGAAGCGCTGGGCGTCGCGCTGCTCGGTCGGATTCGGGGTGAGGATCTGCGGCCCACCCAGCCGGATGAACAGGCCCTCGACCCGGTCGCGCACCGACAGCCGCCCGCGCAGCGCATAGGCCGCATCGATGCCGGCATGGATCGTCTCGGCCCGGGTTCTCGCGTCCTGGCTGAGGCGGTTGAGCGCGTCCGGTTCCAGCGGGTCGTTGCCGTCGCCGGCCAGGGCGTGGAGCTCGGCCAGGCTCAGTCCGCAGAGCGGCGAGCGCAGCAGGGCCAGGCGCGCCGAGGGGTGGGACGGGTCTACAACTAAGCGGGTGATGGAGAGCAGGTCCTGGGCCACGGGCCGCTGCAGCAGGGGGTCGAGCTTGACCGCGCGATAGCGGATGCCGTGACGGGCCAGGGCGGGCAGCAATTCGCTCAGGTGCGAGCGGGCGCGCACGATCACGGCGGCCTTGAAGTCCTTGTTGTCTTGGTTGGCTTCCAGCGTCTCCCGGACGCGCTGCGCCAGCGCCTCGCCCTCACTCTCGCGATCGGGCTGGGCCAGCACCTCGACGCCGCCGCCGGGGTCGCGGGCGGGCTCCGAGGGCGCGTAGCGCACCGCGCCGGCGGCCATGTTCTCGATCGCCGGGAAGGCCGGGCCGACGCGCTCGTTGACCCACTCGACGATCTCGGCACGTGACCGGAAATTCCGCGACAGCTGAGCTGATTCGAGCTGCTGTGCGCCGATGCCCTGATCGCGCGTGCGCATGAACAGGCCGACCTCGGCCTCTCTGAAACGATAGATCGACTGCATCGGATCACCGACCAAGAACAGGCTGCGAGTCGTCTGGTCCTGATCTTCAACATGACCTTCGCCCGCCCAGCCGCCGATCAGCTTCTCCAGCAGACGGAACTGGCCCCAGTTCGTGTCCTGGTATTCATCGACCAGGATGTGCTGGATGCGCTGGTCGAGATACAGGGCCAGGTCGCTGTAGCCGTCCTCTTCGTTGCCCAGGCCCCGCTGGGCGGCATCGCCCAGGGCAGCGAAATCGCTGCGGCCGCGCTCGGCAGACAGCAGGTCGAGCTCGGCGGCGGCCTGTTTCAGCACCCGGATCAGGGCGGCCAGCACCGGCCACTCGCCCTGCCCGAACTCCGGCACGGGCAGCTCCCGGGCCTGGTGCA
>Ga0102938_10001366_pt1 | contig 18447 bp, 15 predicted proteins | sample SalPonR2_B_D2_MG_FD_84516 | JGI IMG/M metagenome (GOLD analysis project Ga0102938, IMG submission 84516) | Salt pond soil microbial communities from South San Francisco under conditions of wetland restoration - Salt Pond MetaG R2_B_D2_MG | ecosystem: Environmental > Aquatic > Marine >...
CCTCGGCCGTGGTCGGGGGACGGACCTTGGCGACGATGTCTGCGCCCTTCCAAAGCGCGGCCGCCGTCTTCACGACCTCGACGCCGGCCTCCTTGTAGGCGGCATCGGAAAATCCCGCAGACAAACCGGCACCAGCCTCGATCAAACACTCATATCCAAGTTTCTGCAGCTGCAAAGCGCTGTCAGGCGTCATCGCAACCCTTGCTTCACCCGGCTCAATCTCTCTTGGCGCACCAATTTTCATCGCACTTGTCCTTCGTCGTCTGCCGCAACGGGCAACAGGAATGAGAAGTCGCAGCCGCTGTCCGCTTGCCCCACTTCGGTTGCGTAAAGCTTGTCGTACCCGCGCCTGGTCTCAAGCGGTTCGATGTCCGTCACCCAAAGGGCACGGCGACGCTCAAGCTCTGCCTCATCGACCAGCAAATCTATGCTCTTGTTCTTCACCGACAGCTTGATCCGGTCGCCATTTTGCACCAGCCCCAAGACCCCGCCAATCGATGCCTCAGGCGCCACGTGCAGAACAATCGTGCCAAACGCCGTGCCAGACATCCGCGCATCGGAAATGCGGACCATGTCCTTTACGCCCGCCGCGCTCAGCTTTTTGGGGATCGGCAAATAGCCCGCCTCGGGCATACCTGACGCGCTTTTGGGACCCGCATTTTGCAAGACCATGAAATCATCTTTGGTGATTTCCAGATCGGGGTCATCAACTCGATTGGCCAAGTCTTCCAACGAGTTGAAGACCACCGCGCGGCCTTCCTTCTCGAACAGGCTCTCATCCGCGGCTGAGCGTTTCAGGATCGCGCCGCGCGGCGCAAGGTTGCCGAACAGCGCAACGAGACCGCCTTGCGGTTCCAACGGCTTGTCCGCACCTGCGATGATACGGCGATCGATGTAGCCCGGATCTTTTTCCAGTCGATCGCCGAGGGTTTCTCCCGTCACTGAGATCGTATCGAGGTGAAGATGCGGCTTCAGTTCGCGCAGAACAGCCCCCACCCCACCGGCAAAGAAGAAGTCTTCCATGTAATGGGAGCCGACGGGTTTGAGGTTCACCAGAACGGGCGTGGTATCCGACAACTCGTTGAGGCGCTCCAACGAGATCTTGATCCCCAAACGGCCTGCCACGGCGGTAAGGTGGATGATCGCGTTTGTGGATCCGCCAAGGGCCAGCAGCACCCGCATGGCATTTTCCACGGACTTCTCGGTCATGATCTGGCTGGGGCGGATCGGGTTGCCGATCATCCTCGCGGCGGCAAGGCCGGAGGCTTCACCGGCTCGCAAACGATCTGCATGGACCGCCGGGATCGCAGCGGTGCCCGGCAGTGACATTCCCAAAGTCTCGGCAATGCAGGCCATCGTCGACGCCGTGCCCATGACCGCACAGGTGCCCGCCGTCGTGGCCAGCCGACCTTCGATATCGTTGATCTCTTCGGTCGAGACATCGCCTGCGCGGTACTTCCCCCAGAAGCGGCGGCAATCGGTGCATGCGCCCAACCGTTCCTCTCCGTAGCGCGAGGTCATCATCGGCCCAGCCACGAGTTGGATGGCGGGCAAATCGGCGGAGGCCGCGCCCATCAACTGCGCGGGTACGGTTTTGTCACAGCCCCCCATCAACACGACCGCATCCATCGGCTGCGCGCGGATCATCTCTTCGGTGTCCATCGACATCAGGTTGCGGAATTTCAGGCTGGTGGGGCTGAGAAAGACTTCGCCCAGAGAGATCGTGGGGAACTCGATCGGCAGACCGCCCCCCAAGAGAACACCGCGCTTCACGGCGTCGAGCAATTCCGGGAAATGGCGGTGGCAATTGTTGAATCCCGAAAAGCTGTTGGCGATGCCGACGATTGGCTTTTTCAGCACCTCGCGCGAATACCCCATGGACGCGGCAAATGAATTCCGAAGGTAGACCGAGAAATCCCGGTCGCCATAGTTGGTCAGGCCCCGCTCGAAGCCGTGTTCAGTGTCTTTCGTCATGTGGGTTCATCCTGCCAGCTTGATTTTCACGTACTTCGGGTTGAGGTAGTCCATGATTCCCAACGATCCGCCCTCGCGCCCCATACCGCTTTCCTTCACGCCGCCAAACGGGGCTTCTGCGGTGGCGAGCAGCATCTCATTCACGCCGACCATGCCAACTTGCAAGTCCTCATACGCACGGGTGGAGGTGCTGAGATCGTTGGAGAACACGTAGCCTGCAAGGCCGAACGGCAGGGAGTTGGCGCGCTCCATGACTTCGTCATAGGTGCGGAACGTGGTGATTGGCGCAATCGGACCGAAGGGCTCTTCAGTCATCACCAGCGCGTCGTCAGAGACGTTGCCCAGAACTGTCGGTTCCCAGAAGTAGCCACGGTTGGAGCCGTCGGGCACCTTGCCACCCGCAAGCAGTTCAGCGCCCTTTGACAAGGCATCCTCGGTCATTGTCTGGATCGTTGACAGACCCCGTGCATTGGCCATTGGGCCGACTTGCACGCCGTCCTCGTCCCAACGGCCAATCTTGAGAGACCTGGCGATTTCCGCAAACCGGCTGGAAAAGGCCTCATAGCTGTCCTCGTGAACATAGAATCGCGTGGGCGAGATGCAGACCTGTCCACAATTCCGGAACTTGGTTGGCGCACAGACTTCTGCGGCCTGGCGCGCATCAAAATCGTTGAAGATCAGGACCGGGCCGTGGCCGCCCAACTCCATCGACACCTTCTTGACGCCCTCCGCCGCAAGGGCGAGGATCTGTTTGCCGATGGGCACAGAGCCCGTGACGCTGACCTTGCTGACGATGGGCGAGCGGATCAGATGCTCGGCGATTTGGCCCGAATTGCCGGTGAGCATGTTGACCGCACCGTCTGGGATGCCCGCGTCGTGGCAGGCCTGCACAAGAGCGGCGCAAGACGCCGGCGTTTCGCCTGCCGGCTTGATGATGATCGAACAGCCGGCGGCAAGGGCCGCCGCAATCTTGCGTGCAGGCAGAAGCGCCGGAAAGTTCCACGCGGAAAACGCGGCCACCACGCCAACGGGTTGGTAGATCACCGCCATGCGGCTGTCGGGGGTGCGGCTCTCGATGATCTGGCCGTAGATGCGTTTGGTTTCCTCGGAATACCATTCGAATTGGTCGGCAGCGGCGTTGGTCTCACCCTTGGATTCGGCGAGGGGTTTGCCGGTCTCCATCGACATCAACGCGGCGATGTCGTCGACACGATCGCGGATCAACTCAGCCACACGGCGGATCTTGGCCGCACGGTCCCATGTGCCGGTGTTGCGCCAAACGGCGAAACCTTCCTTGGCCGCCGCCAGAGCATCGTCGATGTCGGCCTCGGTTGCCGCCGCAATCGAGCCAATGGCATTTTCGGTCGCTGGATCTGTGACAATCCGCGTGCCCTTGTCGGAGGCCGCACGCCAATCGCCCCGAATGAACAGGTTCAGGTCTTGGTACATATCTAGGCTTTCCTCAAATGTTCGATTGCAGGTATCGGGCTTGGACATCGCCCACCCAATTCCCGACGTTCCACGAGCCGTAGGCCCCCATGGACGCGATCTCATGATGCCCGGAATAGACCGGGATGTGCAGCAACGAGAGGCCATCGTGGGCGAATGCCTCCTCCAACGCCGCTTGCAATTCCGCCTTGGTATGGCCGCCATGAAGCGCTTTGACGCCCGTCACGGACCCTGCCATCTGGACGTAGTCCACCTGAACGGAATCGTTGGTGCGGAATTCACGCCCATATTGCGCAAGCTGCAATCCGGTGATCGCGGCCATGCGGCGATTGTCAAAAAGCGCAATCATGCCGCGCACACCATGCTCTACCGCATCGATGAGAATCTGCGGGTTCATCATGAAGGACCCATCACCGGTAAACGCGATGCCGTACTTGGGGTCATCGACATAGGCCGCCCCCAACAGCGCAGAGCCCGCGAACCCCATGTAGGACGCCCCCGTTTCCGTGAATGTCTGACCGGGCGCGTCGTCTTCCACGATTTGAAATCCGTTGGCTTGCACGTCGCCCGCATCAAAGAATTTTATCGCGCCTTTGGCATTGGCGAACGTCGACACCGCGTGGATTGCCGCAGGCTCCGTCAGTACGGTGCGCTGCCAGACTTCGTCGGAAATGGGTGCGGCGTTGATCCGCTCTGACTTGAATTCTGTCCACTCGGCCTTCGCCAAGACGCAGCCCTTGGTCCAGGCCCGGCGCATCTCCAGCCCCGTATCGTCGCCCATCGCCTCGATCAGCTTGTCGATCACTGCAGAGATATCACCGGGAAGACCCACGGTATGGGCGTAGTGCGTCAGGTCATCCAGATCGCCGTTGATGTTGATCACGGCCCGAGCATTTGGATAGCCGATGCCCGAACAATCGGCCTGACACACACCACGAGAGCCGATCATGATCACGGCCTCCGCGCTTTGCATCGCGAAATTCCCGCTCAGGGAACCCTTGGACCCGCCCACATGCATATTTTGCGGATGCCCATCCATCAACACGCCGGTCGAGCCGGGAGACAGAACCACCGGCGCGCCGGTCAGACAGGCGAGTTGACGCACGGCGCGCGCATGGGCGCGCGTGCCGCCACCAGCCTTGATCACGACCTTCTCATGGGTGCGCAATACGGCGACGGCCGCGTCGAAATCCGACGTCTTCGCAGGGGCCACAGCGGGCACGACCGCCCTACCCGGCAAGGTATTGATATTGACCTGCGTCATCTGGGGTTGGGTGTTGATCGGCAGCATCACAAAGAACGGGCCCGCCCGGTACGGGTGGTGCACGCACGACGTGCCCCGACGCAGACATTCGCGCAGGCCGCCTGGAGTGTGCAGCGTGTAGGATTGGCCCATCAGCGCGCCCATTTGGCCAAAGATCCCCTGCTGCGGCTTGGGAACCTGTTGCATGTTGTAGCCTTCGCCCTGCGTCGTCTCATCCCCGTAAATATGGTAGACACCAACGCCATTGGACGCTGCCGCGAGTGATCCCGCCATAGCCTGCAAACCACCAGGACCGATAGACGTCACAACAGCTGGCGTCTTGCCATAAACCCACGCATAGGCGGTAGCTGAGTGGGCCATTTCCACCTCGTTTCGGCAGTTCACCACCGTGACGACGCCTTCCTCGGCATAGATCCGCAGGATCTCGCCCAGGTCGGTCGAGCCGTGGCCAAAGATCGCGTAGTACTGGGTGACGCCTTGCTTCAGAAGGCCGATGATCAGAGCTTCCGACAACGTGACATCAAGGATGCCATTGCCCCCCAAAGCAGCATCGACGGTTGTATTCACAAGGCTTGCTGCACGGGCGCGGATAGCATGTTCTGCCGCATCCGCGAACTGGTTCTTATGAAGCATCGGACACCTCTAAAGGTTGTTTGGATTTGCGTTTGGCTTTCAATTCGCTGCGCAACTGAAGCATGATGATCAACGCTGCGAGGCCAAAGAAAACAAGGGCCACAGGCGACGTCCAGAAGATGTCCATACTGCCACGCGAGAGCATCATTCCGGTGCGAAACTCGTTCTCGAGGATCGGCCCGAGAACCATCCCGAGGATGATCGGGGTCGTCGGAATGCGCACGGCGACCAGGATGTAGGCCAGCACGCCAATCACAGCCATCGAATAGATATCGAAGACAGAGTTACGGATCGAGTACGCGCCGATGGCGCACAAGACCAACACAATGACAGCCAAAAGTTCACGCGGGATCTTTAGGACGTGCACGAACAGTCGGATACCGACCAGTTGAAGCGCAAGCACCCAGACATAGGCAATCACCACGGCGATATAGATCCCGTACACCTCGTCGGCATGGTTCATGAACAACGCGGGACCGGGCGTCAGCCCATGGATCATCATACCCGCCAGTACGATAGCGGTGGCCGGATCGCCGGGGATGCCGAGAGATAGAAGCGGGATCAGGGTGCCGCCGGTGACGGCGTTGTTTGCTGTCTCTGGCGCGATGACGCCCTCTATGTTGCCCTTGCCGAAGGTCTTGGGCTTCTTGGAGAACCGCTTGGCGTGATCATAGGCGAGGAACGATGCAATCGCACCCCCAGTGCCAGGGATCGCTCCGATGCCAGTACCGAGCACCGAGCACCGGATCATCAGCCAGGAGTTGCGAAAGAGCAATCCGATCGACGGCATCTTTGCCCGCACGTTGGCAACGCGCTTTGGGCCTGCATCCCCTTGGCCACTGAACGCTTCGATAATGAAGGGCACTGCGAACAGACCGATCAGTGCGACCAGCAGGTTGACGCCCTGCAACATGTTGACGCTCCCGAACGTCAAGCGCGATACGCCGTCGATGGCATCCAAGCCGATGGTCATGATCATCAAACCAAGGACGCCACTGATGAGGCCCTTTATCAGCGACCCGCCGCACAGACCGCAAATCGTCGACATTCCAAACAGCACAAGCGCGAACTTCTCTGCCGGACCGAAGCCAATCGCGAGGCGGGACACGATATCGACCGAGACAATCATCACGATCAAGCTGAAGATCCCGCCGAAAACAGAGACGATGACCGCTGTGCCCAATGCGATCGAGGCGTCGCCTCGTTTGGTCATGGGATAGCCGTCCAGCACAGTGGCCGCCGCCGAGGGTGTGCCGGGTATGCCCAGCAGGATCGCCGATACTGACCCTCCCGTCATGCCGCCGATATACGTTCCCAGCAGCAGGCCAATCGCTGGCACGGCGTCCATAGAAAACGTGATGGGGAGCGCCAAAGCCAGGGCCACCGTAAACGTCAGGCCGGGGATGGAGCCAAATACAAGCCCCACCAAGGCCCCGAGGCCAATAGCGAGAATGGCGGCCGGGGTCATGGCCAATTGAGCTGCGTCGATGAAGGCTTCCATGATTGCGCTACCCCACGTTTATCCAAGTGCCGTTTGCCAAATAGATGCCAAGCAGCTTTTCGAATATGATCCAGGTGCCAACCGTGATCCCAAGGGCCATGGCCAGAATTTTCTTGATCGAGCGCTCTCGCAGACTGATCAGCATGATCGTCACGATGATGATCGGCGTTGCGATCACGTATCCAATGGTCTGCATCAAGAAGCCGTAGAGGCTGATCTGGATCAGCACCAAGAGCGCTGGAGTCCAACGGATCTCTTGCCGCAGTTCCTCATCGCTTTCAGAGTCGCTGTTCGCGTCTGCGCGCATCAAGAAGGAGCGGAGCAACAAGCCCCCCGACAACACGGCCAGCGCGATGCCGAAGGACAGGGGGAAGGCGCGCGGCCCAATATCGCCGCGCCCGAACCCACCCGGGATTGTGGTGGCGACCAACCAGATCCAGACGCCCGCAAGCACCAGGAAAATACAGCTCAGGATGGTGTCTTGCATCTGATTGGTCATCACGCACGCTCCCCTTCAGCCCAGATGTGCTTAAGGCACCAGGTCAAGTTCGACCAAAAGGTTGCCGTAGAAAGCATCGTCGCGCTCGATTAGCGCCCCGAACTCAGCTGCGCCCAAGAACGCGGGGCTAAAGCCGATGTTGCCTGCGGCGTTCTGGAACGCGTCGGTTGCGATCGCGGCTTCTGCAGCTGCTTGCAGGGCTGCAACCACGTCATCAGGAGTTCCAGCAGGGGCCGCAAGGCCGCGCCACATGGTGATATCAACATCGACGCCTTGCTCTGCGGCGGTCTCGACATCGGGCAACACGTCAACCCGCTCTGACCCGGTCACGGCCAGAACGGTCAGATCACCCGATTCCTGGTAGGACACGAACTGGCCAGGCCATTGGATCGCCGCATCAATGCGCCCCGCCAACAGCTCAACCGGCGCGTTGCCGTCGCCATAAGCAATAAATGCCACCCGGTCGCCGATGCCCATGGCATCAAACAGCGCGGCCGAGGTCAGGTGCGTGAACGAGCCCCGTCCCGAGATGCCAACAAGCAATTCATTGTCATTGCCTTCCAGCGAGGCCGCCATTTCCTGAAGGTTGGTCCACCCCGTGGATGCGTTGACTGCCAAAGCAGGCACCTCGGTCGAGACACGCGCAATCGGCGTGAAAGCGCTGTAATCGAATTCCATCCGACCCATGTGATGGCCCGTGTTGATTGAGTTGGAGTTCCACACGATGTTGTAGCCATCCGCCGCAGTGCCTACGACAAACGAATATCCAACAGCGCCGCCGCCACCCGTACGGCTTACAGGTACGACAGGCTGGCCCAATTCATCGGACATCAATTCGGCCAGAAGCTGCGCGATGGTGTTCGCCGTTCCGCCAAACAGCACCGTCATCTCTACGGGCCGCTCCGGGAAATCCGCGTAAGCCGCGCCGCCAAAGGTCATCGCTGTCGACGCAAGGATCGCCGTCACCGTGCCACGGATTTTCTTTGAAAACGTCATTTTAGTATCCTCCCATTTCTATGATGTGTTGCCGGGTTTACGACCCCTCACGGTCACCCCGGTTTTGGTTTTGCGGCCCCTCTCCCAAAAGAGCCGATCGTCATTAAATTCTCATGCAACCTCGGTCTGCTTTGCTGCTTCCCGATCGCGCAGGGCCTGCATGATCTTCTCCGGCGTTGCGGGCAGCGATTTGATCCTCACACCAATGGCATCATAAATCGCGTTCATGATCGCAGGGGCCGTGGGCACCAACGAAGGCTCTCCGATGCCCTTGGCACGCAACGGCGTCAGCGGATCAGGATCCTCGACAATCGAGCAATTGATCTGCGGAATATCGAGCGAGGTGGGCAGGATATACTTGGCGAACCCGTGGGTCGTCGTATGGCCCTTGTCGGTCTGATAATCCTCCATCAGCGCCTGACCGAGGCCCTGAACAACGCCTCCCTCGATCTGACCCTCAACGCCACGCGGATTGATCGCCCGGCCCACGTCATGAGCAGCCCAGATGCCAAGCACCTGCACTTCGCCGGTGTAGGTATCGACTTCGACCTCTGCGACCTGCGTGCCAAACACATACGCCTGCCAAGGCGCGCCGGAGCCATCAACGGGATCAAGACCCGTGCCATGGGCGGTGAATGACGCCGATCCCACCGGCACGACACCGCGTGCCTTACAGATCGCGACGGCTTCGCTCATGGTGATCTTGAGGTTGGTGCCAACGGCCCAAAGTTCGCCGTCAAACGCCTTGAGTGTGTCGACTTCCACGGCCCAATGGTCTGCAAGTTCCGCAAAAAGGACGTTGCGTGCCTCCCGAGAGGCCAAGGCAACCGAGTTGCCGATCATATAAGTCTGCCGCGTGGCACCGGCGTGGGCCGCTTCCGGCGCACGCGCCGTATCATTGTCGCCGATGGTGACATCGTCGGGCCTAATCCCCATCTCCTCAGCGGCAACTTGCGCCAGAACCGTAAGGATGCCTTCGCCGATTTCCGTGACCCCGGTAACAACCTTCCCGGTACCGCCGTCGTCGATCTCGGCCCAGGCGCCCGCCCGATCAATCGTGGCGGTCCTTGCAATCCCGTACCAGCACGCCGCGATGCCGCGGCCTTTGAGTTTACGGTCCATCATGCCACTTTCTCCGTTCCATCCGGCTCGAGATCTGTTCCCTCGAAGCGCGCGCCCAGGGTACAGGGCTTACGCGTATCAGGCCCGCCCATGTCGCCGCGCACCTGTCCACGCACATTGGGCGGTCCGGCCTCCCAACGGCACGATTGCTCTGCCGCGTCCAGGCACCGATCCAACGACGCGGTTTTCAACTCCTGCTGGGTGTGGGTCTTGGATCCAATCTTCATCATGTTCACTCGTCGGATTGCAAAGGGATCCATCCCCAACGCCTCCGCCGCCATATCCATCATGCTTTCCGTAGCGAACTGAGCCTGCATGCCACCAAAGGTGCGGAATGCCCCCGACGGGGTGTTGTTGGTGTAAACGGCGGTCGTATCGACCTTGAGATTGTGCACCTCATAGGGCCCGCACGACAGGATCGCCGCCTTGCGCATCACGCCTTCGCTCGACATCCCATAGGCGCCACCATCGGACAGCATCGAGAACTCGATCGCCGTGATGCGGCCATCATTGGTAAGTCCCATCTTGTAGTGGACCTTGGACGGATGCCGCTTGGCCGACGCAAGGATGCTTTCTTCGCGCGTAAAGTTCAGCTGGACCGGGCGATGGGTCTTCATCGCGCAAATCGCGAGAATTCCCTGGTAGATCATGTCTTCCTTGCCACCAAAACCGCCACCCACCGGGCTCATGATGAAGCGGACCTTGTTGATCGGCTTGTCGATGATCTCGGCCAACATGTGACGGTGATGAGAGATGTTTTGCGAAGGTGAGATCACCACCACCACATCATCAGGATCGACGTAGGCGATACCGGCTTCGGGCTCCAGGTAAGCATGTTCTACCTGCTGGGTGGAGAAATCATCTTCCAGGATCAGGTCAGCGGCGGCAAAGCCCGCCGCAACATCGCCTTTGCGCACCGGGATGTGTTTCACGAGGTTGTCGGGCGCATAGTCATGGATGATCGGCGCACCTTGCTTTTGCGCGTCTTGCGCAAAATACACACCCGGAAGCTCTTCATATTCCACCTTGATCGCAGCCACAGCGCGGCGCGCGGTCAAAAGGTCCTCGGCGGCTACAGCGGCCACCGCCTCTCCTACATAGCGCACCTTGCCCGTCGCCAGAGTGGGTTGATCGTGGACGAACACGCCATAGCCGTCCTTGCCTGGCACGTCAGCGGCGGTGATCACACATTCCACGCCCTCCATCGCCTCTGCGGCAGAGGTGTCGATCGACACGATCCGCGCATGTGCATGGGGTGAGCGCAAGATCTGCACTTGCAGCATGTCGTACATCTTCATGTCGGCCGCATACTTCAGACGGCCCGACACTTTCGACGGGGCATCCAGGCGGCGCACATTGGTGCCGATGTAGGAGTCGCCGACCGCATCTTCTTCCAGCGCAGTCACCGGCAGATCGCCGGCAATTACGTCGCGTGCAAGCTCCACTGCTTCAAAAATCTTGGTGTAGCCGGTACAGCGACAAATATTGCCACCCAGACGCTCCTTTATCTCTTCAATTCCCGCGCTCGGATTCTCGCGCAGCGCCGATGTAGCCGCCATCACCATGCCGGGAATACAATAGCCACACTGGCTCGCGCCCGTCTTGTGGAATGCCTTTTGCACGGGCGTCAGGTCGCCGGGGATGGCCAGGCCTTCAATCGTCTCCACCTTTGCGCCGTTGGCCTTGGCCGCAGGCATCAAGCAAGACTTCACCAGCTTGCCATCCACAAACACCGAACAGGTCCCGCATTCGCCCGCGCCACAGCCTTCCTTGGTGCCAGTCAAATTCAGATCATCACGAAGGAAATCCAGAAGCCGCGTATGGGGCGCGGTGGAACGGGAGACCCTCTTGCCGTTCACATCCATTTCAAGCTTGAGTTTAGGCATTGGCCATCTCCCCTTCATCTTGGAATTTCACCTGCACATCCGGTTGGTTTTCCAGAGCTTCCTCCAGGGCGGCACGCACGAAATTCACCACAACCTCACGGCGGTATTCCTGACGCGACCGCGACGCGACCGTGTCTGCCGCCAGTTCCGACACCTGCTTTATCAACCGGCGCGACACCAACTCTCCGCGCAACGCCGCTTCAACCCGCTCCAACCGGATCGGCCGCGGCCCAACACCGCCAAGGGCAAGGCGCACGTGTTCAAACACACGTCCGTCCCGGTCCGTGCGCACCAAAGCCGCACAACACGCCACCGAAATAACAAGGGACCGGCGCAAGCCGACCTTTTGGAAAGAGCCGCCATAGCCGTTTGCAGCGTCCAAGATCACCGCTGTGGCGATTTCATCATCTGCAATTTGCGTCCTGCCGGGCCCTTCAATGAAATCGATCACGGGGACTACGCGCCTGACGATTTCGTCATCCACCAAACGGGCCAACTCGATCTCGCCGTTCAGGGCAACCACCGCAGGAGTGCCATCGCCCACAGGCGAGGCATTCACCAGATTGCCCGCAAGCGTGGCTTGCTCGCGGATCTGGTCATCGGCGAACCAAATTGCGCAGTAGGGCATGCAAGGCAAGGCAAGTCGCAGTGTGCCTTGGGTCAGAAAATCCTGGTAGACCGTCCGTGCTCCCAAACGCACGCGGCCATTGGAAATCACGTGGCCACCCAGTTCGGGAATGCGGGTCACGTCAATCAACGCAGGCAAATGCACGTCGCCTTCGCGGCCTTCGCGGGCCCACGGCAGGATATCAGTCCCGCCCGAGATCAGCTTGCTGCCCTGCGGTGCAGCTGCCCAAAGTGCCAACGCATCATGCAGGCTCGTGGGCATATGATAGGTATCACAAGTCAACATCGGGCGTCCTCTCCCGGTTTTGATGGACGGGACCGCGACGCGCGCGGTCCCATTTCTTGGTGCGGGCTGACTATTCAGCCGCAATCTTTTTGACTGCGGAGTGCTTGTTCTTCACCACCACCTTGATCGCATCCTCAACCCGATCCTTGGCGTAACGCAGGGCTTCGGTCAGGTCGTTCATGTCGAAGGTGTGGGTGTGGATCAGCGTCGCGTCGAAAACCTTTTGACGCATGTACGCCTCAGCGCGATGAGTCGCGGTCTTGCCCTCGCCCCGGATGCCGTAGAGGTAGATGTTGTTGCGCACCAGATAGGCAACATCGACCTCATCGGGCTTGTGCGGGAACGCTGCGAGACAAATCTTGCCGCCCCGGTTCAGCATCTGCGCCGCCTGGTTGGTCCCGTCGGCGGCACCGGCACATTCCACGACGTAGTCAACGCCTTTGCCGCCGGTAAGCTCGCGCACCTTCTGAACAACGTCCTCGTTGCGCACGTTGATCACGTGGTCCGCGCCAAGCTGCTTTCCGATCTCCAGGCGGTTGTCACGGGTGCCGGTCAAGATAACGGGCTGTGCGCCCATCGCCTTTGCAACCGCCACGCCCATCAGGCCAATCGGACCCGGGCCAGTGACGACGACACTCTCTCCCGCGACCAAGCCGCCAAGCTCGGTCAGACCGTACATCGCGGTGCCTGCCGTCACGACAAGCGTGGCCTCTTCGTCGGACATCGTGTCGGCCACGTGAACCAGTGTGTTGATGTTGTTGACCGCATACTCGGCAAATCCACCGTCGGTGGTGAAACCGTTCGCGCGATGGCCCTTGTCCACATCACCGTAGTTCTTTCCGTAATTGTGGCACGACGTGTACATGCCCGCGCGGCAGCGCTTGCACTGGCCACACCCTGCGTGGATTTCCACGGTCACACGCTCGCCGATCGCATACTCATCCACACCGGGCCCAAGAGCGACAACGGTGCCCATGTATTCGTGGCCAGGGGTAAAGCCCTTGTTGAATGGATCGCCGCCCTGGATCATCGCAGGCGGGCCATTGTGAATGATCTCAAGGTCCGTCGCACAGATCGCGACCGCATCGATGCGCACCAGGACCTCTGCGCGCGCAGGAACAGGAACCGGCTTTTTCTCTAGCGTGATCTGACCCGGATCACCCAAGACCCAGGCGTCCATTTCCGCCGGAATAGGATAGTCTGCGTGCGTCTTAACGTTACTTGGCATTGTCATGTTCAATCCTCCCAAATGTCGACATATTGGTCGCGTTAGCCTTCGCCTTTACGCAACTTGCTTGAAAAAAGGTTCCCGGCGACGATCATCTCTCGCGAAATCCTTGCGCGGTTTTCCTCGGTCGCATGCTCTGCGGGCATCGTCACGGAAATCGCGGCAACAACCTCACCGCCCGTCTTGCGAATGGACGAGCCGATGCAGACGATTCCCTCCCGGAATTCTTCATCGTCGACCGCGAACTTCCGGCGACGCACCCAACGCAGGTCCTCCACCACGCCCGAAAGGCTGGTAATGGTCTTGGAGGTGTAGGCGTTCAGACCATTGGCCGAGATCACCCGAACAAGTTCTGTATCCGGGACCCAAGCGAGGATCGACTTTCCCGTCGCCGTGGCGTGCATCGCCGTCATCTTCTCCAACTCATCCGGTTCTTCTACCGAGTACCTGGAACCGGCAAAGCTGAGCTTGGTCATCAAAGATGTGTCGCTCAGCACGGCCAACTGAATGCCGTAACCCAGGCGCGCACCAAGGGCCTTGACGTCTTCGCGCAGCAATATGGATGGCTCCATAGCCTGGTTAGCCGCGTCGTTTATCTCGCGAACCTTCGAACCCAACGCATAGCCCTGGCTTCGGCCGATGTGCACCACGTAGCCACGCTGAACGAGCGTCGAGATAAGGTGGTGGCATGTGGAAGAGTTCAACCCGACCCGTTCCGCAATCGCGGACAACGTAAGGCCATCGGGCTCATCCGCGATTACCTCGAGAAGGGTCAAGGCACGATCAACGGATTGAATGCTGCGCCCGTGTTGGCGGAACGAGCCAGAGGACTCAACCGAGCCTTTCTCTATACGGTTCGTTGCAGCATCAGCCAAAGTCATCGCTCCTTACATCAGTTGAAGCAACTTTGTTCAGTGCGTCGGATTCAGGCAAGACAATTTTACAATGTCGCCTTAAATTTCATATTGTGAAATTATGCTCGACTTGATGGGGTGCCTTCGCAATGCGCGGGACCCTCTTTGCGAAACCGCACGCTCGGACGCTGCCAAGAGCGAACCGGCGCAGCAACGGTCAAATTGGAAACACTTCGCAACTGATGAGAAATCCGGCGTGCGAGCTCCACCGCCGCCACCGCCAGCAGGCCCTTACTCCAAGGTTGCAATCGGAACTTCACACCCGCCGGAAAGGTCGGGTTTGGAGAGCCGCGCCACGCCGGGGCACGCACGAGTGAAGGACAGCTATGATCGGTCTCAAATCGACGCGGGCCTTCACCCCATGACCAAACCTCGAGCGAACCTTGGCGCAACCGGTCACATGTCTGCTTGCCGGCACAGGGGGACGCGTGCCACCCGAAGTACGCAAAGCCCTTCTTGGGTCAGAAAAACCGGTTTTCCCTGGCTATGCCACAGCGCCAAGCGCCCAACAGACATATTTCGGAATACGGCGCGAACCTACCTAGCATTTGCGGCCCTGAAAGCTGGCCGGTCTCTCAATGACTTCAGATAGGAAAGAAGGTTCCCTTCCGGGCGGTAAAATTTCTCACCAATAGCCCAGCTCAGACAATGGCCGGCAAGGATATCCGGCAAAGTAAACTCGTCGCCCATCAGGAAGTCTCCGTCAAGATTGTCCGATAGGACATCAGCAGCCCATGCAAACCGGCCTTTGAGGGCCTCTCTATAGGCAGGTTCTCGACGAACCTGCTCAGGAATGAAACTCTGCTTCTTTGCCATTCTAAGAACCGTATCCATCTCCTCAAGCAACCAAAGCATCATCGCATCCTGTTTGGCGCGGGCAATTGTTCCGGAAGGATGCGTCAGCTTCCCATGCCTGTCTGCCAAAAAGGTCATTATCGCAACGGAATCGGTTAGCATTGTTTCGCCCTCCATCATCACCGGGATTATTCCGAGAGGGTGATACAGCTTGGCTTCACGAGACCCAGGAGCGGCATGAACCTGTTCATAGGCCACACCAATTTCCTCCAATGTCCATGTGACACGAATTGCTCTGGATTTCGTTCTCCCAACTACTTTGTACATGCGCAGGATCCTTTGCAGAACACTGCGGAAATCAGATGCAGGCTCGCTGCCAGGAATGGCAAAAACACTCCTGTACACATGGAAAGGATCAAGCAAAACATCCCTGTTATCGCGATGCTTCCGTCACGAGCCACACGCCATATAATGAAAACAACCAAATGAACCGAGCTCTCTTTTGGCTTAAGCCGCCGTTGGACCTGTTATACAAATCAGCATGAGCTTGGCCACCCTCCTGCCACGGAAGCCTACAGCCTCAGTTCTCGGCAAGCCACGGGCGTTCAAGCGGTTCTGGATCGCTGCACGGATTGGACCCTTGCAACTTGGAGATCGATGGTGCGCGCGACGAGGCGCTGGCCGCGCAGTCTTGCATGCGGCATTCGCGGGCTGAAAGAGCATTCGCAATGCATTGCCACGAGAACCCTCGTCTCCACTCGGCTTCGCCCTCGTCATCGGCGTCGGGATCAAGCCCAGGCGAAAAAGCCTCCGCGTTGCTTCGGGACATGGTCACTATTGGGCTCATTCGAGGTCTTGCAAGTCGTTGGCATCCAGCCGCGCTGCGCCGCCGGTCATCAGACTGGAATTACCCCGTGAACCCTCTACCGGAACGATTTCTGCAGCAGAGCCGGACAAGTTCGCTCCAAGAGCACCACTATGGCGTTCGTCAAAGCAAATAGAGTCTGTTTGGAGGATCTACTGGGGAAACAGCGATGCAGATATCGCCCAAAATCAGAAAAACATGGATTTTTGGGTGATGGTGCGGGTGAAGGGACTCGAACCCCCACGCCAAAGGCGCCAGAACCTAAATCTGGTGCGTCTACCAGTTCCGCCACACCCGCAACGATGCGCTGACTAGCAGAGCCGGGCGGCAGAGGCGAGATGAAAATCGACGGGCAATCAACCCGATCGCAACGGGTTGGGCGCACCATCGGGCCATGCCGATCCGGTGCGGCCAATTTCCCACAGTTGATCCGGCAGCCGTGCCCGATAGCTGCCGGTTGGCGAATTTTGCTGTGCAAAATCCCTGCCCTGTGGATAATCTTGGCGTCACACCAAACGGGCGCGAAAAGACGCCCAGAAATCGAGCAGGTTTCACCATGACCGAGAGAACTCCCATCGCGGCCGCGATGCGCGTGGATGATTTTGGCGCAGCAGGGCCCACAGGCCTTCCGTCCGGCACGCAGGTCTTGACCCTTGATGGGGCTTTGCCCGTCGAACACCTGTATCCGGGCGACCACGTGGTCACACGCCGCGGCGCGCGGCGCCTTCTGGCCGTATCGAAGGTCGATCTGTCCGCGGAGGCCAGCATCGTCGAAATCGCGGAAAACGCCCTCGGGGGCAAGCCCGAGCGCGCGACCTGGCTTCCAGCGGCGCAGCGTGTTCTTCTACGTGACTGGCGTGCCCATGCGCTTTACGGGCAGGGACAGGCCTGTGTGCCCGTGGGTCAGCTGGCCGATGGCGAATACCTTCGCATCGTCACGGCAACGGCCGCGCTGTCGTGCTACCAGCTCAGCTTTGGACGGCCCGAGATCTTGTATGCCGATGGCCTGGAACTCGCCTCGGCCGATGCGCTGGTTGTACGGGTCGCGGCCTAAAGACCCATTTCACGAAACACCTGCGGCACCAGTTCCGGCAAATCCTCGGCAATCAGGCCGGGGCCATGGGCGCGTGCAGCCGCCACGTGAAGCCATGCCGCCGTTTCGGTGGCCTCCTGCGGGGAAAGGCCTCGCGCCAGAAGCCCTGCAATCATGCCCGCCAGCACGTCGCCTGATCCCGCTGTGGCAAGCCATGGCGCGCCGCCGGCATCCCTGGCGGCGTTGACGGCCGCGCGCCCGTCAGGCCCCGCGATCACGCTATCGGGCCCCTTGAGCAACACCACGCACCCGGCCCGTTGCGCGGCATCGCGGGTGGCAGCCAGCCTTCGATCGTCCTGCCCTGCCTGCGCATCAGCCCCGAGCCGTGCGGCGATATCAGGGAAGAGGTGCGCGAATTCCCCGAAATGCGGGGTCAGCACCACATCGGGGTGGATCAGGTCGAACAGGGCCGCGGGATCCTGCGCGAAGGATGTCAGCGCATCCGCATCAAGCACGACCGAGCGGGATTTGCCCGTCGCGCCGTTGCCGCCCCCAAGGGCACAGGCCACCAGATCGCGTGTCCCCTGCCCCACGCCAAGCCCCGGCCCCATGCAGACCGCATTCAACCGGCCGTCGGTCAGCAACGCCGCCAATCCGGCCGCATCGTCGCAGCGCCTGAGCATGACCGCCGTCAATTGCGCCGCACATTCCTGCATGGCAGAACCCGGCGCCGCCACCGTCACAAGGCCCGCCCCGACCCGCAGTGCCGCGCGCGCGGCCAAACGGGCCGCACCCGTCCGCCCCATCGGGCCGGACAAAATCAACGCATGGCCATGGTCGTATTTATGCCCGTCCGGTGATTTGCGGAGCCTGGCCACCATGGCGGGGCCCCCGGCGATCTGGCGCGCGGCGCGATGCATTCAAACCTCCAACCCCGTGACCACACGCCTGGATACAATCACAGGCCGATGTCCTTCACCACCACCTTGCCGCTGGCCTGAGGGCCCGCGGCCATGCAATGCCCCCGCTTCATGGCGTGAAACGTCACCGTCAGATCCGCCACGAGCGGGCACGCCGACAAGCGCGCACCCGTGTCGGCATGCAGACCGCTGAGGATATCGACCGCCACCACCCGGCCGATCTGCCCGGTCCGCCGGGAATGGATATGGTCAAACGCGTCCACGATCACTTTTGGAAGGGGCCTGGCAAGGCCCGTGCCGAATACGGCGTCGATCCACAGATCCACGGGCGCATCGGCAAACCGCAGGTCATGCTCGCCCGGTTGCGGCGTGACGGGAAACGCCGAACCGCCGACGCCGCACCACCGATCCCAGTTCATCCTGGCATCGGGCGGCAGGTCCTGCGGGTCGCCATA
>Ga0102938_10001368_pt1 | contig 18439 bp, 15 predicted proteins | sample SalPonR2_B_D2_MG_FD_84516 | JGI IMG/M metagenome (GOLD analysis project Ga0102938, IMG submission 84516) | Salt pond soil microbial communities from South San Francisco under conditions of wetland restoration - Salt Pond MetaG R2_B_D2_MG | ecosystem: Environmental > Aquatic > Marine >...
ACCAGGCGGTCGACACCCCTGGCCTTGAACTCGTCCGCCCGCTCGATGAAACCAGGCAGATGCTCTGCTGAACAGGTCGGAGTAAAAGCCCCAGGAACGGCGAACATGACGCTGGTGCCGCTCCCGCAGAGCTCGTGTGAGCTGATCGGGCGTGGCCCGTCGGAGCCCATGATCATCAGCTGCCCGTCAGGCAGCGCTTGTCCTTTTTCAATCACGTTGGGTCAGGCTCCCATGGCCTTGTTCATGGCGTTCAGAAGGGCGGACTTGTCCACAGGTTTGGTGATGTAGGCCGATGCACCCTGCCGCATGCCCCAGATTCGATCCGTTTCCTGATCCTTGGTGGTGACGAAGATCACCGGAATATGTGCCGTGGAATTGTCCTTGGAGATCTTGCGCGTAGCCTGAAATCCGTTCAGACCGGGCATGACCACATCCATCAGGATCAAGTCGGGAATCTCGGCCAGCGCCTTTTCCACCCCTTGTTCGCCGTTCTCGGCGGTGATGACTTCGTGGCCGGCACCCTCCACAATCTTGGTCAGTGCGTAGAGCTGGGATTCGGAATCATCGACGATCAAGACTTTTGCCATGATGCACCCTTCTGTTGATGTTGCTTTCAGCGATTAATCAGTCGACCATGATACTCGAAAAGTCTGTGCAAGGCTCTGGATGAGGCTGCTGTGGCGGGTCATTCGGTGTCTTTTTGATCGATTTCGACCGTGATTCGGCCTCGCCCTCCGCCGGAGAGCAGTTGCTCGAAGGCCTGAGGCAATTCCGACAGGCTGATGCTTGGCGCGGCGATGGCGCCGAGGTGGCGAGGCTTCCAGTCTGCGGCCATGCGCTGCCACAATTCCGAGCGGATGTCATAGGGGCAGCCGGCCGAATTGATGCCCAGCAGACCGATCCCGCGAATGATGAAGGGCATGACCGTAGTCCGAAGCCCGATGCCGCCAGCCATGCCGCAGGAAGCGATATTGCCCCAGGGCTTGATGACTCGAGTCAGCCCGGACAGCGTCTCCCCGCCGACATTGTCCAGAGCACCGGCAAACTGTGCGCTGGCCAGGGGCGATTCCGGCCAGTGGAGATCGTGTCGAGAAATGCACTGATCGGCACCGATCTCATGCAGCCAGTCGAATTCTTCGATCTTTCCGCTGATGGCCGTGACCGAGTAGCCGGCCCGGCTGTACATGTCGAGCGCAAGGGAGCCGACCCCGCCGGATGCGCCGGTCACGCAGATCGGCCCCATCTCGGGACGCTGGCCATTGGCTTCCATACGATACAGGCCGAGCGCTGCGGTAAAACCGGCCGTGCCGAGGATCATCGCCTCTTTCAGCGACAGGCCGTTCGGCAGGGGGATGACCCATTTCGAGTCGAGCCGCGCATATTCGGCAAAGCCGCCATCGCGCGTCTCGGACAGGCTGCTGCCGGTCACCAGGACTTCATCGCCCTCCTGAAATCGTTCGCAGCGACTCTCGACGACGGCGCCGGCCAGATCGATTCCTCCGTTGAGCGGAAACCTGCGCAGGATCTTGCCCTTGCCGGCTCCGGCCAGGGCGTCTTTGTAGTTCACGCTGGACCAGGCGACCTTGACGATGACATCGCCGTCGTTCTGGTCGTCGATCGCCTGTTGCTCGACTCCGGCGCGATACCCGTCCTCGTCGTCACGGATTCGAAATGCCCGGAAATTCGCTGGAACGTTGCTGCTCATGGTCAATTCATTCCTCGCGCGGGGTCACGCTGTCGACCCGGGGCAGGACACCTGGCGGCGTCCTGCCGGCGGGATGGGGTCAATTCGCCTTGTGAATGGCCCGTTTGTCCACAGCCAGAGCGGCTTCGTGGACCGCTTCGGAGAGCGTCGGATGGGCATGAACGATTCTCGCTAGATCCTCGCTGCAGCCGTGGAATTCCATCGCTACGACGCATTCGCCGATCAGCTCCGAGGCGTTGGCGCCAAAGATCTGGACGCCCAGGATGGTGTCGTCTTCGGCATCGGCGATGATCTTGACATGGCCCGCCGCGTTGCCCATCGCCAGACCGCGCCCGGTGGCGGCGAAGGGAAAGCTTCCGGTCCTGTATTCGACGCCTTCAGCCTTGAGATCCTTTTCGGACTTGCCGACCCATGCGATTTCGGGGTCGGTGTAGATGACCCACGGGATGGTGTTGAAGTCGATATGGCCGTGCCCGGTCACGAGGCGCTCGACCACTGCGATTCCTTCCTCAGAGGCCTTGTGTGCCAGCATCGGCCCGCGCACCAGGTCGCCGATCGCCCAGACGTTCTCTACCGAGGTGCGGCAGTTCTCATCGACCTCGACCTGGCCGCGATCGGTCAGGCGAACGCCGCAGTCCTCGGCCAGCAGGCCTTCGCTGGCTGCCCGACGTCCTACTGCGACCAGCAAGCGGTCGAAGATCTCGGAGTGCTCACCCTTGGCGTCCTCGTAGGTGACTTCGACCTTGCCATCGGAAACTTTTGCACCTGAGACCTTTGCGCCCAGGCGGATGTCCAGGCCCTGTTTCTTGAATTCGCGAGCCGCTGCGCGAGCCATGTCGGTGTCGACTACGCCGAGCAGTTCGTCCATCGCCTCGAGCAGCACCGTTTCAGCCCCCAGCCGGCACCAGACGCTACCCATTTCCAGGCCGATGACGCCGGCACCAATCACTCCGAATCGTCCGGGGACCTGCTGGAATTCAAGCGCGCCAACGTTGTCGACGATATATTCGCCGTCGATCTCCACATTCGGAATCGTGAATGGCACCGAACCGGCAGCCAGCATCACATGCTTGCCGCGCGCCTGGTAACGATCACCATCGTGCGGGCTGACTTCAACCACGCGATCGGAGAGCAGCTTGCCGAAGCCGTTGGCAAACTCGATCTTGTTCGCCTTGAACAGCTGAACCAGGCCGCCGGTGAGCTGCTTGACCACCTTGCGCTTGCGCTCGATCATCTTTGGCACGTCCATGGACAGATCGTTGACCGAAATGCCGTGATCAGTGTAGTCGTGCTGGATGTGATGGAAGTGTTTGGAGGAATCCAGCAGGGCTTTCGACGGCACGCAGCCCACGTTCAGGCAGGTGCCGCCGGGGGCCGGCTTGCCGTCCGCGTCCTGACGATCGTCGATCAGCAGGGTCTTGAGGTCGAGTTGTGCTGCACGTATCGCCGCGGCATAGCCGCCCGGGCCACCGCCGATCACGATCAGATCGAATTCTTTAACGGCCATCTTGGTTTCCTTGTTTGACATTGGCTGGATGAATAAGGAATCCAGCCAGTAAATTGAAGATCACTTTCATTCACGCAGCTCACGAATACCGGAAAGTCAAAGCTCTTTTCTTCGTGCGCTACGCGCCATTCCTGGTTCCGAAGGCATGCGCCCGGCTCGGCACGGTCTTACCGATATCAGAGGCCGAGCAGCAGGCGCGCCGGGTCTTCGAGTGCTTCCTTGACCGCGACCAGGAACTGGACGGCGTCCTTGCCGTCGACGATCCGATGGTCGTAGGACAGGGCGATGTACATCATCGGGCGAATCACGACCTCGCCATTCTCGGCGATCGGGCGCTCCTTGATGGTATGCATCCCAAGGATGGCGCTCTGCGGCATGTTCAGCAGCGGCGTCGAGATCAGTGAACCGAACACGCCGCCATTGGTGATGGTGAAGGTGCCGCCCTGCAGGTCCTCAAGCTGGATCGAGCCGCCCCGGGCCTTCTCTGCGTAGTCGGCGATCGCCGATTCGATCCCGGCCAGGCTCATGTTCTCCGCATTGCGAAGGATCGGCACCAGCAGGCCCCGGTCCGTAGAGACCGCGATGCCGACATCCTGGTAGCCGTGATAGACGATCTCATCACCGTCGACCGAGGCATTGACCACCGGGTGCTTCTGCAACGCTTCACAGCAGGCCTTGACGAAAAACGACATGAACCCGAGCTTGACGCCGTGCTTGGCGGCAAACTCTTCCTTGTAGCGCGATCGGATGTCCATCACCGCCTGCAGATTGACCTCGTTGAAAGAGGTCAGGATGGCTGCCGTGTTCTGTGCCTCCTTCATCCGCTCGGCGATTCTCGAGCGCAGGCGTGACATCTTGACGCGCTCTTCCTGTCGCGCGCCGCCAGCGCTGGCGTGACGCATGACATCGGGCTTGGTGACCCGGCCGCCACGTCCGCTACCCTCGACCCCGGAGGTGTCGACGCCCTGATCGGCCGCCGCGCGACGTGCTGAGGGCGAGGGCGCCCCTCCGCTGCTGTCGGACCTGGCCGAGTCGCGGTCGGATGATTTCGAAGGGGACTCATCAGTCTTGTCGCCGGATGAGGCCTTGTCGGACTGCTCGGCAGATTCATCGGACGCCTGGTCTTCGGACTCATCGTCGTCCTTCTCGGGCGCATCGGACTCCTCGAGGGTGCCCAACGCCTGACCCTCGGTGACGGTTTCGCCGGTCTCGGCCGTGATTTCCTTGAGAACCCCGCCAGCGGGTGCCGGTACTTCGAGCACGACCTTGTCGGTCTCGAGGTCGACAAGATTCTCATCGCGCTCGACGTAATCGCCCGGCTGCTTGTGCCATTTGGCAACGACGGCATCCGAAACGGATTCTGGAAGATTTGGAACCTTGATTTCTACGCTCATTAGAACTGTCCTTAAACTAAGCCTTCACCGTGAGTCAGCGCCTGGCCGACCAGTCGTTTCTGTTGTTCGAGATGGACCTGGTAGTAACCGACCGCCGGCGAGGATGCACCTGTGCGTCCGACGTACTTGAGGGCTTTTCCGCCCGTACACGCCTGGAGGTGATGGCGAATCTGGAACCATGCCCCCTGATTCAGCGGTTCTTCCTGGCACCAGACGAACTCTTCTGCCTTCGAATAGCGCTCCACGATCGCCTGCACCTCTTCACGCGGGAAGGGATAGAGCTGTTCGACCCGCACCAGGGCGATGTCCTCGATGCCCTGCTCGGTGTGTTCCGCGGCCAGGTCGAAAAAGACCTTGCCGGCGCAGAACACCACGCGCTTGATAGTCTCGGGCTTGGGTTGATTGGGGTCGTCGATAACCAGTTGGAACTGCCCGTCAACCAGGTCTTCCAGGGTCGATACGGACGCCTTGTGCCGAAGCAGGGATTTCGGCGTCATCACGATCAGGGGCTTGCGGAAGGGCCGCATCATCTGGCGCCTGAGCATATGGAACATCTGCGAGGGCAGCGAGGGAACGCAGACCTGGATGTTGTTGCCGGAGCTCAGCTGCATGAAGCGCTCCAGCCGGGCAGAGGAGTGCTCCGGGCCCTGACCCTCATAGCCGTGCGGCAGGAACATCACCAGTCCGCACAGGCGTCCCCACTTGGTCTCGCCGGAGGCAATGAACTGGTCGATCACGACCTGAGCGCCGTTGACGAAGTCGCCGAACTGGGCTTCCCAGATGACCAGGGTGCCCGGGTCGGCCGTGGCGTAGCCGTATTCGAAGCCGAGTACGGCCTCCTCGGAGAGCAGTGAATCGATGATCATCACATCGTCGGGCTTTTCGGCCAGGTCGGCCAGTGGCACCCAGTCCTCGCCGTTGGTCTGATTGTGCAGCACTGCATGACGGTGGAAGAACGTTCCGCGTCCGGAGTCCTGGCCGACCAGGCGCATCTTGAACCCCTGCTTGATGAGGCCGGCATAGGCCATGGTTTCGGCGAAGCCCCAGTCCATGGGAGACTCGCCCTGAGCCATCTTGCGCCGGGCCCCGAGAATGCGCTCGACCTGTTTGTGCACCTCGAACTCCTCCGGCGGCGTCGTCATGCGCTCTGACAGCGACTGAATCTCGTCGAGCGCCATGCCGGTCCCGACCTCCTGGCGCCAGTTCTGATCGAGAAAGGGCACCCAGTCGACCGTGATCGGGGCTTCATCGCCCGGCACCAGATCGACCACCGGTTGGCCGGCGTCGAGACGATCCCGATAGTCCTCCTGCATGCTGGCAACGGTCTTCTGATCGACCAGGCCCTCCTTCACGAGTCGGTCGGCATACAGCTTGCGCGTCGAGTCGAGTTCGCGAATGATCGAATACATCCGCGGCTGGGTCGCTGCCGGTTCGTCGGCTTCATTGTGCCCATGGCGCCGATAGCAGACCAGGTCGATGATCACGTCCTTCTTGAAGTCGCGACGAAAATCGGCTGCCAGCTGGGTGGCATAGATCACGGCTTCGGGGTCATCCCCATTGACGTGCAGAATGGGCGCCTGCACCATCTTGGCGACTTCGGTGCAGTACAGGGTCGAGCGCGCATCCAGCGGGTTGGAGGTGGTGAAGCCGATCTGGTTGTTGACCACGATATGGAAGGTGCCGCCGACCGCGAAACCGCGGGCCTGAGACATATTGAGCAATTCCATGACCACACCCTGGCCGGCGATGGCGGCGTCGCCATGGACCAGAACGGGCATGACCTGAGCGTGCTCATGGTCTTCGAGTCGCGACTGTCTGGCGCGCGCCGATCCGGCGACGACCGGATTGACGATTTCCAGATGTGACGGGTTGAAGGCCAGGGCAAGGTGTACGACGCCGCCGGGCGTGCGAACGTCGGAACTGAAGCCCATGTGGTATTTCACGTCACCGGAGCGGTTCGGATCATCCTTGGCCATCTGGCCTTCGAATTCGGCGAACAGTTCGCCCGGGCTCTTGCCGAGAACGTTGATCAGGACATTGAGGCGCCCGCGATGGGCCATGCCGATGACCATCTCGCGCACCCCCTGATTGCCCGAATGGCGGATCAGGGCGTCGAACAGCGGAATCATGCTCTCGCCGCCTTCGAGGGAAAAGCGTTTCTGGCCGACGTATTTCGAGTGCAGGTATTTTTCCATGCCCTCGGCCGCCGTCAGCTTTTCAAGCAGACGAATCCGCTCCTCTTCAGAGGGGGCATAGTTGCCTCGCGTATTCTCGAGCCTGCGCTGCAGCCACTGGCGTTGATCGGTTTCGCCGATGTGCATGTATTCCACGCCGATCGAACCGCAGTAGGTATTGCTGCAGATGTCGATGATGTCCTTGAGCGCAAGCCGATCCGGCGCGGCCAGGGATCCGGTGTGAAAGGTCGTATTCAGATCCGATTCGGTGAGATTGTGAAATCCGAGCTCGAGATCGGGAACGCGCGGGCGCTCGCTCAGGTTCAGCGGGTCGAGCTTGGCCTGCTTGTGGCCGCGGACCCGATAGGCATTGATCATCCGCAGGACGCCGGCCTGCTTGTAGTCCTCTGCCATGACCGTCGCCGCGCCATTGGCCCCGAGGGCCTTGAAGTGTTCGGCAATCTCGATATGGCGGGTATCGTCGTCCTGGCGCGGCCCGAGCTGGGCAAAGATTTTCTGCCAGTGCGACGGCACCGAATCCGGGTCGTCAAGCCACTGCTCGTAAAACTCCTCCACGTAGGCGGCGTTGCCACCGGACAGGTGTGATGCCCGGTACTGCTCCAGGAGGTAATCGGTCATGTAGGAGTGCTCTTCTTCGGCGTCGGAATCAATACCCGCCGATTATAACGGGGCTGGTGCATTGATGGGCCGGAATCGACGCTAGCGAACGACGGAAGGGCCCCTGGGTCGGTCGATGGCGCCCAGCTCGAGCAGCTGATCGAGGGCATCGTCCTGCTCCAGCCATTCCGCGCCGAGACATCGCTGCGTGCTCAGCTCAAGGGCCAGCGGGCCGGGACAGTCGATGTGCTCGCCGTTGACATAGAGGCGATCCTCACCGAGGAGTGCAAGTCTTGCTGTAGCGGCCAGGCGTACAGGATGTCCTGCCCGAAGCTGACGCGCGATCGCGGCTCGTTCGACCAGCTCGTCGCCGGGCCAGAGCCGCCAGCGAGTCAGGAATGCTGCCAGCAGGCGCCCCAGTCTCTCGTCGTCGAGGGCCAGACTCTGTTCCAGCAGCCGACGGGCCTGCTGAACCAGCTCGGCACCGATGCGGTCAGGCTGCTGCGGATCGATCGAGCGGACCTGCAGCCGTTTATTGCCCGCCGGATCCTCCAGCAGAGCGTCGGCAAGCTGGAACATCAGCTCCGGGCCGGAGGGCGTTCGCAGTCCCACGGACCAGGTCTGGCAGGCCGTTCGGGCCACGCCATGGTGGCCGATGCCGGGTGGCAGATAGAGCACGTCACCTGGCCCGGTCTCGATCGTCAGCTCGGCTGCCCAGTCTGCGATCAGGGCCAGCTCGAAGCGCCCGTCGGGTCTGAAGTCCTTTCGGGTGGAAAGCTCCCAGCTTCGTTGCCCTTTGACCTGAACCAGAAAAACATCGTAGGCATCACTGTGCGGACCGACCGAACCGCCGGGAACGGCCTCGGAGATCATCACATCGTCGAGTATCCAGTGGGGCAGAAAACGGAACTCGTCGAGGAGCTCTGCAACCCGGCTGTCGACCTTGTCCATTTCCTGCACCAGAAGGGTCCAGTCGCGCCGGGCTGCGGGCAGCTCATCGGCACCCAGGATGCCGTGCGTCACCTGCCAGTCGCCGGTTTCCCGAGCGCCCTCGACCAGGCGGGTGGGCAATTCGTGCACCGCGGCCAGCTCGAGCATGCCTTCGAGTTCGACGGCTTCGGGTCGAAGCCAGCCGCGAATCAGACACGGGGAGCGGCTCCAGTAGTCGGCCAGAAAATGAGCGGCCTGGAAACCGTCGAGTTCCGGCAGCTCCTTCATACGTATCTTTTGATATCCCGAGCCAGCGCTCCGGCGAGCCCGACATAGCTGGCCGGCGTCATGGCAAGCAGACGATCGCGGTCTTCTGCCGGGATGTCCAGGCTCCGGATAAAGTCATGCAGGCGGTCACGATCGATGCCATGACCACGGGTCAGGGCCTTGAGCTTTTCGTAGGGCTCGGGCACATCGTGCAAGCGCATGACGGTCTGAACCGGCTCGGCGAGCACCTCCCAGGCCTGGTCGAGATCAGCGGCAATCCGATCGGGGTCGGGTGCGATTCGACCGAGTCCGCGCAGAATGGACTGCCAGGCCAGGGCGCAGTATCCGAACGCCGACCCGAGCGATCGCTGCACGGTGGAATCGGTCAGGTCGCGCTGCCAGCGTGAAATCGGCAGCTTGGCGGCCATGTGTTCGAGCAGGCTGTTGGCCAGCCCCAGGTTGCCTTCGCCGTTCTCGAAGTCGATCGGGTTGACCTTGTGCGGCATGGTGGATGAGCCGATCTCACCGTCGACCAGCTTCTGGCGGAAGTAGCCCAGCGAGATATACGACCAGCTGTCACGCGCGAAATCGACCAGGATGGTGTTGATGCGGATCAGCGCGTGGCTGACCTCGGCGATCATGTCGTGGGGTTCGATCTGAGTGGTGTAGGGGTTGTAGACCAGGCCCAGGTCCTCGACGACCTGGCGCGACAGTTCGGGCCAGTCGATCCCGGGGCAGGCGGCCAGATGCGCGTTGAAGTTGCCGACAGCGCCATTGATCTTGCCGGTCAATTCGATCTGGTTGAGGGCCCGGCGCTGGCGTCTGAGGCGAAACACCACGTTGGCCATTTCCTTGCCGAGGGTGGTCGGAGAGGCTGTCTGCCCGTGCGTTCTGGACAACATCGGCAGATCAGCCGTCTCCAGAGCCAGGGTCTGCAGATGGTGGTCCAACCTGGAGAGCAGCGGGTCAAGGACGTCACGGATGACGGCCTGGATGATCAGGGCCCAGGACAGGTTGTTGATGTCCTCGCTGGTCAGGGCGAAATGCACGAATTCCAGATGAGCAGCCAGGGTCGGGCGCTTGCCCATGGCCGTTTTCAGCCAGTATTCAACGGCTTTGACGTCGTGATTGGTCTGTTTCTCGATCGCCTTGACGGCCGCTGCATCCTCGTTGCTGAACTCCTCGACGAGCTGGTCGAGAAAGCGCTGGTCATCAGGGTCAAGTGCGGGCAGAGCGGTGAATTCGGGCAGCGCAGCCAGCGCCTTGAACCAGGCCACCTCGACCCGGATTCGATGCCGGATCAGGCCGGCCTCGGAACTGAGAGCGGCCAGATCGCGTAATCGGTCGGCATAGCGACCGTCGAGCGGTGAGAGTGCAGTCAGTGCTTGGCTGTTCATGCCCTGTTCCCGTTGAAGATCAAGGGGCGTATCTTAGTGTACCGGCCGCCATGAAAAGTCAGCCGATCAGGATCGCCAGCGCTCGAGGATGTCCTGATAGGCATCGATGCGCCGGTCGCGCATGAAAGGCCAGATCCGACGAACCGCTTCGCCGCGCTCGAGATCGACCTCCGCGATCAGCAGCTGCGCTTCATTGCCCGCCTGAGCCAGCACTTCACCCTGTGGACCGGCAATGAAGCTGTGACCCCAGAACTGCGCGGCACGGCCGGCGCCAGAGCGGTCCGGTTCGAGTCCGACCCGGTTGCAGGCCAGAACGGGCAGGCCGTTGGCGACCGCATGACCCCGCTGGACCGTGCGCCAGGCCTCCAGCTGTCGCGCCTGTTCCTGCCTGTCGTCATCGGGATCGAAGCCGATCGCCGTGGGGTAGATCAGCAGCTCTGCACCGGCCAGCGCCATCAGGCGGGCCGCTTCCGGGTACCACTGGTCCCAGCAGACCAGCACCCCGAGTCGACCGATGCTGGTCTGGATGGGCTCGAAGCCCAGATCCCCGGGGGTGAAATAGAATTTTTCGTTGTAGCCCGGGTCATCGGGAATATGCATCTTCCGGTAGATGCCGGCCAGACGGCCATCGCTATCGAAGACGATCGCCGTGTTGTGGGACAACCCGGCGGCCCGTCGCTCGAAGATGCTGCCGACGACAACGACCTGGTGCTCTCGCGCTGCCGATGACAGGGCCTGGGCCGTCGGGCCGTCCAGCGGCTCGGCCAGATCGTGCAGCGCCGGGTCCTGGAACTTGCAGAAATACTCGCTGGCGTGCAGTTCGGGAAGGACAATCAGATCCGCGCCCTGTCGGGCCGCATCCGCGATGCCGTCGAGAGAGCGGCGGCGGTTGCCTTCCAGGTCAGGGCCCATGGCGTGCTGGACGAGGGCGGTGGTGATGCGTCGTGTCATAGATGAGGTTCCGGGAGATGCATCGTGGCGCAATGAGGGCCTCCGAACTGGCTGATCATCGTTCGGGCGGGTACCGGAATGACATCGCGATCGGGCAGGAGTTCAGAGAGCAGACCGATGGCTTCCCTATCGCTGTCAACGCCATAGGACGGGACCAGGCAGGCACCGTTGATGAAAAGAAAGTTCGCGTAATTGGCCGGCAGTGCCCGGTCGAAGGATTCGACACGGGGCAGCGCGATCAGCTCGAAGCGCCCGCCATCGCTCCGGCGCAGGCTCTGTAGCTGGGATTCGAGCGTCTGCGTCCATTCCCGGTCTCGATGCTGCTGATAGACGATGCGTTCGCCATCGGCAAATCGGGCGATGGTGTCGATATGCCCGTCGGTATCGTCGCCAGGCAGGCCGGGAACCTCGATTCCGAGGATCGACTCGACATGGAGAGCGCCTACGAGACGCTCGGAAATGTCCGAGCGCGAGAGCTCTGGAAGGCGTTTGTGAAGACAGGACCAGTTGACCAGAAGATGCCCCCGACCGTCGCATTCGATCGCACCACCTTCGAGCTCGAGATCGACAGCGACGCGGGTAAAGTCCGAAAGCAGCCGGTGGGCAATCAGCTGGCGGTTGACCCGGTTGTCGTGCTCGGACTCGTATTTGCCGCCCCAGGCGTTGAATCTGAAGTCCATGGCAAACGACCGATTCGGGCTGCCGAGCAGACAGATCGGGCCGTAGTCGCGGCACCAGGTGTCGTTGTGCGGGATGACCACCGGATTCAGACCCGGATGATCGACCATGGGAAGGGAGGCGATCTGATCGCTATCTTGAACAACAACGAGAACGGGCTGGTAGGCCAGAATCCGCTCGATGAGTATGGCGTATTCAGAACGGATTTCGGGCAGACACACCGCCCAGTCGCCAGAGGCGTCCGGCCAGGCCAGTAGCGTAGCGCGCTGGACTTCCCATTCAGCCGGCAGTCTCATGTCGTCTGACGCCATTCGCCTTCAGTCCAGCGCTGGCCGCCGATCAACGGATCGGTCAGCTCAGTCGGGATCGGATTCTGCGTGACTGCCCTGATCTGTGTCTCGAACAACAGCGTCGGGGTGCAGCACGCTTTCGATCACGATTCGATGTTCGAAATAGACGCTGTAATCCCCGTAGATCCAGCGCGTGATCGGCGGTTCGCCGACGGGGCCGACCCGATCGACGGGCTCTCCGTAGCGCGCTTCGACCTCGTTCATGGTCAGGCCGTTGACGGGCAGGTCGCGCAGCATTCTTTCCCTGACCTTTTCGATCAACAGGACGTCTGCACTGGCTCCACTGCTCAAGCTCAAGAAAATCACCCCCCAAAGCAGCAGTACGACCGGCTGTCTGATCATGGTGTTTTTTCTCATTGCTGGCCTCTGTCAAGAAAGTAAGATGATCGTCGTCCCGAGCTCCGGCCCTGTCCTCGGCTTGCCCGGTCGAGCGGCCTCCCCGGGCGGGTGGTTGAAATCTCTGGATCAACTATGCCCCGGGACGGTTGGAGTCTAGCATAGGAAGTCAATTCGAGGAACGAAAGGAAAGTTCATGAAAACAGCTGTGATTACAGGGGCAAACAGAGGCATCGGCCTGGAACTGGTGCGCGGTCTGAAAGCGGATTACCGGATTCACGCAGTGTGCCGTTCCAGCTCGCCCGAGCTCGACGGCGAAGGGGTCGAGATCGTCGACGGAATCGATGTGGCCAGCACGGATGGGATCGAGCGTCTGGCAGAGCGACTGAAGACCCTGTCGATCGATCTTCTGATCAACAACGCCGGGCTCCTGCGGGCCTCGAGCCTGGCGGGTATCGAGGCCGAGATCGAGGATTGGCGAGCCCAGTACGAGGTCAACGCCCTGGCGCCGCTTCGGGTCACCTCCGCACTTTCCGATCGATTGAGTGATGGGGCCAGGATCGTCATCATCACCTCTCGAATGGGCTCGATCAGCGACAACAGCTCGGGAGGTGCCTACGCCTACCGGATGTCCAAAGCCGCCGTCAACAGTGCGGCGGTTTCAATGGCGCACGAGCTTCGATCAAGGGGGATCGCGGTCGGCCTGTTCCATCCGGGCTATGTGCGCACTGGAATGACCGGTGGATCGGGTCTGGTTGATCCTGACGAGTCGGCCAGCGGTCTGATCGAGAGAATCAATGAGCTGAGCCTGTCCACGAGCGGGCGGTTCCGACACGCCAATGGCGAAGCGCTGCCCTGGTAGCCGGAGAGCCGGTTGTCCTTAATCGGGCTCGCTGATCGAGGGCGGGGTGCCGTCAGGACAGTCGGGCCTGCTCGTCGAGAAGCCGCAGCCAGGCTCGAAAGCGGAATTCCGGCAGCTCGCCGGCTGCTGCCGCATCTCGAATGGCACAGCCCGGTTCGTGTTGATGGCTGCAGTCGCGGAAGCGGCACTGACCCTGAAACGGCAGGAACTCCGGGAATCCGCGGACCAGCTCACGCGGGCTCATCGTCCACAGACCGTATTCCCAGACTCCCGGCGTGTCGATCAGCCAACCACCTTCGGCCAGGCGATACAACCGTGCCGACGTGGTCGTGTGTGTGCCCTTGCCGGTAACCGTGGACAGGGCGCCGGTCTGGGCCTGCAGATCAGGCACCAGCGCGTTGACCAGGGAGGTCTTGCCGACGCCTGACTGTCCAGCGATCAGGGTGGTCTTGCCGGCCAGCAAGCCGGCCAGCTGGGCGATGTCCATGCTGGGGCGGCACTGGGTGTGAACCACGCGGTATCCAAGGGATTCAAGATCGTTCAGATGTCGAAACGGTGGCTGATCGGGCGGTTCGAGGTCCGATTTGTTGACAACCACGATCGGCTCGACTTCGCAGAGATGACAGGCGGCAAGATAGCGATGGATCAGGTCCTGGCTGGGTGCCGGTTTGGCTGCGATCACGATCATCGCCTGATCAAGGTCGACTGCAATCGGCTTGAAACGGCCGCGCGGATCGCCGCGACCAAAGCGATTGCGTGCCGGAACGACTTCGCTCAGCTCATCGCGGTCATTGATCGCAACCGTCTGACCGGGCAGGGGGCGCGCCATCCGGCGGGGGAGGTGGAATGCGGCAAGGCGGCCGCAAGCGAGCTCGGCAACCGCGCGATTGGCCCAGGCCTCGAGGACGAGTGCGCGACGATTCAAACGCCTCTCCCCCCGGCCGCTTGATATAGTTCGCGCCTCATCGAATCGGAACGCAGCCCCGCATGAACAACTCCCGTCTGATCTGGATCGACCTGGAAATGACCGGACTTGATCCGGACAGCGACCGGATCATCGAAATCGCGACCATCGTCACCGACGACCAGCTCGAAGAGGTCGCCGTCGGTCCGGTGCTGGCGATCGCCACGCCGGAAAGAGTTCTGGCAGCGATGGATGAATGGAATCAGCGCACGCACAGCAACTCAGGCCTGATTCAGCGCTGTATCGACAGTACGGTCGATCTGGACTCGGCGCAGCGTCAGACCCTGGAATTTCTTGTGCAGCACCTGGAGGCCGGAGCATCGCCGATGTGTGGCAATTCGATCTGCCAGGATCGTCGTTTTCTGGCTCGCGGCATGCCCGAGCTGGAGGCCTTCTTCCACTATCGGAATCTGGACGTCAGCACCCTCAAGATTCTGGCGCAGCGATGGGCGCCGGACATCTCGGCAGGGCTCGACAAGGCCACCTCTCACCAGGCCCTGGATGACATCAGGGACTCGATCGAAGAGCTCAGGTACTATCGAAAGTTTATGGGCCAACTCTCTGGTTTGAATCAATAATTCAACTGATCTGGAGTTCGCCATTTCGACTTGGGCGCTCTATTTCGCGGCCAGCATTCGCCAGGTATCGACGACCGTGTCGGGGTTCAGAGACATGCTCTCGATGCCCTGTTCCAGCAGCCATTCGGCAAGATCCGGATAGTCCGACGGGCCCTGACCGCAGATTCCGATGTATTTTCCGCGCTCGCGGCAGGCCTTGATCGCCATGCTGAGAAGCGCCTTGACCGCCCCGTTGCGTTCATCGAAACGGTGGGCGACCAGAGCTGAATCACGGTCGAGGCCAAGGGTGAGCTGGGTCATGTCGTTCGAGCCGATGGAGAACCCGTCGAAGTGTTCGAGAAACTCGTCGGCCAGCAGCGCGTTCGAGGGCAGTTCGCACATCATGATGAGCTTCAGTCCGTTGTGGCCGCGCTTGAGTCCGAACTCTTCCAGGACCGCGACAACCTCGCGCGCTTCGTCGACGGTTCGAACAAACGGGATCATCGCCCAGACATGGTCCAGTCCCATGGTTTCCCGAACCTTGCGAAGGGCCCTGCATTCCAGCTCGAATGCGTCCTTGAATGAATCGTCGACGTAGCGCGATGCACCGCGCCAGCCGATCATCGGGTTCTCTTCGTCCGGTTCGTACTGTTCACCGCCGATCAGATTGGCGTATTCGTTGCTCTTGAAATCCGACAGGCGCACGATCACCGGATGCGGCCCGAACGGTGCGGCAATGGTGGCGATGCCTTCGGCCAGCTTGTCGACATAGAATTCGACCGGGCCGTCATAACCGGCGATTCGCCGGTCGATTTCGGCGCGAATACTCTCACTCTGGTCGCGATATTCGAGCAGGGCGCGTGGGTGAATGCCGATCATGCGGTTGATGATGAACTCCAGGCGCGCCAGGCCAATCCCATGATTGGGAATCTGAGCAAAATCGAAGGCCCGGTCGGCATTGGCGACATTCATCATGATCTTCAACGGGGCAGGCGGCATTTCCCCGAGCGTATCCTCGGTCCGACTGAATTCCAGCCTGCCCTTGTAGATACGGCCCGTGTCGCCCTCGGAGCAGGCAACGGTGACCTCGGCGCCATGCGGAATCCGGGCGGTGGCATCACCACAGCCCACCACGGCCGGAATACCGAGCTCGCGGGCGATGATGGCGGCGTGGCAGGTGCGGCCGCCGCGATTGGTCACGATTGCCGATGCGCGCTTCATGATCGGCTCCCAATCCGGGTCGGTCATGTCGGTGACCAGCACATCGCCGGCTTCGACATCATGAATGGCCTCGAGTGATTCGATCACCTTGGCCCGACCGGCCCCGATTCGTTGCCCGATCGCCCGGCCCTCCGACAGAACATCGCCGGTTTCTTCAAGACGAAAGCGTTCCATGGCCTGTCCCGAGCGGCTCTTGACCGTTTCCGGGCGAGCCTGAAGGATGAAGAGGTCGCCCGATTCGCCGTCCTTTGCCCATTCGATGTCCATCGGCCGGCCGTAGTGCTTCTCGATCGTCAGGGCCATTTCTGCCAGCTGCCTGACATCAGCGTCGCTGATCGAGAATCGATTGCGCAGGTCGTCCGGCGTGTCTTCTGTGTGCACGCCAGATCCCTGGGCATAGACCATCCGGCTGGCCTTGCTGCCGAGCGAACGGCGCAGGATGGCCGGCTTGCCGGCTTCGAGATTGGGCTTGAACAGATAGAATTCATCCGGATTGACGGCGCCCTGGACAACGCTTTCGCCCAGGCCGTAGCTGGACGTCACGAAGACCACGTTGCGATAGCCCGATTCAGTATCGAGGGTGAACAGGACGCCAGCCGAACCGCTGCCGGAACGGACCATCAGCTGGATGCCGGCCGACAAGGCCACATCGTGGTGCTCGAAGCCATGGTGCACGCGATAGGCGATGGCGCGATCGTTGTAGAGGCTGGCAAAGACTGCGTGCAGTTTGATCAGGACCTCATCGATTCCGCGAACGTTCAGAAAGGTCTCCTGCTGTCCGGCAAACGAGGCGTCAGGCAGATCCTCTGCCGTCGCCGAGGAGCGAACGGCGACCGCCAGATCGTCTCCATAGCGCTCCTGCATGCGGGTATAACCGTCGCGAATGGCCTGTTCCAGGCCCGATTGAAGCGGCGTCTCCATGATCCACTGACGGATCCTGCTGCCGGTGGCGGCCAGCGCCCGGGTATCTTCTGAATCAAGAGGCTCGAGTTCGGCCTGAATCCTGTCGGCCAGCCCTGACTGGTCGAGAAATTCCCGGAAGGCATCAGCGGTGGTGGCAAATCCGCCGGGCACGCTGACGCCGAGCTGGCTCAGATTGCCGATCATCTCCCCGAGAGAGGAGTTTTTTCCACCGACCCGGTGCAGGTCGGCCATGCCCAGCTGGTCGAGCCAAAGAATGTAATCAGTCACGTGAAGCCTCGGATTATGGTTCAAGTCGTCAATCAAACCCGGTATTCTACCTGCCCGATCCTCATCAACGGCAGTCTGATTCCATGCGCCGGACCGTATTCTTCGTCTCCGACGGCACCGCCATCACCGCGGAGACCTTCGGACATAGCCTCCTGACCCAGTTTTCCGCGGTGAATTTTCGGGAAATCCGACTCCCGTTCGTCGATACCCGGGAAAAGGCCCGGGACGCGGTCTCCCTGATCGATCGGGCCGCCGAGGCCGATGGCACCCGACCGCTGATCTTCAGCACCATCGTTGACACCGGGATCGGTCGCGAGCTGACCGCGGCCAACGCGCATGTCTTCGACATGTTCGCGACCTTCATGGAGCCGCTCGAACAGGTGCTCGGCGTCGACAGCTCACCGCGAGTCGGTCAGGCGCACGGCATGGGTAACAGCCATGCCTACGAAGATCGCATGGAAGCAACCAACTACGCCTTGACCCACGACGACGGGATCAGCAAGAAGCTCGATCAGGCCGATGTCATTCTGGTCGGCGTGTCGCGCTCCGGCAAGACCCCCACCTGCCTTTACATGGCGCTGCACTACGGGGTCAAGGCCGCCAACTACCCGTTGACCGAGGAAGACCTCGAGCAGCCCCGGCTGCCGCAGTTTCTCCGCATCCACCATTCCAAGCTGGTCGGTCTGACGATCAACCCGGAAAGACTGGCCCGGATTCGCGAAGTCCGGCGCCCCGGAAGCCGGTATGCGTCGGTCAAGCAGTGCCGCTACGAGGTCGATGCGGCAGAAGCCATGTTCCGGGTCGAGAAGGTGCCCGTGCTGTCGACGACCGGCTCCTCGATCGAGGAGCTGGCCAGCCGGATCCTGCTGGAGCAGGGCCTGCAGCGGGAATAATCCCCTTCCGAGTCGGACACAATGCGAAGAGGCTTGTCATTCGGCCAGATTGACACCACAATAAGTGAACTCTAGAACAAGAATTCTGGTCCACCTTCTGACAACATCCTGGAGATTGAGCGTGTCCAGAACGGCACGCGCTGAGGCTGATTCATGCTGACCACTGTCCGAAACCTGCATCCACCGACCCAGGTCCTGGCCCGCCGCCTGCCCGAGCTTCATACCTCGGTCTTTCGGGCTTTGAACCTGCTGATGCCTGACGGCCTGAGTCGGAGCGATTGCCTGGTGTCGCGCGTCGGCACCGGGCCTGATCTCTACATGCAGGTCATCGAACGGCACGACTACACCACTTTTCTGCGCCTGACCTATCTGATCGGCGATAGCAAGCAGCATGACCCGAATGCGCACATCCGGGTCTATCACGACGCGCGCATGGCCGAGGCC
>Ga0102938_10001372_pt1 | contig 18417 bp, 31 predicted proteins | sample SalPonR2_B_D2_MG_FD_84516 | JGI IMG/M metagenome (GOLD analysis project Ga0102938, IMG submission 84516) | Salt pond soil microbial communities from South San Francisco under conditions of wetland restoration - Salt Pond MetaG R2_B_D2_MG | ecosystem: Environmental > Aquatic > Marine >...
AATATTGCCATGACGGTTGATCTGATCACCCCGATTGCCATGGACAAAGAGTTGCGCTTTGCGATCCGCGAAGGTGGCCGTACTGTCGGCGCCGGCGTTGTCAGTGAAGTGATTGAGTAACAATAAAAAACTGAGGAAAACAGATGTCTACACAAAAAATCAGAATTCGCCTGAAGGCTTATGATCACAGTTTGCTTGATCAAGCCGTTGCAGAGATTGTTGATACGACCAAGCGCACCGGTTCACGCCTGGTTGGCCCTATTCCTCTGCCCACAATTATCAACAAGTACTGTGTCCTGCGTGGACCTCATGTCGATAAGAAAAGCCGTGAGCAGTTTGAAATCCGGACTCACAAGCGCTTGCTCGATATCATGGATCCAACCCAGCAGACAGTTGATGCGCTGATGAAGCTCGATCTGTCGGCGGGTGTCGATGTGGAAATTAAGCTCTAGGCGTTTGTCATTTACGCGATTATTTAAGGCTACGACAATGATCAATGGATTGTTAGGAAAAAAAATAGGCATGTCGCAAACCTATGCAGCTGATGGCCGCCGGATTCCGGTAACAGTTATCGAAGCGGGTCCGTGCACGGTACTGCAATTAAAAACTGTCGCCACCGATGGTTATGAAGCTGTACAGCTGGGTTTTGGTATCAAGAGTGCGCACCGTGTAAATAAGCCGGAAATGGGTCACTTCAAAAAAGCCGGTCAAGGTGCATTCGCTTTTGTCCGTGAATTTCAAACTGCGGGAACCTGTGCTGTTGGTGATCAGTTTGGCTGTGACATGTTTCAGCCGGGTGACCGGATTGATGTGACCGCGACCAGCAAGGGCAAGGGCTTCCAGGGTGTAATTAAACGCTGGGGTTTTTCCGGGGGGCGCGCCAGTCATGGCTCCATGTTCAAGCGTAGAACCGGTGCCATTGGTCAATCAGCTACCCCGGCCAGAGTCGTTAAGGGCAAGAAGATGCCCGGCCAGATGGGTAATCAGCGCACTACTACACAGAATTTGGTCGTTGTGGATGTCAGGCCGGAGCAAAATCTCATTCTTGTATGTGGTGCTGTTCCTGGCCCCAAAAATGGGTTGGTTGAAATTCGCAAAGGCATTAAGGCTTAGCAGGCCGGGAGCTTCAGGAGTTAGATAATGGCAACAGCAACCTTGTATGATCAGAATAAAAATCAGGTAGGCGAGTTCACCCTGTCCGATTCAGTATTTAATGTAGAAGTCAGGGGGTACTTACTCCATGACATGGTTCGTTATCAGCGTGCGGCTCGACGTCAAGGAACAGCAGCGGTCAAAAGCCGCAGTGCAGTTGCCGGTGGCGGCAAGAAACCTTATCGTCAAAAAGGTACAGGTAATGCCCGTCAAGGAACAATTCGCGCCCCTCATTTTGTTGGTGGTGGCGTTGCATTCGGCCCGTCCCCGCGTTCGTTTACCTTCAAGTTGAACCGTAAAGTGAAGAAGGCGGCACTGTGCAGTGCTCTTTCAGCTCGTTTTCAGGGAGAAAAGCTGCTGCTTATCAAGGATCTTTCCCTTGAGGCGATCAGTACAAAGGAATTCCGCCGGTTCGTTGAGCGCTTTGATCTGGAAGGGGCGTTGATTGTTATTGACAGTGAAAACAAAAATGTGGAACTGTCCGCTCGCAATCTGCCCAAAGTCAAAGTGCTGCGTGCTGCCGGCATCAATGTCTATGATATTCTCAAATACCCGAATCTGATGATGACAGAGGCGGCTGTTACAGAAGTAGAAGGAGCATTGGAGCTATGAAACCACTGCATCAGATTATCCGCAAGCCGCTGATTACTGAAAAAGGAAACCTGTTAAAAGAGGATTCCGGCGTCGTCACCTTTGAAGTAGCGCGTGGTGCCAATAAGATTGAAATCAAACGGGCCATCGAAGATGCCTTTGATGTGAAAGTCAAGACCGTTAACACCACTGTTGTTCGTGGCAAAGTGAAGCGTGTCGGTTCCAGCGTGGGTCAACGGAATAATTGGAAAAAGGCATTTGTGACCCTCGAAGAGGGCAGTGACATCGATTTTTTCGGCGTCTAATCAGTACGCTTAGCAGGTATGGAGTAGCTAATTATGGGCATCAGAAAATATAATCCGACTTCTCCTGGACGTCGCCAAATGACATCCTCGACTTTTGAAGAGATTACCAAAAGCAAGCCGGAAAGATCATTACTAGAGCCAATTAAGCGTAGTGGCGGCCGCAACAATGCCGGGCGTATTACCAAAAGGCATACTGGCGGTGGTCACAAGAAACAATATCGAGTAATTGATTTTCGTCGTGACAAGCTGGAAGTGCCAGCAAAAGTATCGGCTGTTGAATATGACCCTAACCGTAGCGCTCGGATTGCATTATTGTTTTACGCCGACGGAGAAAAGCGTTATATTCTTGCCCCCTCGGGTCTTAATGTGGGTGATACTGTTGTTGCTAGTGAGAGCGCTGACATTCGTCCCGGTAACGCCCTTGCGATTCGCTCAATTCCGCTGGGTACGTGGGTACATAACGTTGAACTTAAAGTCGGTAAGGGCGGTCAGTTAGCCCGTAGCGCCGGCACCTATGCCCAGATCGCAGCTAAAGAGGGACGTTATGCCCAGTTGCGTTTGCCCTCAGGTGAGGTACGCCTAGTCCTTCAGGAATGCCGTGCAACGATTGGCCAGGTTGGTAATCTTGATCACGAAAAAATCAAGATAGGCAAGGCCGGTCGTAACCGTTGGCTCGGCAAGCGGCCGCAATCACGCGGTGTAGCAATGAACCCGGTCGATCACCCCCATGGTGGTGGTGAAGGCAAGAGTTCCGGCGGTCGTCATCCTGTTACTCCCTGGGGTGTGCCGACCAAGGGCTACAAGACCAGATCCAACAAGCGTACTGACAATTTCATTGTTCGTCGTAGAAATAAAAAATAGTTTATAAGCCTGTAGGAGGCGTTCGTGGCAAGATCGGTAAAAAAAGGACCTTACGTTCAAGATTCACTGATGCGTAAAATTGAGGTTGAGAGTGACACAAGTCGTAATAAGGTTGTTAAGACCTGGTCGCGGCGGTCGACAATTATCCCTGAATTCGTTGGTATGACCTTTGCCGTGCATAACGGAAAAAAGTTTGTTCCGGTGTTCGTCAGTGAAAATATGGTTGGACACAAGCTCGGTGAATTCGCGCCAACCCGTACCTACTACGGTCATGGCAGTGACAAGAAAAGCAAGGTCAGATAGTTTTTATCCTGACAGGAGTTTCGAATAATGGAAGCACAAGCTAAATTGCGAAACGTCCGCCTTTCTCCACGTAAGGCGAGACTTGTTGTTGATATGGTACGTGGTAGAGACATTCAGGATGCCCTTAACCTGTTGCGCTTTTCCCCGCAGAAAAGTGCTCCGATTGTTAGCAAGTTGCTCAAGTCGGCGGTTGCCAACGCTGAGCAGTTAGGTGCAGCCGATGTTGATAAATTGTTTGTCAAATCGATTATGGTTGATCAGGGTCCAGTGCTTAAGCGGTTTATGCCGCGTGCTCAAGGTCGTGCCAGCCGGATTCGTAAACCGACCAGCCACATTACTGTGGTATTGAACGTTAAGTAATTCGAGGAGGTATCCCTTTGGGCCAGAAAGTTCATCCGATAGGATTTCGTCTGGGTATCAACCGGACTTGGGAGTCCCGCTGGTATGCAGATGGTGATTATGCAGTGAAGCTTCATGCAGACTTAAAGCTGCGTGCGTTTTTGAAAAAGCGCCTGTTTCATGCCGGCATTTCAAAAATAGAGCTCGAGCGCGCTGCCAATAAAGTCAAGATTAATATCTATGCTGCGCGTCCGGGTATTATCATTGGTAAAAAAGGATCTGAGGTTGAAGTTCTGAAAAAAGAACTGGCCAAGATTACTGATGATGAATGCTTTATCAATATCCAGGAAGTTCGCAAGCCTGAAGTTGATGCGCAACTTGTTGCTGAGAACGTGGTTCTGCAACTTGAAAGACGGGTTGCTTTCCGTCGGGCGATGAAAAGAAGCGTCACAATGGCCTTGAAGTTTGGTGCCAAAGGGATCAAGATCACCTGTTCCGGTCGCCTCGGCGGTGCTGAGATGAGTCGTACCGAATGGTATCGTGAGGGACGCGTTCCACTACACACCCTGCGTGCTGACATTGACTACGGTTTTGCTGAAGCTAAGACGACCTACGGAATTATTGGAGTGAAAGTACTCATTTTCAAAGGTGAAGTGCTCGGCAAAGAGAAAGAACAGCCAGCGGGCTGATCAGGAGTAACAAATCATGTTAATGCCCAAGAAGGTTAAACATAGAAAGCAATTTACCGGCAGGATGACCGGTCAGGCCACGCGTGGCACGGAAGTCAGCTTTGGTGATTACGCCCTGCAAGCAACTGAATGTGGTTGGTTATCCTCCCGTCAGATTGAAGCTGCGCGTCGCGCTATGACGCGATATATCAAACGGGGCGGTAAAATCTGGATTCGCGCTTTTCCTCATAAGCCAGTCACCAGCAAACCAGCTGAAACCCGTATGGGTAAAGGCAAAGGTTCCCTTGATAAGTGGGTAGCTGTCGTTAAGCCGGGTCATATTCTTTATGAAATGCAGGGCGTAACCGAAGAAATCGCTCGCGAGGCCTTTCGTCTGGGCGCCCATAAGCTGCCGATGAAAACCAGGTTTGTGAAGAGAGAGGACGGCAATGAAGGCTAGTGAATTTAAGGATCTCAGTATCGATGAGCTTTGTGCCAAAGAGACCGAACTGCATAAAGAATTATTTAATCTGCGATTCCAGTTGCATACCGGACATTTAGAGAATTCGGCCAGAGTGTCCCAGGTACGCAAGGATATTGCTCGGGTTAAGACATTTCTGTCCAGCAAGCAACAAGCTTAAGTGAGAGGTCACATGAGTCAAGAAGTTACAGAGCGCGGCAAGAGAAATACCAGGGTTGGAATTGTTGTCAGTGACAAAATGGATAAAACCGTTGTCGTTAAGATGGATAACCTGGTCAAGCATAGTATTTACAAAAAAATCATCAAGCGGAAAGTCACCTGTAAGGCTCATGATGAGACGAACAGTTGCTCTGTCGGTGATAAGGTTCTTATAGTTGAATCCAGGCCCTTGTCCAAGGATAAGCGGTGGCGTGTGCGCCAGATACTGGAGAAAGCCGTTACGGCGTAGGAGTTGATGTCATGATCCAGATGCAATCCATGCTTAGCGTGGCAGATAATTCCGGGGCCAAAAAACTTTGTTGTATCAAGGTTCCTGGTGGTTCAAAGCGCAAATACGCCGGAGTGGGCGATATCATCATTTGTAGCGTGAAAGAGGCATTGCCTAATTCAAAAGTTAAAAAAGGTGATGTCGTGCGTGCTGTTATTGTTCGGACAACTAAAGAGGTCCCGCGTCCTGATGGATCCTTTATCCGTTTTGACAATAATTCAGCTGTTGTTGTCAACAATGGTAATGAACCGATCGGAACCCGTATTTTTGGACCTGTTGCCAGAGAATTGCGTGCTCGCCATTTCGTAAAAATTGCGTCACTGGCTCCGGAAGTTCTGTAGTAAATTATCACTGGAGAAAATAAGTAATGTCTATAGCGAAATTGCATGTCAAAAAAAATGACATGGTAAAGATTATTGCCGGTAAAGAGCGCGGCAAGACTGGTAAGGTGCTACGTGTTATGCCTGACAAGGGGCGGGTAATCGTAGAAAGTTTGAACGTTGTGAAGCGTCATACGCGTCCGAGTCAGCTCAACCCGGAGGGTGGTATTGTTGAGAAAGAAGCTGCAATCAGCCTTTCCAACGTGATGCTGGTCTGCGGTTCTTGTAATGAGCCGACCCGCACCGGAGTGCGTAAACTCGAAGATGGAAATAAAACCCGTTACTGCAAGAAATGTAACGCGAGCGTTGATAAGTAAACGGAGATCTTGATGGCCAGGTTAAAGCAGATGCATTTTCAGGAGCAGGTTCCGGCTCTGATGAAAGAATTCCAGTACAGAAATGTCATGGAAGTTCCGAAAATTGAGAAGGTAGTCCTCAATATGGGTTTAGGTGAGGCTATTCAAAACCCTAAGCTTCTCGAATCCGCAGTTGAGGAACTCGGTCGCATTACCGGGCAGAAGGCAGTTATTACTAAGGCAAGAAAGTCGATTGCCAGTTTTAAGTTGCGTGAAGAAATGTCTATCGGAGCATGCGTGACCTTGCGTCATGACCGTGCCTGGGAGTTTCTTGATCGTCTTATTAACGTGGCGCTGCCTCGTGTTCGTGACTTTAAGGGAATTTCGGCAAAGGCTTTTGACGGGCGCGGTAACTATACACTTGGGATCCGTGAGCAACTTATTTTTCCTGAAATCGACATTGACCGCATTGCCAAGGTTTCCGGAATGAATATTACCATTGTCACAACGGCTAAAAATGACGAAGAGGGACGCGCTTTATTGTCCGGTCTCGGCATGCCGTTCAGAAAATAGTTATAAACCGAAGCGGAGGAAACAGTGGCAAAGAAATCGATGATTGCTAAATCAAAACGAACCCAGAAGTTCGGTGTTCGTCAGTATAATCGCTGCCCGATTTGCGGTCGTCCACGTGCTTATTATCGTAAATTTGATATGTGCAGAATTTGTCTGCGGAAACTGGCATCAGCGGGGAAAATTCCCGGAGTTGTCAAGTCCAGCTGGTAACAGCGTTAAGGAGAATCATCTATGTCCATGACAGATCCGATGGCAGACTTGCTGACCCGTATTCGCAATGCGGGGATGGCCGGTCACGCAAAGCTTGATGTGCCGTCGAGCAATATAAAGGTTGCTGTTGCAACCGTATTGCATGAACAGGGTTACTTAAAAAATTTCAAGGTCATCAGTGATAGCAAGCAAGGTATCCTACGTATTTTTCTGAAATACGATGAAAATCAGGACCCTGTTATCCATGAGATCAAGCGAATATCCAAACCGGGATGCCGCGTATATGTCAGTACAGATAAGGTTCCCAGGGTGAAAAACGGCGTTGGGGTATATATCTTGTCGACCTCCAAGGGTGTCATGGACGACGTCTCTGCGCGCCGTGAGAATGTTGGTGGCGAAGTTATCTGTACCGTTTGGTAGAGCAGAGCGAGGAGTATCAAAATGTCACGTATAGGAAAGTTGCCAGTCCCCATTCCAGCCGGGGTAAAGGTGTCTCTGAGCGACAATGAGATGACTGTGACTGGACCCAAGGGAACCCTGAAGCGGCCATTGCATGATCGTATGATCATTGCTGTGGAGGCCGAACAAATTGTTGTTAACCGTCCCAGTAACGAAAAAACTGATCTGGCATTGCATGGTTTGACCCGTTCCTTGATTAATAACATGGTTGTTGGTGTTTCTCTGGGCTTTAAAAAGGCCCTTGAAATTAACGGTGTTGGTTACCGCGCTGAAATCAGTGGTAAGGTGTTGACCATGTCTCTTGGTTATTCCCATCCAGTGGTATATGAGTTGCCTGAAGGTATCTCGGTTGAGGTTGAAAAGCAGACCAAACTGAGCGTCATCGGCATCGATAAGCAGCTGGTCGGCTCTACATCCGCAAAAATACGCTCTTTCCGCGCCCCTGAGCCTTACAAAGGTAAAGGGATTAAATATGCCGATGAACGTATTCTGCGTAAAGCCGGAAAAGCTGGTAAATAGATGATTTTAAAGCAAGGAGCAAAACTGTGAATGTTTCTCAGACCAGACGTCTGGCACGACTCAAGCGTCAAGCCCGCGTGCGTAAAAAAGTTCGTGGTACAAGTGAGCGCCCCCGGCTTTCTGTTTTTCGCAGTGCAAAACATATTTATGCCCAGATTATTGATGACACAGCAGGGGCTACTCTGGTAGCCGCCTCAACAGTAGAAAGCGGCATCGATATGAACAATAAGGGCAATGTTGAGTCTGCGAAGGTTGTAGGTACAGCTGTTGCTCGTAAGGCACTGGAAAAAAATATTAACCATGTTGTTTTTGATCGAAATGGATTCCTGTATCAGGGGCGCGTTCAGGCTCTGGCCGATGCGGCACGGGAAGCTGGACTCAAACTATAGAGGAGATGATCTGTGCTGCGCATTGATCCAGATAAGTTGGAATTGACCGACCGCGTTATTCACATCAATCGAAATGCCAAAGTTGTAAAAGGTGGACGTCGATTCAGCTTTTCTGCCTTGGTTGTTGTCGGTGATGGTGATGGTCATGTAGGTTATGGTCTTGGAAAAGCGAAAGAAGTTCCGGAAGCGATTCGCAAGGCTGTCGAACAAGCCAAGAAGAGCCTTATTCAGGTTCCGATTCAACCAGGCAGCACAATTCCCTATGACGTTATCGGCAAGTTTGGAGCCGGCAGGGTGTTACTGAAACCTGCGTCTGAGGGTACTGGTGTTATTGCCGGAGGCGCTGTGCGTCCGGTTCTTGAGTCCGTTGGTGTTGGTAACGTACTGACTAAGTGTTTGGGTACGAACAACCCACACAATGTCGTCAAAGCTACTATTAATGCTTTAAAGATGCTTAAGAGCCCTGAAGAAATTAACGCACGCCGCGGAATCAATCAGCCTTAAGCAAGAAATCAGGGAGACGCAGGATGGCGACAGAAGTTAAAGTCACCTTAAAAAAGAGTCCTATTGGCCGTAAGGCTTATTTTTCTAATGTACTCAAAGGCCTCGGGTTTAGGCGCATGAATCAGACAGTGATATTGCAGGACACTCCTGAAATACGTGGAATGATCCGCAAAGTCGAGCATATGGTTGTCGTTGAGGACTGATCACAGAATAAAGGGCAGTATCATGGATTTAAGTCAATTGAAACCGGCACCCGGTTCTACTAAAAATAAAAAACGCATTGGTCGTGGTCCAGGTTCCGGCACAGGAAAAACCTCCGGCAAGGGTCACAAGGGTCAAAAGGCCCGCAGTGGTGGCAGTATCAAGCCCGGATTTGAGGGTGGACAGATGCCTCTGCAACGGCGTTTGCCCAAGCGTGGCTTTACCTCGATCAATAAAAAAGATTTTAATCTTATTAACCTGCGTGACCTTGATTGTTTCGATGCGGAGACAACCATTAATCTCGAGCTCTATGGCAAAGCGGGTCTGGTGAAAAAAATGAAGGACGGAATTAAAATTCTTGCTGATGGTGAACTGTCTAAGCCATTAACTGTCCAGGCCCATAAATTCAGCCGCGCTGCTATCGACAAAATTGAAGCTGCAGGTGGTAAGGCCGAGGTTATTTAATGCTATCAACTGTACAGAATATTCTGGCAATACCGGAATTGCGCCGCAGGATTGCTTTCACTCTTTCTATTCTTGCAGTTTACCGTATCGGATGCCACGTCCCAACCCCAGGTATTGACGGCCAGGTTCTATCGCAGTTCTTTGCTGGGAGCGAGGGAACACTGTTGGGTCTTGTCAGTGCATTCACCGGCGGTGCTCTTGAGATGATGGCCGTATTTGCTTTGGGTATCATGCCCTATATCAGTGCCTCTATTATTCTTCAGTTGCTCACGGTTGTCTATGAGCCCCTCGAAAAGTTGTCCAAGGAGGGTGAACAGGGCCGCAAAAAGATTACCGAATATACCCGCTACGGAACAATCGTCCTGGCGGTTATTCAGGGGGCGGGTATGGCTTATGGCCTTCAGGGCATGGTCGGTCCGGCTGGTGAACCCGTTGTTCCGAACCCGGGTGTAGGCTTTATCCTGATGACAGTGATTACCTTGACAGCTGGTACCGCTTTTGTTATGTGGCTGGGTGAGCAGATTACTGAACGGGGTATCGGTAACGGTATTTCATTGATCATCTTTGCCGGTATTGTTGCAGGGATGCCATCGGCCATTGTCAATACCTTGCGGCTGCTTGAAACCGGGGCGATGACACCGACAGTGATCATATTCATCCTGGCCTTGATGCTGGCCACCGTTGCTGCCATTGTTTTCATGGAACGAGCGCAGCGCAGAGTGCCGATCCATTATGCAAAACGGGTTGTCGGCATGCGTAATATGGGTGGTCAATCCAGTCATCTGCCCATGAAGATCAACATGGCCGGAGTTATTCCGCCTATCTTTGCTAGTTCGATCATGATGTTTCCTGCGACCATTGCGAGTTTTGTTGATGCCCCATGGGTTCAGCAGATCTCGGCCTATCTGTCTCCGGAGCATCTGGTCTACAACATATTTTATGTTGCGTTTATTGTGTTCTTCTGCTACTTCTACACGGCTATAACCTTTAACCCAGTTAACGTAGCTGAAAATATCAAGAATCAGGGAGGTTTTGTCCCAGGTATACGGCCCGGGAAGGAGACTGCAACATATCTTGATACGGTATTAAGCCGCTTGACTTTTGCGGGTGCCATTTACGTGTCCGCGGTTTGTGTGTTACCGACAATCATGATTAGTCAACTGAACGTTCCATTCTTCTTTGGTGGTACGGCCTTGCTGATTGTTGTTGCTGTCGGCATGGATACTTCAGCGCAGATTGATGCACATCTGATATCGCGCTCGTATGAAGGTTTTATGAAGGGTGTCACTCTCAAAGGGCGACACGGTTAGGTTTTTTTGCTATGAATTTAATTTTGCTTGGACCTCCGGGTGCTGGAAAAGGTACACAGTCTGCTTTATTGGAAAAGCATTTCAATATTCCGCAGATTTCGACTGGCGATATGTTGCGAGCGGCGGTCAAAGCATCAACCCCGATGGGTCGTAAAGCAAAGGCCTATATGGATGCTGGTGATCTGGTCCCGGATTCTGTTGTCGTGGGTATTGTTCATGAGCGCTTGCAGGAGCCGGATTGTGCCGAAGGATTTATTCTAGATGGCTTCCCCCGGACAGTTCCTCAGGCAGATGCCCTTAACGATTCACTGGTTCAGCTGAATAAGCAACTCAATGCCGTCGTTTCTTTACAGGTTGATATCAATGCTCTGGTTGAACGTTTGACCGGACGCCGCGCCTGTAAGAACTGTGGCAAGGGTTTTCATCTTAAGTTTGATCCCCCGGTGGCAGATGGTTCCTGCTCTGTCTGCTCAGGTGAATTGATCCAGCGGGATGACGACCATGAAGAAACAATCCGCCGGCGGATAGATGCATATCGTCAACAGACAGCGCCCCTTGAAGATTATTATCGTCGTGTCGGAATATTACTAACAGTAGATGGTATGACTGGGATCGACGAAGTCCAGCAGGAGATTCTGGCAGGATTACAGGCACATTGATTTGATAGTATTAAAGTCTCAGGCAGAATTAAAAAAGATGCGACGTTCCGGACGTATGGTCGCAGAAGTTTTAATGTTACTGCGAGACAAGATTAAACCGGGGGTTACTTCCCTCGAGTTGGATAGAATTGCCCATAATCAGTGTCGTAAGTGGAATGTCACGCCTGCTTTCAAGGGTTACGGTGGTTTTCCTTATACGATTTGCGCATCACGGAATGAGCAAATCGTTCACGGTTTTCCCAATACGATCCCGTTGGCTGAGGGCGACATTTTGAGCATCGATTTCGGATTGATCTCTGAAGGATTTTACGGTGATCACGCAATTACCTTTCCGGTTGGTGAGGTCGACAGTGAAACCCAGCGGTTGCTTGATGTTACCCGTCAGTCGTTGCAACAGGGTATCGAAGCTGCGCAGCCTGATGGTTTTTTGAGTGATATTTCTCACGCCGTGCAGATTTGTGTTGAAAATGCGGGTTATAGCGTAGTACGGGAATTTGTCGGCCACGGCATTGGCCGCCAGCTACATGAGGATCCGCAAATACCGAATTACGGTTCACCTGGCACCGGCCCCAGATTGCGTCCCGGGATGACACTGGCAATTGAACCGATGGTTAATGTCGGCAAACCTGGGGTGTCGATTCTCGATGATGGTTGGACAGCGGTGACGGTCGATGGTAAACGTTCGGCCCACTTTGAACACACAGTAGCGATAACTGAAAACGGTCCGGAAATACTCTCCCGGATTGATTCATAGTAACTCCCATTTAATTTTTATGGGAAATGGATAGGAAAAGGATCTCACAATGAAGGTAAGAGCTTCGGTCAAGAAGATCTGTGATAAGTGCAAAACAATCAAACGCAAAGGTGTTATCCGGATCATCTGCGAGAATCCCAAACACAAGCAAAGACAGGGATAAGGCCCTAGGAGGAAAAATTGGCACGTATTGCTGGAGTTGATCTCCCGCGCAACAAGCGCATTGAAGTGGCAATGACCTATGTATATGGGATCGGCCGCACCAAATCTAAAGAAATTCTTGGTCAGGCAGGAGTTGATTATAACGCTCGCACTGATGACCTTACCGAGGCTGAACTGGCAACAATTCGTGAATTGGTTGACCATAACTGTCGCGTTGAGGGCGATTTGCGTCGCGAGGTGTCGATGAATATCAAGCGTCTGATGGACCTTGGGTGTTATCGTGGTCTTCGTCACCGTAGAGGTTTACCGGTACGTGGGCAGAACACCAAGAATAATTCACGGACACGCAAAGGTCCTAAAAAGACTGTTGCCGGCAAGAAGAAATAAGCGGAGTTATCATGGCTAAATCAGGTAAGAAAGTTATACGTAAAAAGGTTGAAAAGAAGAATATTGCGCGCGGAGTCGCGCATATACAGTCAACCTTTAATAATACTATTGTGACCATCACCGACCCTATGGGTAATGTGGTAGCCTGGTCAACCTCAGGCGCAAAAGGTTTTAAGGGTTCACGCAAAAGCACTCCCTTTGCCGCCCAGATTGCCGCGGAAGAAGCTGCAACCAAGGCCATGGAACACGGCATGCGCTCGGTTGAGGCCTATATCAAGGGCCCAGGTAGCGGTAGAGAGTCAGCTTTGCGCGCGCTCTCCCTCGCCGGACTGACAGTGACAATGATCAAGGATGTCACTCCGATCCCCCACAATGGCTGCCGTCCACCCAAGCGTCGTCGCGTTTAAGCAACAAGGAGGAAGAAGTTGTCTAGGTATTCAGGTCCTGTCTGCCGTCAGTGCAGAAGAGAAAACACTAAACTGTTCCTTAAAGGGGACAGATGTTACACCGATAAATGTTCTGTGGAACGTCGTAACTACGCACCCGGACAACATGGGCAGCGTCGTTCCAAGGTTTCTGATTACGGTGCGCAGCTGCGTGAGAAACAAAAAGTTAAACGTTCGTACGGTTTGCAGGAAAAACAGTTCAAGCTGTATTTCACCAAGGCCGACCGGATGCGCGGTGTTACCGGCGAAAACCTGCTGATTCTTTTGGAAAGACGCTTCGATAGCGTAATCTATCGTTTGGGATTTGCTGCGTCACGAGCTCAGGCCCGGACCCTGGTGCGTCACGGTCATTTCCAGATCAATGGTCATAAGGCCAACATCCCATCACAGTTGATTCGTCCCAACGATGTTATCAGTCTGATTGAAAAAAGTCGTCAGATTGCCTGCATCAATGAATCGCTGGATAGTGTGATGCGGCGTGGTTTGCCTTCCTGGATTGAGCTTGATCGTGATGCTTTCAAGGGGACGATGAAGACCTTACCGGTTCGTGCAGAGTTGACGACTCCAGAGGTTCATGAGCGCCTGATCGTCGAACTTTACTCAAAATAATCGCAACCTCGCCAAGGACTCTTGAGAGGGAGATTCAATAAATATGTACAAAAACTGGAGAAATCTGATCAGTCCCAAGCGTCTTGAGGGTACCGAACTGACTACAACTTACGGAAAGTTTGTCGCCGAGCCCTTTGAGCGCGGGTTTGGGACAACCCTCGGCAATTCGTTGCGCAGGGTTTTGTTATCGTCGCTTCAAGGTGCAGCCATTACATCCGTGCGCATCAAGAATGTTGCCCATGAGTTTTCCAATGTGCCCGGTGTTACCGAAGATGTGACCGATATCATTCTTAATCTTAAAGGCGTTAAAGTGCGCCTGCATGGCCATGATAGCCGTAACATTCGTATTGTTAAAAAGGGCCCGGGGGTCGTTCGTGCCGGTGATATGATCACCGACAGCAATGTTGAAATCCTCAATCCTGAACATCACATTGTTACCTGTGGCGAAGAAACAGACCTGGAAATGGATATGCATGTCTCCATGGGGAAGGGCTATGTGTCTGCTGATCGCGGACGCGATGAAAATGCCCCGGTGGGAACAATTCCGATTGATGCGCTGTTTTCCCCGATCGTCAAAGTTAATTACAATGTCTCCAATGCTCGTGTCGGAAACATGACTGACTATGACAAGCTGACCCTTGAAGTTTATACAGACGGTAGTGTCACTCCTGACGATTCAGTTGCCTTTGCGGCAAAGATTCTCAAGGAGCAACTGCAGATCTTTATTAACTTCGATGAGGATCAGGAACCACAAATTGAGGAAGAAGAGGGCGAGAAGAACAAGATCAATGAAAACCTCTATCGCTCTGTTGAGGAGTTGGAGTTGTCAGTTCGCAGCGCCAATTGCTTGAAAAACGCTCAAATTAATCTGATTGGTGAATTGGTACAGCGCTCTGAATCAGAGATGCTCAAGACTCAAAATTTTGGTAGAAAATCACTGAATGAAATCAAGGATATCCTTGCCGACATGGGCTTAGGCCTGGGGATGAAGATCGAATCTTTTCCTGATCCCGAATACCTGAAACTGATACGAAAAGGTCAGGATGACGAATAATCGTCCTGTGAATGTTTAAGAAAGGAACATCCCAATGCGTCACAATAAATCAGGAAGAACATTAGGTCGTAAACCCGACCATCGTCAGCATATGATGCGTAATATGGTGACCTCTTTTCTTCTGAACGAAAAAATAACAACCACTGTTACTCGTGCCAAGGAATTGCGCAAGTTAGCAGAAAAAATGATTACTCTGGCTAAGCGCGGCGATCTTCATTCCCGCCGTCAAGCTATGCGTGTCATTCGTGAACCGCAAGTTGTGGCACGTTTGTTCGAGATGATTGCCCCGCGTTATGCTGACCGTCCCGGTGGCTATACCCGCATTCTGCGCCTGGATAATCGTCTTGGTGATAATGCTCCGATGGCGATCATTGAGTTGGTTGAAGAGGGTTACGTTGCCCCGGTTACTGATGATACTGACGAAGAATCAATTGCTACCGAGCAGAAAGAAGCCGCCGCGAATTGATTTTAACCACTCGGTAAATCTTTAAGGGCAAAGGGATTAACTCCTCTTTGCCCTTTTTTTGTTGCAGGTAATGACTGAGGGACAGTGTTGTCTTTATAAGGCCTGATAAAGATACGCAGCAAACGTTAATCTGCCTAATTTTAACCCGGATTGGTGGACATTATGCACGAAAACAAGATGCGTTTGCTTCAGGAGTCGATCAGTAAATTACTCCGCCGCGATGCTACTCCCAACTTAAAAAAAGTACTTACAAAGATCCACCCTGCCGATATTGCACATATCTTTCGTTATTTTACAATTCAGGAACAAAAAACCCTGCTCTCTTTGATCCCGGACCTAGAACGCGCAGCAGATGTTCTCGCTGAACTGGATCCCGATTCCTGGCCTGAGCTCGCCGATCTTCTTGATCGCGATTATCTGGTTTCCGTTGTTCATCAAATGGCCGATGATGACAGCGCTCTGTTTATCCGCAGTCTTCCTGATACCCTTGCTGAAGACTTGCTGACAGAAATGCATGATGACCATTCTGACGACGTTGAGCGCTTGCTGGCTTATGACGAGGATTCAGCCGGTGGCATCATGTCAACGGATGTTTTTTTTCTTAATCAGGATATTACCGTCAAGCAGGCGATTGAGAAATTACACGATGCTCAGGATTACGAGATGGTTTTCTACGTCTACGTTACTGATGAGCATAACCACCTGGTTGGTGTTTTGTCTCTTCGTCAATTGCTCACTGTACCTCCCCACACGAAACTGTCCGCGATTATGTCGACCAATGTTATCCGGGTGCGGGTAGATATGGATCAGGAGTATGTCGCTGAACTGGTTGCCAAGTACAATATTCTCGCGATACCGGTTGTTGATGAGCATGGTAAACTCATGGGGGTAATCACCGTTGATGACGTTATTGATGTTATGCGCGATGAGGCGACCGAAGATATCCTGCGGATGGCCGGGACGACCGAAGAGGAACTACTGCTCGGTTTTCGCTCGTTCAGGATCGCCCGTTTGCGGCTGCCGTGGTTATTGATGACTCTGTTTGGCGGCGTCACGACCGGCTTTCTCATGTGGATGTTCAAGGCAACCCTTGAACAGGCGATTATGCTGATTTCTTTTGTTCCGGTTATCACCGGTATGGGCGGAAACGTCGGCGGTCAATCATCAACCATTCTAATTCGTGGCTTTGCTACCGGTCGGATTGATTTTGGCAGCCTGCGTCAGGTGTTTTTCAAGGAACTGCGGGTTGGTCTGATTATGGGGTCAGTCTGTGGGGTGGTGATTGCGCTGGTGGCAATGAGCTGGCACCAGAATCTGTATATTGGTCTGGTTGTCGGCATTGCAATGGTAGCTGCCATTACCGTAGCCGCCTGTATGGGCGTTATCGTCCCGGCTTTTTTTAAAAAAGTGGGAATCGATCCGGCCATTGCGTCGAGCCCTTTTATTCAGACCGCCAATGATATTACCGGAATTCTCATCTACTTCGGTACCGCTACGATCTTTCTACGGTTGTTGATCTGATCTGGGTAAGACCATGAAGGGAACCCTGCTATGCTGTGAAGGAGTGGTGTTGCGCTACATCAATTATGGTGAAGCCGATCGCATCGTCAGCGTGTTTACCGCAGCTTGGGGGATAAAAAAGGGGTTTGCCCGGTCAGCACGTAACAGCCGTAAGCGCTTTGGTCCGGCGCTGGAGCCTTTCACCCAGGCGGTTTTTCACTGGCGCCAGGGGCGCGGGGATCTCTGGACTTTGCAGGATGCCGATCTGCTCACCCCACGCAGTGGCTTGCGCACTGATCTGGATCGTCTGGCCCTGGCTGGTTACGGGGTTGAGCTGGTCGAGCTGCTGGCGGCTGAAGCAGAAGATCATCAACGGATTTATGAGCTGTTGTGCAGCTATCTTGACTACCTTGATGGCGGTGGTGATCACGCCGTCGCGCGTCTGTTATTCGAGCTGCGGTTGGTTTATCTGCTCGGCTATATCCCCCATCTATTACACTGTAGTGAGTGTCTGAAAATATTCGATCATGAGCTGGTTCGTTTTGATTTCCGGCGTGGCGGCAGTCTTTGCCGCGATTGTGCCGGTGTCAACGACCTTGAGGTTGGCCTCGGCAGCATGGGCTCTCTAGCGCGTTCGCTACGGGTTTCTCATCAACAGTTTGACGGTTTTAAGCTGGGTACCACAACGATTGGTGACGGTCATATGCTCCTTTCCCAGGTGTTCCGTGAGATTCTGCCCCGTGAACCGAACTCGTTGAAATTTCTCGCCCGCTTAAGTGCCCGTGAATCTTGACATCCTTATGGGTGATAGCTAAACTCCCGAACGCACATGACCTTTCTTTTTTCCCTTGTAACGGGCTTTTGCCTGTCCCTTGGAGGAACCGTGACTTTTCAGGAATTAATCCTTTCCCTGCAGAACTTCTGGGCCGCTCAGGGGTGCATTATTCAACAGCCCTACGACATCGAAAAAGGTGCCGGAACCTTTAACCCCGCTACTTTTTTGCGCGCTCTCGGTCCTGAACCCTGGAATGTCGCTTATGTCGAGCCGTCTCGCCGTCCCACCGATGGGCGCTATGGTGAGAATCCTAATCGACTCCAGCATTATTATCAATTCCAGGTGATTCTCAAGCCCTCGCCACTCAATATTCAGGATCTGTATCTCGATTCGCTCAAGAGTTTTGGTATTGATCCCCTTGCTCACGACATTCGCTTTGTTGAGGACGATTGGGAATCTCCAACCCTGGGCGCCTGGGGCTTGGGTTGGGAGGTGTGGCTCGATGGCATGGAGATTACCCAGTTTACCTATTTCCAGCAGTGTGGTGGCATCGATTTAAAGCCGATCCCCGGAGAGATCACTTATGGTATTGAGCGGATTGCCATGTACCTGCAGGGGGTGGATAATGTTTATGATCTGGAGTGGGTCAAGGGGATTCGTTACGGTGATGTCCATCATCAGACTGAAGTGGAATTTTCCCACTACAACTTTGAAGAAGCTGATACCGCTATGCTGTTCCAGCTTTTTAATATGTACGAAAAGGAATCGCTACGCCTGGCCGAGAAAAAGCTGGTATTTCCAGCTTACGATTTTGTCCTGAAGTGTTCTCACACCTTTAACCTGCTTGATGCCCGTGGTGCAATTTCAGTAACCGAGCGCGCCGGATATATCGGTCGGGTGCGCAATATGGCGAAACTCTGTGCTAGTGCCTACGTTGAACAACGCGAACGACTTGGTTTTCCGCTGTTGCAAAAATAATCGCATCTAGCGGTTGCCAACTGCCTGCAAGGATTGGAGACATACATGTCTGCAGAACTGTTTCTTGAATTGGGGACGGAAGAAATACCCGCCGGATTTATTCCGCGCGCCCTTAACGATATGGAAAAACTGCT
>Ga0102938_10001374_pt1 | contig 18405 bp, 17 predicted proteins | sample SalPonR2_B_D2_MG_FD_84516 | JGI IMG/M metagenome (GOLD analysis project Ga0102938, IMG submission 84516) | Salt pond soil microbial communities from South San Francisco under conditions of wetland restoration - Salt Pond MetaG R2_B_D2_MG | ecosystem: Environmental > Aquatic > Marine >...
CGCAGATGAACGCAGATGAGCGCGGATGACAAGCAAGAGCAGAGCTGGAGACCAATGTGCGTCGGTTCGCACTCGATCAGGAGCGCCTGCAGTGCGTCGAGTCGGACCTTCGTTTTTCCATCTGCGTCCATCTGCGGTTCGTATCCGCTTTTGAATCCGAGTGAAACATGAGTAAACGAACCGAAATTCGCGTCCCCGATATCGGCGACTTCGAGAAGGTCCCGGTCATCGAGGTGCTGGTGGCCGAAGGGGACACCATCGAGGTCGAGCAGTCGCTGGTCACGCTGGAGTCCGACAAGGCAACGATGGAAGTGCCGGCGCCTGCGTCGGGCACGCTGGTGACGCTGACGGTGCAGGAGGGCGACGAAGTCTCAGAGGGCGACGTGATCGGCGAGCTGGAGCTGGCCGATGACGCCGCGGCGTCCGGGGACGAGGCCGGCGACGGACCTGCCGCCGAGGACGATAGCTCCGCCGGGTCGGCAGATTCTGGCGCGGCGGCCGACGTCGGCGCGGCGAGCGGCGAATCGCCCGACGAAACGTCCGACAGTTCTTCCGACGATTCCGGGATCGATATCCGCGTGCCGGACATCGGCGATTTCGACAAGATCCCGGTCATCGAGGTGCTGGTGTCCGAAGGCGATGCGGTGGAGGCCGAGCAGTCGCTGCTGACGCTGGAATCCGACAAGGCCACCATGGACATCCCGGCGCCGCAGGCCGGCAGGCTGGTGAAGCTGAGTGTGCAGGTCGGCGACGAGGTCTCGGAAGGCGACCTCATCGGCCGGATGAAGGTGGCCGCGTCGACCGACGGCGAGTCGGCGTCGGCTGCAGAGTCCTCGTCGTCGAGCGACGCGCCGGTCTCGTCCGCGCCGCCTCCGGCTTCCGCGCCGGCCCCGGCCGCATCGTCGGACGACGCCGGGCCGAGCGCGCCGCCGGTGCCGTTCGCCGAGATGGGCCGCGATCCGTCCAGCCTTCCGCACGCCTCGCCTGCGGTGCGCAAGCTGGCCCGCGAATTGGGCGTGGATCTTGCCGGCGTGAAGGGCAGCGGTGCGCACGGGCGGATCACCGAGTCCGACCTGAAGCAGCACGTCAAGTCCGCGATGCAGGACGGCACCGGAAGCGCTGGCGCGGCGGCGCCCGGCGGCGGCCTGGCCGTTGCCGATCCGCCGAAGGTCGATTTTTCCAAGTTCGGTGAGGTCGAGGAAGAGCCGCTGTCGCGGATCCAGAAGATTTCGGGCCCGAACCTGCACCGCAACTGGGTGACCATTCCGCACGTCACGCAGTTCGACGAAGCCGATATCACCGAGATGGACGCGTTCCGGAAGGCCAGCAAGGCCGATGCCGAGGCCGCCGGCACGAAGATGACCCCGCTGGTATTCCTGATCAAGGCGGTGGTCGCGGGACTGAGGAAGTATCCGAAGTTCAACACCTCGCTGAGCTCCGACGGTGATTCGCTGGTCTGGAAGAAGTACGTCCACGTTGGGGTCGCGGTCGACACGCCGAGCGGATTGATGGTGCCGGTGATTCGCGATGCCGATCGCAAGACGCTGCTCGAGCTGGCCCACGAACTGACCGAGCTTTCCGGCAAGGCCCGCGACGGCAAGCTCTCGCGAGAAGAAATGAGCGGCGGCTGCTTCTCGATTTCCAGCCTCGGCGGCATCGGTGGCACCGCGTTCACCCCGATCATCAACGCGCCGGAAGTCGCGATCCTCGGTGTGTCGAAGGCCGAAACGAAACCGGTCTGGAACGGCGAGGCCTTCGAGCCGCGCCTGATGCTGCCGCTGTCGCTGTCCTACGACCACCGCGTCATCGACGGCGCCGACGCGGCCCGATTCACGCAGTACCTCGCGCACGTCCTCGGCGACATCCGCCGGATGATGCTTTGAACCCTATTGATTACCGCAGATGAACGCAGATGAACGCGGATGAAAGGCAAGAAGCAGAGCACTCGTGGGACAAAGGTGACCAGTTCGTTTTCGAGCCGGATGCGTTCTCGGATCGCAGCGTTTCAGTTCTTATCTGCGTGAATCTGCGTTCATCTGCGGTAAATCAGCTTCTGAATTCGAGTGGACCATGAGCAAACGAACCGAAATCCGCGTTCCCGATATCGGCGACTTCGACAAGGTGCCGGTCATCGAGGTGCTGGTGGCCGAAGGCGATGCGATCGAGGCCGAGCAGTCGCTGGTCACGCTGGAGTCCGACAAGGCCACGATGGAGGTGCCGGCGCCGGCAGCGGGCACGCTGGTCGAGCTGAAGGTCAAGGAAGGCGACGAGCTGTCCGAGGGCGACGTGATCGGCGTGCTCGAGGTCGAGGGCGAAGGCGACGGAGAGAGATCGGCCTCTGCCGGCGAGAACGACCCGGTCGATGCGTCTTCCGCTGTCTCCGATACGGAAGTGCCCGAACCCCGAACCCCTAACCCGGAACCCGGATCGCCGAGCGGCGACGCCGACTTCGACCTGGTCGTGCTCGGCGCTGGACCGGGCGGCTACACCGCTGCGTTCCGTGCCGCCGACCTGGGCCTGAAGGTCGCGCTGATCGAGCGCTACGCATCGCTTGGCGGGGTCTGCCTCAACGTCGGCTGCATTCCGTCCAAGGCGCTGCTGCACGTCGGCCAGGTCATCGATTCGGCCGCCCGCATGGCCGAGCACGGCGTGGCGTTCGGTGAACCGGAGATCGACCTGGATCGCCTGCGCGGCTTCAAGCAGGACACCGTGGACAAGTTGACCGGCGGGTTGGCCGGTATGGCGAAGAAGCGCAAGGTCGAGGTGATCACCGGCCGCGGCGCGTTCTCCAGCGGTCACGAGATCACCGTCGAGCACGATGGCGAGAGCCGCACGGTTTCGTTCGCGCAATGCATCATCGCGGCCGGCTCGCGGGTGATGAAGATCCCGGGCATTCCCTGGGACGACGAGCGCGTGATGGACTCCACCGGCGCGCTGGAACTGGCCGAGGTGCCGAAGCGGCTGCTGATCATCGGTGGCGGCATCATCGGGCTGGAGATGGCCTGCGTCTATCGAGCGCTGGGCTCGAACATCACCGTCGTCGAGATGATGGGCCAGCTGATGCCCGGCGCCGATCCCGACCTTGTCAAGCCGCTGAGGCAGCACCTCGAGAAACAGGACGTGCGCTTTCATCTGAATACGAAGGTCGACGGTGTGGACGCCGGCGAGTCCGGCCTGACCGCGCGCTTCGACGGGAACGACGCGCCGGATTCAGGCGAGTTCGATCGCGTTCTCGTCTGCGTCGGCCGGCGGCCGAACGGTGACGCGGTCGGTGCGGAGGCCGCCGGCGTGGCCGTCACCGATCGAGGCTTCATCGAGGTCGACGGCCAGATGCGGACCAACGTCGACCACATCTTCGCGATCGGCGACCTGGTCGGCCAGCCGATGCTGGCGCATAAGGCCAGCTACGAAGGCAAGGTGGCCGCAGAAGTGGCGGCCGGGCACAAGCGCGCCGCCGACGCGCGGACCATTCCATCGGTGGCCTACACCGACCCGGAGGTCGCCTGGACGGGCCTGACCGAGAACCAGGCGAACGAGCAGGGGCTGGACTTCGGCGTCGGCAAGTTCCCGTGGGCCGCAAGCGGCCGCGCGTTGGGCATGGATCGCGCCGAAGGTTTCACCAAGGTGCTGTTCGACGAGAAGAGCGGCCGGGTGATCGGCGGCGGCGTGGTCGGTCTTCATGCCGGCGACCTGATCGCCGAAATCGGACTGGCCATCGAGATGGGCGCCACGGCCGAGGACATCGGTCTGACCATCCACCCGCATCCGACGCTCAGCGAGTCGGTGATGATGGCCGCCGAGATGTTCGAGGGCACGATCACCGACTTGTACGCGCCGAAGAAGAAGTAGGGCCAGCCACCGGGAGCGGGCGGTCCATCCGCGCCAAGGGAGAGCGGAGCATTGACAGGGGAGAGCAGGTCGGCCGCAAGCCGTGGCACCAGCATTTCGAGACGGTCGATACGATCTCGGCGATCCTGGTCGGCATGGCCGCGCTGTAGGTCAGCTGGGACCCGGGCGGGGTGATGCGCGAGGACATCCGGGCGTCGGTCCGGTCGCCCGGCGCCGACCTCGCCGGTCAGTCCTCGACCAGCCGGATTCTGGCGTCCGGCGATATCCTGCTGCCGTTCGAACTGCGCGATGCCGAAGACGCCGAGGTGTCGAGCGTCGACGCCGCGGCGCTGATGCGCTCGTTGCGCGAGGACCGGAGGATCGAGGTCTGCTATTGCTCGGTGCCGGATCGCTGGCGACCGCGAAGTCGGGCAGCGCTGGGTCGGGCGCCGTGACGACGTGCCCGCCTCGGCATTCCGATCGTGCATCGCCTCGCACCGCTGCGAGGCTTTTCAGTAGACTGCCTGTGGCGGGTGCAATCGGCACCGGATGTCCAATGAGGAATTCAGACGGAGTGAACACCGCGATCCAAAGGCTTCGGTGGCTGCTGGTCTGCACGCTGCTGATGGGCGCGAGCCCCGCGCTCGGGCAGGAACCGGTCGTGCTGCCGATCTCGGGGGAAATCACCCGACTGCAGGATGCGGCCTGGATCCGAGTCGACGACGGGAGTCTCGAGCGTCCGTCCGAGGTCCTGGCCGCCGGCGGCTTCCAGCCGATGGCCGCGCTGCAGCCGCCCCCCTCCGGGGCCGTCTGGATGCGGGTTCCCGTGCGCGCGCCAGAGAAATCGGCCGGCCCGTGGAAGCTCACGATCAAGCGTCGGTATTTCCGCAAACTCGAGCTGTTCGTGCCCAACGCCGACGGTGGGTACAAGCGCTACAGCAACAGTATGGCCGAGTATCACCCGGTCGAATTGTCGGCCTGGTTCATGGTCTATCCGCTGGCGCTGGCGCCCGGGCAGCGCGCCGATCTGCTGGTGCGTGCGGAGACGCTGCAGGGTCCGCTGAGCCCGCTCGACATCTCGGTCCAGACTGAAAGCGAATATCTCGGCGAACGCGCGAACGCCATGTGGGCCTTCGGTCTCTATTTCGGCGCCGTGGTTGCGCTGATCTTCTACAACCTGGTGCTCTACCTCAACCTGCGAACCCCGGGCCATCGCATGTACGTGCTCGCGATGACCGCCGTGCTGTTGTTCATGGGTATGGATGCCGGGCTGCTGCAGGAGTTGCTGCCGGTCTTCCTGCGCGAGCGGGAACTGCTGATCACGGTGATGTTGAGTTGCCTGATGATGGCGGCCACGATCCGGTTCTTCCAGGTCTTTGCCGGCGCGTCGGAGCGCGTCCCGAGGATCAACAAGGGGCTGAGCTTGGTGGTCGTGCTGTTCCTGGTCGTCGCCGGGACCTCGGCCGTCGCACCGCTCGAAGCGACGGCCTGGCTCGGCCCGCTGACGCAGCTGATGACGTCGCTGATGATCTTCGTGCTGATCGGGGTGGCGGCGCTCACAGGGTGGCGCGGGTCCAACCCGGCCTGGATCTTCCTGGCCGGCTGGAGCGCGTTCCTGCTCGGCGGCTTCATCCGCTCGCTGATCGGCGTCGAGGCGATCGCGCGGACCCCGGTTGCGGAATATTCGCTCTACGTCGGTAGCGTGCTCGAGGCGATGATCCTGGCGCTTGGTCTTTCCTACCGGGTCGGGCAGTTGCGCGAGCAACGAATCCGGGCCGAGTTCGAACAGCATCGCGCGATGACTCTGGCCAACCAGGACGCCCTGACCGGCGCCTACAACCGCAGGTTCTTCGAGAACTACTTGGAGACGCTGCTCGAGGACCAGCCGGGAGCGCAGTCGGAGAGCGCGCTGCTGCTTCTTGACATCGACTGGTTCAAGCAGACCAACGACACGCACGGTCACGAAGCCGGCGACATGATGCTGCGGTCGCTGACGCGGCGTTGCCTGCGCGAGTTGCGCGAGGGCGACGTGCTGTGCCGCCTGGGCGGCGACGAGTTCGCCATCGTGCTCCGCTCGGCGAGCGGGCGCGCGGCGATGGAGGCGGCTCGGCGAATCCATCATGCGGTCACCGGCGCCCCGGTGCAGTACGATGGCGAAGAGCTCGCCCTCACCATGTCGATCGGGGTCCTCGATCACCTTCGACCGGGGATGTCGCGCTCCGACGCCCTGCGGAAGGCCGACCAGGCCCTGTATTCCGCCAAGGAGCAGGGACGGAACCGGGTGGCCGGTTCGCCGACCCGCTGAGCGCCGCACGGCAGCGAGGCGCGACCAGGAGGATGGAACAGCAATGACGAATCAGTCCGACGCCGTGCTCGATACGGCGATCATCGGTGCTGGCGTGAGCGGCCTGTACAGTGCGTGGCGGCTTGCCGGCAGCGGCATCGACGGCCGCAGCATCGCGGTGCTCGAGGGCAGTGACCGGACCGGCGGCCGGCTTTACTCGGTCGGCTTGAAGGGCGAGCGCGCGATTCCGGCCGAGCTGGGCGGCATGTTCTTCAGCGATGCCCAGGACCTCGTCTATCGGCTGTGCAAGGACGAACTCGAGCTCGAACTGCAGGCCGTGACGCCGAAAGCGGACTTCGCCTGGCTGCGCGCCAGCCGCTTCCACATGGCCGATTTCGCCGAGCCGGGAACATTGCCGTATCGATTGGCCGACGACGAACGAGGCAAGCTGCCGCACGAGTTGCTGCTGCTGATCGTTCGCCGAATCGCCCCGGAAATCGACCGGTACTGGCCGTTCGATCCGGAGTCGTCGATGGCCGAGTCCGTGCGCTATCTCAGGAGTGTCAGCTTCGATGGCCGGCCGCTGCACAGCTGGGGTTTCTGGAACCTGGTCGCGCGCGTGATCAGCAACGAAGCGCGACTGGCCCTTGCCGATGTCGAGGGGACCTATGCGTTGTTCAGCAACTGGAACGCGTTGGACGCCACCTTCTCGACCCTGGCCGACCTGGTCGGCAACTGGTATCGGTTGCCCGACGGCTATCAGCGCCTGCCCGATCGCCTGCGAGCGCGGGCCGAGGACGCCGGCGTCGACGTGCAGACGGGCGCATTCGTCAGCGCGGTCCGTGCCGAAGACGGCGGGATCCATCGGATCGAGTTTGCCGACGGCCGCAAACCGCTGCGCGCTCGACGCGTGATCCTCGCGCTGCCGACCGGCGCGCTCGAGCGACTGGATTTCGATGCCGACGCAGCGGTCCACGCCGCGCTGGCTTCGGCGTTCGGCACACCGGCCTGCAAAATCTTCGTGGCGTTCGACCATCCCTGGTGGGAACAGGTGCCGGATGGTCCGGGACATATCGGGCCAGGCGGCTTCTCCGCATCGCACACCGATCTTCCGATGCGCCAATGCTTCTATCTCGGCCAGGACCCCGCCACCGGCCAGGGCCTGCTGCTCGGCGCCTTCGGTGACGAGAGATCGGTCTCGTTCTGGCCCCCGTTGATGCGCGAAGACGGCCGCGGCGTCGAATTGACCACGCCGCTCCCCGAGCGCGCGGCCACCGAGCTGTGCCGCCAGCTGTCGGAAATGCACGGCGTGGAGGTGCCGACGCCGGTCGACGGCATCTTCGTCGACTGGGCGGCGCCGCCGTACTATGCCGGCTGGCACGCCTGGTCGCCGGGCTGGAAGAGCTGGGAAGCGGCCGCGACGCTGCGCGGCACGTCCGGCATCCATATCTGCGGCGAGGCCTACAGCGCCTACCAGGGCTGGGCCGAGGGCGCGCTGACTTCCGCAGAGATGTTGCTGCAGGACGTCTTCGGCCTCGACGCGCCGGGCTGGCTCGGTGAAACCGACGCGCTGGCCCCGTATCGCGCCTGATTTACCCACCCACCACCCCCACCCGAGAGGAAATCTGCAATGTCGAAGCAAAATCTGAGCAAGTTCATCCGCACCATGGCCGAGGATCCGGAAACCCGCAAGAAGTTCGAATCCGACCCCGAGGCCGTCATGGATTCGCACGAGCTCTCGGACGATCACAAGGAGATGATCCGCAGCGGCGACAAGAAAGCGCTGCAGGAAGAGGCCGGCGCCGAAGACGCGCACATGAACTTCATCGTTCTCTGAGTCCGGTGTCGGTCCGCCCCGGCCGGTTGTCCGTGGTCGGCACCGGCATTCGGCTCGGCGGCCATCTGACCGTCGAAACCCGCCACCTGGTCCGCCACGCGGACCGGGTGTTCGCGGTGCTGGCCGACCCGTTCTCGCTCGATGTGTTGCGGGAGCTCAACTCGAACGTGGCCTCGCTGCAGGTGCACTATCGTCGGGGCCGGCCACGCGACGAGAGCTACGAGCGGATGATCACGGCGGTGCTCGAGCCGGTTCGTGCCGGGGAGCACGTGTGCGCGGCGTTCTACGGCCATCCCGGCGTGTTCGTCTGGCCGGCCCACGAGTCGATCCGGCGCGCCCGGGCCGATGGCTTCGAGGCGATCATGTATCCGGGTGTTTCGGCCGAGGATTGCCTGGTCGCCGATCTCGGCCTCGATCCGGGCGTTTCCGGCCTGCAGACCTACGAGGCGGCCGACTTCCTGGTGCATCCCCGCGTGTTCGATCCGCGTACGCCGCTCGTGCTTTGGCAGCTGGCCGTGCTCGGCGACCGGTCCCGTTCCACGTTCCGCACCGACCCGGCCTGGGTCCGCGCGCTGGCCGGGATCCTGGCCGAAGCCTATCCCGACGATCACGCCGTGACCGTCTACGAGGCCGCGGTCGGCCCGTTCGACGAGGTGCGCGCCGAGCCGGTCTCGCTCTACCGTCTGCACGAACTGGAATTCACCCAGGCCTCGACCCTCTACGTCCCGCCGATCGGCATCCCCGAGCCCGACGAAGCTCGCCTCCGCCGCCTCGGCCTCGACCCGACCGGCCTCATCGAAGCCTCGTTCCAGAAATACCGCCGGTCGAGCTGAAGGGGTGTTGAGACATCGTGCCGGTGTTCTTTAGAGGATGGGCGCGAAGACGCAAAGGCGCGAAGAAAAAAGCAAACCCTTTCAGAAGAAAAAAACAGCCTCTTCAATCCAGTGTTGCCAGCCGTTTTCGGAGCATAGCGTGAATGGGGTGGACGACGAGACCAAGACGACGAAAGCCTTTCCTGTTTCGTCACCAACCCACTTGTTTTAGCTCTTCCCTTCGCGCCTTTGCGTCTTCGCGCTCATCATCTGTGGAAGCTTGATCGAGTCGCTGAACTCATCATGAGCGCCGAAGGTGGCCGTGGCCCTGGTAGGCCCGGTCGATGCCGAGGTCGCGGCTGTGGTCGATGAGGACCTGGCCGGCGCGGGTGGTGCGCGTGGCGTCGGCGGGCAGGGCGCGGTAGTCGGCATCCTCGGCCAGCAGGCCGGCCAGCGCACCGGTGACCTGGGGCGCGGCCATCGAGGTACCGCCATAGGCGGCCCAGCCGCCGCCGGGCACCGTTGAGATGATGCCGACCCCGGGCCCGGCGACGTCGATCGCGTCGCCGTGACAGCTGAAGTTGGCGATGAAGACGGGGTCGGCGCGCAGCCGTGTCTCGCTCGGAATCCGGTGAGCTGAAAGGGTGCCGGCCGGGGCCTGGTCGAGCCGGCCCAGGGCGGTAACGGCCACCGCTTCTTCGAGTGCGGCCGGATACTCGACCGGGCCGGCGGTATTTCCCGCCGCGCAGATCACCAACGTGCCGCTCTGTACGGCATCCAGCAGGGCGTCGGACACCAGTTCCGAGCGCGACACGGTGCCCAGGCTCAGATTGATCAGGTGGCATCCGCGGTCGTGAACCAGCACGTCCAGTGCCCGGGCGATGTCGGCCTGGTGGGCGCTTCCGTCCGGGCCGAAGACGCGGAAGCAGTCGAGCCGGGCGCCCGGCGCCAGGCCCGCATAGTCGGTGTCGGCCGTTGGCCGGGCGCCGATCGCGCCGGCCACGTGTGTGCCGTGGCCGCGGTCGTCACCGCCGTCGGGGCGATGGGCGCCGTCGAGAAAGGCGCCGAGATTGTTCGCGTGGGCCAGCGCGGGATGATGACCGAGCCCGGAATCGACCACGCCGATCGCGATTCCGCGCCCGCGATCCGGGTCCATGGCCACCAGGCCCGCTTCCCGATGCCACCAGCCGAGGCCGTTCTCGGATGGCGGAAGCCGGACCAGCCGGACGTCGAGTTCGGTGCCGGCCCGGTGGTCCACGACCTGCGGCCACCAGCGCGAGGGTGGCGCGACCGCCAGTTCCAGCAGCGGCCGATCGGGGTCGTGATCCAGCCGCGCGAGTCCGTCTGCGTCGGTCCGTGTCGCGGCCTGGACACGGTCGGTAGCACTGCCGAAATACGCGAACACGTCGACGTCGGCGACCGGAAGACCATCCTCGTCGACGACATGGACCACCAGGCACCGGTCGGTGCCGGTGCGCAGCGGGACGACGATCTCGTGCGCCAGAGCCCGGCCGGTCTCGGGAGCGTGACGGGCCCGGATGCGATGCCGGATCAGCGGCTCGCAGATCAGCTCGGGGTGCCACTCGACCGCCGCGACGTCGGCGTGATCGGCCGCGAACCGCGCGACGTGACGCGAGGTGTCGTGGTGCGGTTCATGCGTGCGGATATCGTCGGCGATCCGGTCGACGTGCCGGTCCAGCGCGTCGGCCATGGCCGCTCGTGCGGCGCGGTGCTCGTGATCGTGGCGCTTGCCGGCGCGGCGGTGGCTCAGGACATAGTGCGGCATGTCGTCATCATCGCCCGCGATTCTGTATCCGTAAAGTCCTGTCGAAGTCCGAACGGCGAGATGATGAGCGCAAGGACGCGAAGGCGCGAAGAAACAAGAATCTGGTTCAGAGGAAGCAGGTCGACGCTATTCCCGTCGAATCGAGCTCGAGGGAGCGGCCGGTGGGCCATGCGGCCTAACGTGCCGCATGGCCCACTGGATCAACCAATCCATCTTCAAGTGTCCTGGTTCACCCGACACAGGAAATCTCGGGTTTTCTCTTTGCGCCTTCGCGTCCTTGCACTCATTCCTCTCGATCCGATCGCTCCGTCTTCAACACCGAAACGCTTTGCCCGCAGGCCCCGGGGTGACGGGTGCACTAGAATGCGCCATCGCCGAAATTTCGAGACGTACCATCGCCGCTCCGTCCGTTTCCAACCTGGTCCAGCGCGTCGTGCAATCGACGAGTTCGCGCGCGACGTTCGTTCGTTTCGCCTGCGTCGGCGGCACGATCGCCGTCCTCGACGCAGGCTTGCTGTACCTGCTCAAGGATCTGCCGGGATTCAACGTCTATACCGCGCGGGTGGTGTCGTATTTCGCCGCGATGTGCGCCGGCTATTTCCTGAACCGGTACTTCACCTTCCACCACCTGGAGCGCGGGCGGGAGCTGTGGGACGAACTGCTGCGTTTCTTCAGCGTCCACGCGCTGGGCGGTGCGCTGAACTTCGCGGTCTACTCGCTGATCGTGACGCTGGCCGATCGGCTGGGTGCCACGGGCAAGGTCGCGCTGTTCGCGCCGCTGGCCGGGGTCTGGATCGGGGGCGTGGTCGGCATGTGTTTCAACTTCCTGATGTCGCGGAAACACGTATTCGACGGTCGGGCGCGTTGATCACGACGCCTCGCCGGGCCCGCTCAGACTGATCCGGAGGTTTCCCGGCCGCTCGCAGACGCCGATCCGCCGCCGCCGTCTTTCGGTCCGCCTTCGCTGGGCGGTTTCGAATTCTTCATGAACCAGACAATGAAAAACACCGCCATGCCGAGCATGAAGACGATGACGAACAGCGAAAGCAGGCCGGTGAAGGTCGAGAACAGTTCGACGAAGATGTCCATGATTCGCTTCCTGTCGGACGCACGCCCCGTTGGCGCGCGCTGAAGCGGGACGATCGCATATCCGACCTCCCCGAAATCTGATCGAGGTCAATCCATGATCGGATCGCCGTTGGAATCACTCGGTCGACGCGATTCCCGGGCCGGGGACGAATGAACTCGCCCCGCGTCCCTTCCCATCGCAGGGGTCAGCCCTGCTCGAGCAATCGGCGCAGGTCGATCACGGCTGCATTCGCTCGCGCGATGTAGTTGGCCATCACCAGCGAGTGGTTGGCGAACGTGCCGAAGCCGCTGCCGTTGAGCACCATCGGGCTCCACAGCGGGCGCTGGCTGGCTTCCAGCTCGCGGATGATCTGGTCGAGGCTGGCCTCGGCGTTCTTGTCTTCCAGTACCGCGGCGAAGTCGTGGTCCAGCGCACGAAGGAAATGGATCAGCGCCCAGGTGGTGCCGCGAGCTTCGTAGAACACGTTGTCGATCTGCAGGAACGGCGTCTTGACCCGGACTTCCCGACCGAGATCGCTGGCCGGCCGCGCGACCCGGTCGCCGGTCAGATCGGTATTTCGCCGCCGATCGCCGACGCTGGCCGACAGTTGCTGGCCCATGTTGCCGAGCCGTTTCTCGACCACGGCCAGGTATTCGCGCAGGTTGTCGGCCCGATCGAAGAAGCGGGCCGGGCCGCCGGGTGAACCCAGCCGGTCGAGGTAATCCTCGAGCTGCCGGATGCCCTTGCGGTATTCGCCCTCGGTCGACGGCAGCCACCAGGATCCGTAGTCGAAGCTGAACTGCGGATCGGCGATGGCCAGGGCGGGGTCTTCGGCCGACTGGGTCTGTGACCGGCTGAAATCGTTGCGCAGCGTGCGGGCGAGATCGCGTGCCTGGAAGATCACGCCGACTTCCCAGGACGGCATGTTGTCGAGGATCACCCACGGCGGCATGATGTCGTTGTTGAGGTAGCCGCCCCGCTTGTGCAGCAGCGTGTCCATGACCTCGATCAGCGCAACGGTGGTCACGTAGCCGGTGACGAGTTGATGCCCCTCGCGCTCGGCACGCGCCTCGGCGCGGACGACCGGATCGAATCGTCCGGGTTCGTGATCGACCCACATCAGGTAGCCGGTCGCCAGCACCAGCAGGCCGAGTATGGCCAGCGTGATCCAGCGGCGCCGGCCGGTTCCGATCAATGTGTGCATCAGGCGCATGCCCCTCTCCCGGTTTCGGCGGTTGCGGCGGGTTGTCGCGATTCATGTTCATCTTGCGCGTTTGGCGGCTGGAATCAAGTGCCGAAGGTCCCGATGACGACATCGGGGGTCGGATTGCGTTATTGGAACTACAGCCCCTCGAATTCGAAATCTGAACGCGAATCGGTCGCAGCATATGGGCAAGGCCCGTGTTGAGGCCCGACCGGCGCGGTGCAACGGTGGCGAAGGAGGGGGTTGCGGGGCGACGGCATGCCGCGACGCCGCACCGCGCTCAGGGTACCGACGCGGCCTCGAAGCTCAGGAGGCATGTCATGGGAGTTTCTTCACGTTTGTTTCAGTTTCGCGCCTGGTTCGGTCGGGCCCTGCTGGCCGGCATTCTGGTGACCGCGCAAGCCGGTGCGTTCGCCGCCATCGCGCTGTTCACCGTGCCCAACGGTCTGGATGGCGTCGAGGGCGATTCGGCCAGTTCGCTGCCGTTCGGCGATACGGCCGCGTGTTCGAACGGCTTTCGCTATCAGCAGGTGATCAACGGTGACCAGGGCGTGTTCGGCACGATCGGGTCGATCGCGTTCCGGCTCGATGGCGGTGCCGCTCCGATCGGGCCACTGACCTACGGCAACGCCACCGTCACGCTGTCGTCCACCGACCTGGACGCGGCGTCGCTGAGCCCGAACTTCGACGAGAACGTGGGCCTGGACCGCCAGGTGGTCTGGAGTGGCGATCTGCAGATCGATGCCGCGACCAGCGCCATGGGCACCAACCCCTTCGACATCGTGGTCGTCGACGGCGGCGGCTTCATGTTCGGCGACGAGGGCGACAACCTGCTGATCGACATCGTGGTCGAGAACTGCCCACTCGGTGCGGCGTTCTTCATGGACGCCGTGGCCGGCACCGACGCGACCAGCGGGATGTTCTCCGGCAATGCCGATAGCGAAAGCGGCAGCCCGGCCCAGGGCCTGGTCGCCGAAGTGGTCGCCAGCACGCCGCCGCCGGTGCCCCCGCTGTACAACTGTCCGACCGTCGGCGCTGGCGACGGGCTCGGTCGTGGAATCTATCTCACGGACTTTCCGATCGATCAACTGGGTCGGGTCACGCTGACCTATCGCGTCAACACGCCCGGCCGCTACCGCGTCGAGCTGACCGCGCGCCAGGGTGCTTATGACGGTGCCGTGATCGGCTCGATCGACCGGGTCTTCGAGATCGAGGACGAAACCCAGCCGGAGCCGGTGACCTTCGACTTCCGCAACGCGTCGGTCGCTCCGGGTTCGACGGTCACGTTCAGCCAGCGGGTCATCTTCCAGCCCGAGGGCTCGTCGATCTTCTTCGATGTCGGCGATGGCCCCTGCGCGGACGTGTTCGAAACCAACGGCACCACGCCGCCGCTGGACTCGATCCGCAACGACCACGCGGCGATCACCGTGACTCCATCGTCGGCCGATTCCCGTCTGCTCGGCCTCGGCGGCAACTGGTCGGTCGTCGACCGAGCGGCGGAAGGTTTCATGATCGACGTGACCGATCTCGGCCAGCTGGTCGCGATCTGGTTCACCTACGATGACGACGGAACGCAGATGTGGTTGATCGGAACCGCGCAGCAGTTCGAGGATTCCGGCGTCGGCATGGCCCTGTTCCGGACCGACGGTCCGACCTTCGAGCAGATCCGGCAGAGTGGCTTCGACAACAGCCTGATCGACATCGAGCCCTGGGGCCGGATGTACATCCGCTTCCAGGACTGCAACGCCGCCACGGTGGCGTGGGGTTCGACCATCGGCTATGGCGAGGGCGATTTCGAGATCGAGCGCTTGTACGAAACCGAGAGCAATCTCTGCCGGTAAGCGTCTCGCCGATCCATTGCCGATCCATCACCGGGCGCGCCGCTGTGGCGCGCCCGGCATTCGGCCGGGCCTCGTGGGCCCGGTCCCGCTCAGTCCCGATCGAGCGCGTCGCGGATGCGTTCGGCGGATTCCCGCGTCAGATCCAGGTCCAGGCTTCGGGCCACGTGATCGGCCGTTTCGCTGGACAGGTGATCGCGGAGCAGGCCCAGGAAGCGTGGCTCGGCGACCAGGATCAGGCGCTCGAAGCGGTTCTCGGTGCGTGCCCGATCGAGAGCCTCGGCCAATTCGCCGGCGAAGCGTTCGGCTTCCTTGCGGTGAGGGGTTTCACTGTCCCGGGTGTCGCTGCGGCCGGGACCCTGCGAAGCGAACACCCGCCCGGGCCGATCCCGTTCGAGTTCGCGCCCGTGCAGCCGGGATTCCGGGTGCACCCAGTCCTGTTGTTCGTCCAGCTCGGCGCGTTCCGCCCTGCGGCTGAACAGGCGGGCCTGTGCCGAGTCGGCCACGAGAATCCATTCGGTCGTCATCGCGCTTCTCCGTTCGAAGATGGGTGGCGATTCACCCTAACAAACCGCCGCTTCATCGCGCAGAAACGGGTCCTGGATCGACGGCCGCGGGATGCCGGGTATGGGACAATACCGCATGGCATCGAACTCGACTCCGTACAAGCTGCACCTGACCCTCAGCGATACCGATCGCGGGGTCTACGAAACCGTTCGACGCACGATCGCCCGGCACCCGTCGGAAACCGAACTGCGCCTGACCGCGCGGATTCTCGCGCTCGGCCTGTGGTGGCACGAGCGGCTGGAATTCGGGCGGGGCCTCTCGGACGTCGACGAGCCCGCGCTCTGGCGGCACTCGCTGGACGGCCAGGTCGAGCACTGGATCGATGTCGGCCGCCCCGACGCCGACCGGATGACCCGCGCATCGCGTCACCAGCCGCACGCCTCGGTGCTGGCCTACGGTTCGACCGACGTCTGGCGCGAGAACGTGCTGCCGAAGGTGCGGCAGCTCGATGCGCTGGAGATCGCGGTGTTGCCCCAGGCCGAGACCGACGCGCTGGCGCAGGACCTTCCGCGCAGCATCGACTGGTCGCTGATGATCACCGATGGTGTGCTGTACGTCGGGCGCGACGACGCCCAGCACGAACTCACGCCGGAGTGGATCAAGCGTCGCGATCCTGCGCGCTGAGTTCTCCACATGCCCGCTGCAATGCTGAACATGGCGTTCGATCGCCGCGTGGTCGTCGATACCGCGGCCATGGACTGGACGACCAGCCCGGCCGGCGGCGTGGACCGCAAGCCGCTGGCCCGTGAAGAGGCCGAGCGCGGCCACGCGACCAGCGTCGTTCGCTATCAATCCGGCGCGGCCTTCCCGCATCACGAGCACCCCTTGGGCGAAGAGATCCTGGTGCTGGACGGCGTATTCTCCGACGAGACCGGCGACTTCCCGACCGGCACCTACTTGCGCAACCCGCCGGGCAGCGGGCATTCTCCGTTCAGCAAGAGCGGCTGCACGCTGTTCGTCAAGCTGCACCAGTTCCAGCCCGATGACCTCGAAGTCGTGCGGGTCGACACGCGGACCGCGCCGTGGCGGCCGGGCATCGGTGGACTGGAGGTGATGCCGCTGCACCATCACGGCGCCGAAAACGTCGCGCTGGTCAAGTGGCCCGCCGGTGAGGTCTTTCAGCCGCATCGCCACTACGGCGGCGAGGAGATCTTCGTGCTTTCCGGCGAGTTCATCGATGAATACGGACGCTACCCGGCCGGCAGCTGGATCCGGTCGCCGCACTTGAGTCAGCACCACCCTCGGGTCGAGCAGGAGACCGTGATCTGGGTGAAGACCGGGCACCTGCCCAGCCAGCGCCGGCGTGCCGATCCGGCGCGCGCTGCCGAGTACACTGACCGGTGACATCCACTCGCGTGCATTGCCAATGACCGACTACCGTTCCGTTCGCATCGAGCGTCCCGCCGACCACGTCGCCGAACTCGTCCTCCAGGGGCCGGGCCACGGCAACGCCATGGGCCCCGACTTCTGGCGCGAGTTTCCAGACGTCGTGGCCGCGCTGCAGGCCGATCGCGACGTCCGCTGCATCCTGCTGACCGGCGACGGCGATCACTTCTGCTACGGGCTGGATCTCCAGGGCATGGCTGCCGAGGTGAGTGGGCACCTGAACGACGGCGCGACCGGTCGATCGGCGATCGTCGAGCAGGCTGCGGAGATGGTCCGCGGCTTCGATGCGCTGGCCGCCGGCCGGCTGCCGGTGGTTGCGGCGATCGACGGCTGGTGCATCGGCGCCGGCATCGAGCTGCTGTGCGCCTGCGACGTTCGCCTGGCCAGCAACGCTGCGCGTTTCGCGCTGCGCGAAGTGCAGGTGGGCATGGTCGCCGACCTCGGCGGGCTGGGCCGGCTGCCGTTCCTGGTCGGCGAGGGCTGGACGCGCGAGCTTGCGCTGACCGGCGAGCCGATCGATGCCGGCACCGCGCGCGAAATCGGGTTGGTCAACCACGTCTTCGGCGAGCGCGACACCTTGCGCGCCGAAGCGCTGGACCGGGCGATTCGCATTGCCGCCAACCCGCCGCTGGTCGTCGCCGGGATTCGCCAGGTCCTGGACGGCCGGATCGCCGGGACGGCAAAGGCGGCCAACCGCGAGGCTGCGACGCTGAACGGCATGCTGATGCAGTCCGAGGACTTCGCCGAGGCAATGCGCGCGTTCATGGAAAAGCGCGAGCCCGAGTTCAAAGGGCGATGAGCGAGGAGTTCGAGAGTCACGGCGGAGATGCTGCGGTCGAGCCGAGCAAGACGCAGCGCAAGGCCGAGGCCCGGGCGCTGCGCGACCTCGGCCAGGCGCTGGCCGGGCTGCCGGCCCGGGACCGCGACACGCTGGATCTGCCCGAGACGCTACGCGATGCGATCGAGCGCTACAACGCCACTCGCGCGCACGGCGCGAAGAAGCGCGAGCTGCAGTACCTGGGCAAGCAGATGCGCCGGGTCGATCCTGAACCGATCCGCGCGCTGGTCGAGGCGCGCGCGGCCGGGCAGCAAGTCGATGCTGCGCGCCTCCACCGGCTGGAGCGCTGGCGCGACCGCCTGATCGAGGATGACGAGGCGGTCACCGAGTGGATCGACGCACAGCCGGGCTGCGACGTCCAGCAGCTGCGCAGCCTGGTCCGCGCCGCCCGTCGCGAGGGCGGGGTCGGCGATCCAGAACAGCGCCACGGGAAGAGCTATCGAGCGCTGTTCCGTTTCCTGCGCGAAACGGCCGGCTGAATCGACCGGACGCTGCAGCGGCGGTGCTATTCTTCGGCCGATCACACCATTGCTGACTGGTCGTTCGTGTACTACGCAGCCGCTTGCCAGACCGATTTCCCCGCACCGCGTCACCGTGACGAGATCGGTGCGCGGACCAAGCGCATGTGCGAGATCGCCGAGCAGACGCTGGTCGGCTACGAGCCGTTCTTCGATGTGCGCCTGCTGGCCTTTCCGGAATTCGCCCACGCCGTGCCGATCCACGACGACCCGGCGAAGCTGAGGGCCGACCTGGCCGTCGAGCTGCCCAACGAGCACACCGAGGCCTACGCCCGACTCGCGAAGAAGTACGGCTGCTGGATCCAGACCGGCTCGTTCCTCGAGCGCGACGATCGCTTCCCGGGTGCGGTGTTCAACACCACCGCGCTGGTCGGGCCGTCCGGCGTGCTCGCCAAGTATCGCAAGCTCAACACCTGGATACCTTGGGAAGTCCACACC